>Ga0182012_10002256_pt1 | contig 20964 bp, 15 predicted proteins | sample 612S2SmetaG_FD_120486 | JGI IMG/M metagenome (GOLD analysis project Ga0182012, IMG submission 120486) | Permafrost microbial communities from Stordalen Mire, Sweden - 612S2S metaG | ecosystem: Environmental > Terrestrial > Soil > Wetlands > Permafrost | place: Sweden: Stordalen | collected...
ACCTCTGTCCGCCATCGCGCGCGAACCCTGATGCGGCCTCGCTTACAATCGAATCATGTGCGGAATTGTTGGATACGTTGGTCCTAGGAAACTTGTGCCCGTGATCATTGAGGGGCTAAGGCGGCTGGAATATAGGGGTTATGACTCGGCGGGGATTGCGGCGGGGCATCCTGGGAGCCTGCAGCTTGAGGTGCGGCGCGCGCCGGGAAAGCTGGCCAATCTGGAAGAGGTGCTGCGGCAGAACCCGGTGGATGGGACGTTTGGGATTGGGCATACGCGGTGGGCTACGCATGGGCGGCCTACGGAGGAGAATGCGCATCCGCATCGGGATTGCACGGGGCGGATTGTGGTGGTGCATAACGGGATTGTCGAAAATTATCTTGAGTTGAAACATGAGCTGACGGCGCAGGGGCACAAGTTTGTTACCGAGACGGATACGGAGATCATTGCGCACCTCATAGAACAAGTGCAGAAGGATGCGGAGGCGGAGGGCAAGCCGGTTTCACTTGAGGCGGCGATGCGGCGGGCGGTGAAGCGGTTGACGGGCGCGTTTGCGCTGTGCGCGTTGTCTGCGGCGGAGCCGGACAAGATTGTGGTGGCTCGGTTTGGGCCGCCGGTGGTGATTGGGGTGGGCGAGGGCGAGTACTTTGTGGCCTCGGACGTACCGGGGATCCTGCACCATACACGGAATATTTATTTTTTGGCCGACGGCGATATGGCGATTCTCACGCTCAACGGCGTGGAGCTGACGGACTTTGACGGCAAGCCGATTGAGCGGGCGATTACGCGGATTACTTGGGATCCGATTCAGGCGGAAAAGGGCGGCTACAAGCACTTCATGCTCAAGGAGATTTGGGAGCAGCCGCGGGCGATTACGGATACGACGCTGGGGCGGGTGTCGCTCGATTCGGGATCGGTGTACCTGGGCGAGATGAAGATTGCCGACGATGAGCTGGCGATGGCTTCAAGCATCAACGTTGCCGCCTGCGGCACCAGTTGGCATGCGGCACTGGCCGGGAAATACATGATCGAACGGCTGGCGAGGCTGCCTGTGGATGTGGATTACGCGAGCGAATACCGGTATCGCAATCCGATTCCGGACCGCAATGCGCTGGGGCTGCTGATTACGCAATCGGGCGAGACGGCGGATACGCTGGCGGCGCAGAGGGAGATGATTAACCTCGGGTCGAAGACGGTGGCGATTTGCAATGTGGTGGATGCGATGGTGGCGCGCGAGGCGCATGGGGCGATCTATACGCATGCGGGGCCGGAGATTGGGGTGGCGTCTACCAAGGCGTTTACGGCGCAGTTGACGGCGCTGTTTCTGTTTGCGCTGAAGCTGGGCAAGCTGCGCGGGCGGATTGACCAGGCACAATCTGTCGAGTGGATTGAGCACTTGATGCGCGTGCCGGTGAAGATTGAGGAGACGCTGCGCGGGTGCACGGATCAGTGCGAAGAACTGGCCAAGATTTTTTCGACGGCGCGGGATTTTCTGTATCTTGGACGGGGGATTCACTTCCCTATCGCGCTTGAGGGCGCACTGAAGTTGAAGGAGATTTCCTACATTCACGCGGAGGGTTACCCGGCGGGGGAGATGAAGCATGGGCCGAATGCGCTGATCGACGAGACGCTGCCAGTGGTGGTGCTGGCGACGCGCGACCAGTCGGACCCGGCGTCGAAGCTGCGGTATGAGAAGACGCTGTCGAATATTCAGGAGGTGACGGCACGGTCGGGGCGCGTGATCGCGGTGGCTACGGAGGGCGATACGATGATTGGCGGGCTGGTGGAGCATGTGATCTATGTGCCGCATGCGCCGGAGATGCTTTCGCCGATGATTGAGGTGGTGCCGCTGCAGTTGCTGGCTTACTACATTGCTGTGCGGCGCGGGTGCGATGTGGATCAGCCCCGGAATCTGGCGAAGTCGGTGACGGTGGAGTGATGAAGACAGTGGACAGTCGGCGCCGTTACACACACAATGCTGCCTGCAAGCTGTTTCATAACCGGTCTTGAGCGCTGAAAATTCTTCCCTCAGGGGCTGAAGCCCTCACTCATTCTTAAGCACTTTCGGCACGACTGAAGTCGTGCCCTGACACAAAGCCCCTGCCGCGATGAGTTTTCCGCAGCCTGTGAAACCCGCTGATCCTGGGGCGCTCTTTGGCACGACTGAAGTGGCGCCCATTCAAGATTGGGTTTTGCAAATGACTCTAGCTTTCCTGGGGCAGGGCTGCGTCCTTGCTGAGTTCGGCGCGCTGATCCTTTGCGGGGAGGATGGTGGCGTAGCGGGAGTAGATGCCTTCAAAGATGGAGTCCCAGCCCATGGTGAGGGCGTAGGCGCGGGCGGCTTGGCGCATCTGGGAGTGGCGCTCGGGATCGGCGAGAACAGCGGCGATGGCAGAGGCAAAATCTTCATCCCTCGCAATGTGGCCGGTAACGGCTTCGCGAACGATGGTGGCTGGGCCGCCGTCGGGGGTGACGATGGCGGGAACGCCTGAGGCGAGAGCTTCGAGCACTACGTTGCCGAAGGTGTCGGTGTGCGAGGGGAAGACGAAGAGATCCATGTTTGCGTAGGCCGCCGACAGAGCTTCGCCGCGCAGTACGCCGGTGAACTCGGCGCGCGGGAGGCGCTCGCGGAGCCAGGCTTCTTCGCTGCCATGGCCGACGATCTGGAAACGGAAGTTGCTGCGCCCCATGCTTTCCAACTGCTGCTGGATGGTGGCGAGCAACTGAATATTTTTCTCTACGGAGAGGCGGCCGACGAAGCCGAGTACGAATTGATTGTCATCCAGTGCACGATTTCGTTTGTGTGGGTGAAAGAGCTGGGCATCGACGCCGCGAGGCATGAGATAACAGGGGCGGCCGGTTGACTCTTCCAGTTGCTTGCAGAGGTCCATGTTGGGTGCGTAGAGCACCCGCGCCAACGAGTAGAAGCGTGACGTGGCCGACATGGTGATGTCTTCAATTTTCTTTGCGGCTGTTTGAGCCGAGCGATGAGAGAGGGCGCGGAGGAGCTTCTCTGAGCGGCGGGCCAGATATTCATGCACGTTGGTGTGCCAGCTTGCGGCTAGCGGCACATCCAGCCAATGGGACAGGCCTGCGCCGATCATGCCCAGTTCACTGGGGCCGGTGATGTGGACGATGTCGGGGCGGAAGCGAAGGAGAGCCTTTTTGATTTGCGACAGGTGGCGCAGGTAGGCGGGATCGTAGCGGAGATCTTTTTCGAGGGCGAAGGATAGAAAGCTGCGCGGGAGTTCCAGGGTTTGGAGATTGCCTTCTTGTTGGAATGCGGGCGAGCGGGTGCCGGCGTGTATGCAGAGGAAGGGCATGTTGCGGCGGCGGGCGAAGTCAACGAAGTGACGGCTGGTGTGGGCGACTCCGTTGATTTCGTGGAAGGAGTCTGGGAAGTAGGCTACGCGGGGTGGCATATCGTTCGATGTCATCTTGTAAACCCCGTCGTGCCTTGCATGAAATCCTTCAGGGGCTAAAGCCCTAAACGAATTGGAAACTATTCGGCACGACTGAAGTCGTGCCCTGACACAAAGCCCTTCGATTCGAAAGACAGTATGTATCTGTGTTCCTCAGTTTAGCTTCTTGCTTTCCCAGGTCTCAAAATCGAGACCTGGGGCACCCAGCATTCATCAGTAGCTGTCGAATTCGCCGAGGGCGAGGCGCAACTGGTTGTTGTCGCTCCAGGCCATGCGCAGGCCGCCGGAGACGAGACCGCGGCCCATCAACTGGACGGATGCGATGACGACGGCCATTACGCGGGGAGACTTGCCGCTGGGCCAGAGTTCGGACAAGGGGCGGATCGCGCCGCTGGCATCGGGATGGTAGACGCGCTCGTCCCAGGTGCGGGAGCCCTGCGGAAACTCGGGGTAGCTGCGGACGGCATCGATGGCCGACTGCAAGACGCGATGCTTGAGCGGCTCGGCGTACTGAGGCATGAAGAGCACGTTGCTGATCTTGAGGCGGCGAATCTCGTGAACGAACTCGGTGAAGCTGGCCGCGTTGGTCAGGTTGATGTTGGCGTTGGGTTCGACGCCGTGGCGATCGCCGCCGGCGATGAGCAGCATGTTCCATTGCTCGGCCAGGCGGCGCACGGAGCGGTTCTCGGTCCAACTGCGCAGGCCGTTCAATTCGAGAGCGTGGATATAAGCGCCGTTCTTCTGCAGGAATTCGTTGACCATGAACTCGTGCTTCTCTTTGCCGATGATGTAGAGATCCCACATGGGATGGTTGAAGACCACCAGCACATTCGGCTCGTTGTTCAGGTCGAAGAGAATCTCCGTCAACTTCGCATCGCTGGGGTTGGCGGTATGGTCTGCCAGCCGGGCCATCCACTCCTGCGCTTTGGCGCTGGGCAGGTTGTGAATGCCCAGATGGAAGGACTGGATGCCGCCGTAGGGCGCGGACCACTCGACGGAGACGGGAATCTGGCGCGCGCTGGGCACAGTGCGCAGCAGCATGGGCGCCTTGATGTTGTCGTGGTCGGTGAGCGAGACCATGGATGCAAGATCGAGCTTTTCAATCTGGCGGCTTTCGAGATCGAAGGCCAGCTTGGGGGTCATGGGGGGCGTCCAGTAGCTGCGCGCGTAGTCTATGCGCACGCCGTGGCGGCTGTGAGAGCGCTGCTCCAGACGAGAGAGGAGCGGACGCATGATGGGAAACTGCTTGCCGAAGTTGGCAAGGAAATCCAGCGTCTCCTCGGACTGGTTGGTGTGGCCATGGAGGGATACGCCCGCACGGAATCCACGGGAGGCCTGCTGGTCGCGCCATAGGTAGGAAATGGTCGATTTCATGCATGCTCCTTACTGGTGAGACGCTTACTGGTTAGACGTTGCCGGATTGCAGATTGGACACCGTTGAAGTGCAATTTGAGTATGCCTAAGTTCCTGTAAAAGCGGTGTAAATAGACGGACAATAGCCCTTGAATTGCAAAAGGAACCATTGGAGTTACGGCAAAACGGGAAAAATTGCCTGAAATTCCCGTCGCAGGAATGTTGCAATTTGGCCCATAAGTCGCTCAAATGCAACGTCCTCGGTGCATCATGTGGCCGAAACTGCTGCAAATCCGGTAATTATATGCCGGGACGCGTTCGGAAAATTGTTTTTGGGAACTATATACATAACTCCCCCACACTGCACTTGCCCTGCCCTCTGTCCTCGAATGGATTGGAGCATCTGCTCGTTCTGATTCAGCGAGTCAGCCGCGCTTTGCGCGATAGCAAGTCAGCCCCTATGTTGATCCCTTGGGATTCAAGTATGCAATTCCCATTCCTTTGCCATCTCACGGCACGACGGAAGTCCTGCCCTGACACCAGGCGAATTTTTGAAACACTCACTAGTTGGCCAGTACAGCGCGGTAGCGCACTTTGTTTTTCTTGACTTTTTCGATTGCTTCATTGGCTTCGGCCATGGGGAACGACTCGGTGATGGCATGTACGCCGTGGCGAGCGGCCACATCCACCATCTCGCGCAACTGATGCGGGCTGCCGATGTTGCTGCCGGCGATGGCGCGCTGGCCGGAGATGAGCGGGAAGGCGTGAAACTGCACCGGCGAAGGCGGCACGCCCACAAAGCACAGGGCGCCTGTGGGCCGGAGAGCCTGAAGATAGGTGCCCCAATCCTGATCGGCATTGGCAGTGTTCAAGATGAAGTCCTGGGTGCCGGCCAGTTCTTTGAGAGCCTTCGATTCGCGGGAGTTGACGAAGTGGTGCGCGCCAAGGGCCTTGGCCTCTTCCTCTTTGCCGGCCGATGTGGAGAAGGCGGTGACTTCGGCTCCGAAGACCCGCGCAAATTGAATGGCCAGGTGGCCCAGGCCGCCGATGCCCACCACGCCCACGCGCGAGGATGGATTGACGCCATGCGCTCTGAGCGGGTTGTATACGGTGATGCCGGCGCACAACAGGGGCGCGGCCTGATGACTCTCGAGAACTTCTGGAATCGGGACCACAAAGCGGGCATTGGCGCGAACGCTGTCTGCATAGCCGCCGTTGCGGTGGACGCAGGTGCCTTCCATCTCCGGGCACAGGTTTTCCATGCCCTTCATGCACCACTCGCAGACACCGCAGGAGTTGGACTGCCAGCCGAGTCCGACGCGCTGGCCGACTTCAAGCCGCTTGACGCCCTTGCCGATGGCGGCCACGGTGCCGACGATTTCGTGGCCGGGAATGAACGGGAACTGGCTGATTCCCCAGTCGTTGGCGATGAGGTGCAGATCGCTGTGGCAGACGCCGCAATGGGTAACGGCGATCTCGACATCCTGGGAGCCGAGAGGGCCGGGGTCGTATTGATAGGAGAGCAGTTCCGCCCCTGCGGCATGCACTGCCAGACCTTTGATTCGAGCCATTGCGATTCCTGTGCCACCGCTGCCGGGGCTGGTTATGAAGCAAATATAAGTCCGGTTACTTAAGTGACGTGTGAAGCCTTACTGCTAGTTTAATGCTTGCCGGCAAAAGATGCTCGGCGGAAGACGGCAAGAGGCAGATAGATTGACCGTAAATTCATGATGTAAAAGGTTTTATAATCAGGAGATTTTCACCGTTGGAGGGATGAAAAAGATTACAATCCGCCGCCCGGCTGGACGTAAACGTTGAGGATTTGGAAGCCGCTCAGGACGCCGCCCGCGGGCGCATCGGCGGCAAGCTCTGCGGATTCGCCGTTGAGATTGATCTCCTGGGTGGTGCGGACAGGCTCAAGGGCGTTGGCCATGGAGAGCGGCAGGCCGGTGAGCACCTGGCCGGAAATGCCTGCTTGCGCCTCGGGCGATAGCAGGCTGACGTAGATGCGGTCGGCTGAGTGCTGCCGGGACTGCTGGGCTAATACTGTTTCCAGGTCCGTGGGGCGGTTGGACATCTTGGGCTGATCCATGGTGCGGTCGAGGGTGGTGGAGTCTGAGACCAGAACGCGAACGTTGCCCACGGGGAGCCGGGCGGGAAGCTGAACCGGAATGCGCAGGTTGCGCGCCGGCTGCTGCCAGGAGCGGACGGTGGCCTCTACGACGACGGTGTCGCCGGCGTGGACGAAGCTATCGGACGTGAGCCGGGCGCTGACCAGTTCTACCTGGAGGTGACGGGGGACGGTTTCGACGTGCAGGTTGATCTGGCGGAGGGCGCCTTGGCGGGTTCCGTTCAGATAGAGCTGGTTGAAGCGGTTGCCGGCGAGCAGAGCCGCCTCCATGGGCGCGGGCATCTGATCGCCGGAGAGGCCCCATACGTCGAGCGGCACGGCGGGATAGCCGGCTAGATCGATGCTGCCGGTGACGTGATAGCTGGTGTCGGCGGTGCTTTCGTTGGTTTGGAGGAGCGCGTTGTAGAGGACGACGAGTACGGCCTGCGAGGTGAGCGAGGGCAGGTCGAGGATCTCTACGTTCAGGTTGCGATGCGTGGCCGGGACGCCACCGGACCCAGTACCGGGCCCGTCGCCGGGACTGTTAACCGTAATGTGCATGGGAATCATGTGCGCTTCAGCGCCCAGGATGCCGCGGATGCCGGACTCGCGGTCTTCGGTAAATGCGCCGACGGTTGCGCCGGTGTTGATGATCTTGAAGGCATTGAGCGGCGAGGCCAGGGTGGTGACCACCTCGGCGGTGGTCATGGGGGTGGAGAGCGGGCCGGATTGGAGGACGGGGTGTCCGCAGGCGAGAAGTTGTTTGGGATCGATGTAGGTGATGGTGCAGGTGGCGGCAATCTCCACGTCGCCGCGGACGAGCTGCTCGCTGATGGCAGAGCCGGGCATGAGCGTGGCGCGGGCCTCGGCGGAGGGTTTGGTGTCCGCGTCAGAGGAGCCGCTGCCCATGCCGCCGGCGGCTACGGTTTCGAGACTGGTGCCGGCCATTTGCTTTTGCCAGAGTTGGATGGCTTCAGGGCGGAAGCCGCTCATGACGAGAGGGGTTTCTATGGCCTGGAGATTCATTCCGTTTACGGGTAGGGCGCCTGCGGAGTTGGCGGATGAGAGTGGCGCGGAGTTTGTTTCGAACGCGGCGGTTTGTACGTTTCCGCCTGCCCCGTCTGTCCCGGCTATGGGCAGGTCGCGCACTTCCATCATCTGCTCGATGGGCGTGATGCCGGCGATGGGGTCTTTGCTGAACTGGCCGATGCGGTAGGAGAGCGAGCCGAGCAGCTTGTCGCCTATGTAGACCGGGCTGCCGCTCATGCCTTCGACTACGCCTGTGAACTCGGGCTTGGTGCCGTGGAGCTGGACGAGGATCATGTCCTGGCCGGGGCCTCGCGCGCCGCGGAGAATGCCTAGAATTTCGACGTCCATGGGCTCGGGCTTGGTGCCGGTGAAGACGGTCCAGGCCGTGGCCTTCATGCCGCGCTTGACCTGGCTGAGGGGGAAGATTTCACCGCTTGGCGGGGGGCCGGCTGCGGGAGCGGCTGCGGGCGCGACAGGGCTTTGCGCGCACAGATGAGCCGCCGTGGCGAAAAACAGCGCTACGGAGAGCGATGCCATTACGAATCTGGTTTCTTTTGGGGTCATTCGCACGTCTATTTCATTAGACTACAGCGGGCTCGAATCTGTTTCAGCTACAGATCCGTTTCGCTAGAAGCTGTTTGATAACCGATTGGATCGCTGCGGGACCATCCCTCAGGGGCTAAAGCCCGCGATTTTGTTGATCCGTAGCGCCACGGCTGAAGCCGTGCCCTTTCAAAACCCGGTTATGAAACAGCTTCTAGAGATTACGCCGAAGCTGCTGAGGGCTGGGAGGCCCTCAGGACAGCCGGTCTGGAGACCGGCGCTACTGCACCGCTCTCATCCCGTATGCTTGTGAACGAAGAGGTTGTCATGTCCACACTTGGTATTTCGCTTTTTCGCCTTCGCAGGTTTGCGCTGGCAACGTTCATTCTCTCGCTTACGGCGCTTGCCGGAGTTGCCTCTCTGGCTCAGGCCCAGAGCGCTGCGTCGCCGGCGGCGGGCCAGCAGACCACCCAGCCCTCGTCGGATTCGGGCGGACCTAACGCCGACAACGGCGCAATTGCGATTCCGAAGAAAAAGGCGAGTCCCGACGACCAGCCTCCGCCTCCGCCCGCGCCGACTGAGCCCAAGTTCAAGAATCCCGTTGGCGCGCCAAATGTTACGCTGCACATCGATGTGCCGGAGGTGACGGTGGATGTGGGCGTGCGGCTGGAGAAGACGGGCCAGTTTGTGCCGGGGCTGAAGCCGGCCAACTTCCGCGTCTATGAAGATGGCGTGGAGCAGAAGGTGGAGGGATTCAAGCGCGTGGAAGCGCCGATTACGGCCCTGATGCTGTGCGAGTATGCGGCTCGCGGCATGGCCTTCCGTATAGACATGCTGAATGCGGCCGTGGCTTTTACGCGGCAACTGCGCCCTCAGGATGAGGTCGCGATGATGACCTTCGACATGAACACGCACATCGTGAGCGACTTTACCGAGGACAAGAAGCAGATTGCGCAGGGGATTCAGGAGTTGGCCAACCAGGTCTATATGCCGATGGCGTTTTCCGAGACCAATATCTTCGACGCGCTGAACGAATCGCTCGACCGGCTCTCGCGCATCGAAGGCCAGAAGTACATCATCCTCATTGCTTCGGGCGTCGATACCATGTCCAAGTTCACGCTGGACAAGATTTTGAAGAGGGTGAAGGAATCGCAGGACATTACCATCTTCACTGTATCGACGGGCGGATTTCTCGAGGCGCTCACCGGCGGCAGAGGGGGCATGGGGGGCGCGATGGCGGATATGACCTACCTGCAAGCCGCTAACCAGATGCAGACCTTCTCCAGCATGACGGGCGGGATGCACTTTGCGCCGCGGTTTCAGGGCGAGCTGCCGGACATCATGGGCCAGATCAACCAGAACATTCGCGCGAAATACCAGTTGGTCTACCGGCCCACGAACGCCAAGCAGGATGGGACTTACCGGAAACTTCGCGTAGTGCTGGTGGATGCGGAAGGACGGCCGCTGCGCATGCAGGATGAGAAGCAAAAGCCGCTGAAGTACGACATCATTGCGCGCGACGGGTACCGGGCTCGACAGGAAGTGGAGTAGGAGTTATTTATTTGATGCGGACGTCGCGCCGGTCTCCGGATCGGGGGCGCCGTTTGCGTCAGCGCGGGTAGCGAAGCGCGGGTCTGGAGGCCCGCACTACAGCCGGCCTGGAGGCCGGCGCTGCCTCTGTGATTCGCATCACCTGAATAGCATTCGCTGCGACCTATGATTCATGCGGATGGACTTTCTACTGGCTAGACCAATGAACGGTCGCAACAGGGAAAGGCCACCGAACGGCATTCGGAGGTGGAGCGTATGTTTGTACCTGTGATGTGGGCGGTATGGGGTTTGATTTTATTGGCGACCGTGGCGGTGAAGATCTATAAAGGCCGGATGGCCTTCGATGAGGACGACCAGATATTCCTCGACGACTCGTTTGAACACGAGAGAAGTGCTCAGCTGGCAATTGCAGCCAAGGTGAAGAAAATTGAGCCGATACAGAATGCCCTGCTTTGGGTTCTAGCGGCGGCCAGTCTGTTTGTGATTGGGTACTACGTTGTGGACATCCTGAACCAGCTCAAGGCCTGAGCAAAATCATCCGAGCGGAAGCACATGCGCAAGAGACCCGCCGCGACGGGCCATCTTGCGCGACTCTCGAAACATGCCTATGAATGGATGATGTCCAACTTTGCCAGGATGTCGTAGATGTAATAGCCAACCACGACCAGGGTCATGGCGACAACCGACCACTTCAAGGCATTCAGGATGGGCTGAACTTTGTTGACTCTGGCGACGATCGCTTCCTGCTCGGCTCTCTCGTGGCTGAAGGAGTCGTCGAGGAAAATCTGATCGTCCTCGTCTTTCTCCAGGTTCCCACGGTACACATGCACACATGCCATCAGGACGACGAGTGCGCCCCATACAGACCACATCACTGGAACGAATGTCATAGCGTTACCTCCGAGGAATCGTTGGTCCCTGCCCGCGCGGGCCTGTGAAGATTTCACGGTCCCGAAATGAGCCAGGCCCATCTGGTTGACCATGATAGCCCCGAAAATGGGCAACTCGCCACACATTTTTCCAGGTTTGAACATTTATGGGCACTTTGCGGCGGGCTTTCACAAGTTATGAGCGGGCGAATGCTCTTTCTGCAACTGTTTCTATCCCTGGGACATCCAATAGAGCGCCTCTTGTTCCGGCCTTGTAGCAGAGACTTGTATCTGGCTCTGAAGAGCGGTACAGTAGAGGTGCAGCATGAATTTTAGCGCTGAGGGAGAACCCAAATGGCCACAGCAGTAGCCACACCGCAAATTGAAACAGAAAAGAAAGCGCCCCTGTCGTTGACCGATTCGGCAATTGCCAAGGTGCGCGAGATCATGGCAACCCAGGACCCGATTCCTGCCGGGCTGCGCATTGGCGTGATGGGCGGCGGATGCTCGGGCTTCCAGTACTCGATGGCCTTTGAGAACCAGAGCGGCATGATGGACAAGGTCTTCAAGTTCGACGACCTGAGTGTTTATGTGGATGCCACCTCATTGATGTATCTGAATGGCTGCACGGTGGATTACGTCGAGACGCTCGAAGCAGCGGGCTTCAAGTTCGACAATCCCCAGGTGAAGTCGACCTGCGGATGCGGGTCTTCTTTTAGCGTATAAGCCGGTTATCTTTAGGCATTGGTCTTTAGGCTGCATTGCATCAAGCCACATTGCACTACTCAGGGACATGGAACTTCGGTTCATAAAAAATGCCTGACCCTTCTTAAGGTCAGGCATTATTTTTGTTGATTGTTTGGATTGAAGCGGGCTTACTTCAGATCGAACCGATCCAGATTCATCACCTTGCTCCAGGCGGCAGCGAAGTCCTCTGCGAACTTCTTGCCGGAGTCGGCGCTGGCGTAGACTTCTGCAAGGGCGCGGAGCTGTGAGTTTGAACCGAAGACCAGATCGACGATGGTTCCGGACCACTTGAACTCGCCGTTCGACCTATCGCGGCCTTCGAGAACGCCTTCCGCGGTGGTGGACTTCTCCCACTTGGTTCTCATGTCGAGAAGGTTGACGAAGAAGTCGTTGGTCAAAACCTCGGGGCGCTTGGTAAACACGCCGTGCTTGGAGTGATGCGTGTTTGCGCCGAGGACACGCAGACCGCCTATGAGCACGGTCATCTCCGGAGCGGTGAGGGTGAGCAGATTGGCTTTGTCGATGAGGAGTTCGGCTTGCACCTTTTCCATGCCCTTGGCGACGTAGTTGCGGAAGCCGTCAGCGACCGGCTCGAGCACGGCGAATGAGGCTACGTCGGTCTGCGACTGGGAGGCATCGGTGCGGCCGGGTTTGAAAGCAACTTTTACGGAGTGGCCGGCCTTCTTGGCTGCGGCTTCAACCGCAGCGCTGCCGCCGAGAACGATGAGGTCGGCGAGCGAGAGCTGCTTGCCGGTTTTGGCTTTGGTCTGGCTGGCGTTGAAATCCTTTTGGATGGATTTCAACTTGGAAAGCACCTTGGCCAGTTCCGCAGGTTGGTTGACTGCCCAGTCTTTCTGCGGAGCCAGACGGATGCGCGCGCCGTTTGCGCCGCCGCGCTTGTCGGAGCCGCGGAAGGTGGAGGCCGAGGCCCATGCGGTCGATACCAGTTGCGAGATTGAGAGCTTGGAGGCGAGAATCTCAGTCTTCAGCGCGGCAATTTCCTTTGCGCCGATCAGCTTGTGATCGACGGCGGGGATTGGATCCTGCCAGATCAGATGCTTGCTGGGAACCAGCGGACCGAGATAGCGGGAGACGGGGCCCATGTCGCGGTGAGTGAGTTTGAACCAGGCCTTGGAGAAGGCGTCGGCCAACTGTTTCGGATTGGCCAGGAAACGGCGCGAGATTTTTTCGTAGGCCGGGTCCAGACGCAGCGCGAGGTCGGTGGTAAACATGACGGGCGCGTGACTCTTGTGGGGATCGTGCGCATCGGGCACGGTGCCTGCTCCTGCGCCGCCCTTCGGCGTCCATTGCTGCGCGCCGGCGGGGCTCTTGGTCAGCTCCCATTCGAATGCGAATAAATTTTCAAGATAGTTGTTGTCCCACTTGATGGGGTTGGTGGTCCACGCGCCTTCGAGGCCGCTGCTGATGGCATCCACGCCACTGCCCTTGCCGAAGCTGCTCGACCAGCCGAGGCCTTGCTGTTCAATGCCTGCGCCCTCCGGCTCGCGATCCACATACTTGACGGGATCGGCTGCGCCATGCGCTTTGCCGAAGGTGTGGCCGCCGGCGATGAGGGCTACCGTCTCCTCGTCGTTCATGGCCATGCGGGCGAAGGTCTCGCGGATGTCGCGGGCCGCGGCGATGGGGTCAGGCTTGCCGTTGGGGCCCTCGGGATTGACGTAGATGAGGCCCATCTGCACCGCGCCGAGAGGGGTGTCGAGCTGGCGGTCGCCCTTGTAGCGCTCGTCGCCGAGCCACTTTGACTCTGGGCCCCAGTAGACGTCCTCCTCGGGCTCCCAGATGTCCGCGCGGCCGCCGCCGAAGCCGTAGGTTTTCAAACCGATGGAGTCGATGGCGACGTTGCCGGCGAGAATCATCAGGTCGGCCCAGGAGATCTTGCGGCCGTACTTCTGCTTGATGGGCCAAAGCAGGCGGCGCGCCTTGTCGAGGCTCACATTGTCAGGCCAGCTATTGAGCGGAGCGAAGCGCTGCGCTCCGCGACCGCCGCCGCCGCGGCCATCGCCGATGCGATAAGTGCCGGCGCTGTGCCAGGCCATGCGGATGAAGAACGGGCCGTAGTGGCCGTAGTCGGCCGGCCACCAATCTTGCGAGTCGGTCATGAGCGCGTGCAGATCCTTGACGACGGCTTTCAGGTCCAGGCTCTTGAACTCCTTGGCGTAGTCGAACGCTTCGCCCATGGGATTGGATTTTTCAGAGTGCTGATGCAGGATTTTGAGATTGAGCTGGTCGGGCCACCAACTGGAATTGCTCGGGGCGCCGCCGATGGTGTGCTTGACGGTGCTGTTTGAGAATGGGCACTTGGCATCGCCTGACATGGCGTTCTGATCTTCGACTATCGGTGGTCCGGGGTGCTGTGTCTCTCGTTCAGACATGGGTGGGTCTCCTTCTGTTCGATGTGAATGTCGTTTGATGATTGCGCTGAGCTGCCATTGGGCATATTGCGCCGATGTTTCCATCTGTGGAATGCAGCGTATCGCCGTCGCTTGAACTCTTGAGTCATTGTGAAGAATTTATTATGACGATGGATGCGTCAGAATGCCTGGTTGCTCATACGTACACTAGTGTAACGCCGTCAGGCGGAGTCGCAGCGACGATGGTTGGCGAAGATTTTCACGTTAAGAAAATATCGTATTCAGCTTTGCCAGAACATCCTCCACAATGGAGTCGGGAACCTTTTCCAGCCTGCGCCCCTTGCGCGCGTTGAGATCGAGGGAGCGTAGCTGGTCGCAGCGGATGATTCCGGTGGTTTTCGTTCCCGCGCCAGCGAGGGAGACCGCCATGCCGCGCGTACGAGCGAATGCTCCGCCGCTGGTGATGGGCAGGACAACGGGGACACCGATGACTCGATTGAAATCGTCTGGGGAGACGATGAGAACGGGGCGAGTTCCCTGCTGCTCGTGGCCTGCAGTTGGGTCGAGCGCGACGAGCCAAATCTCTCCGCGCTTCACAGAAGTTCACGCCCTGCTCGAGTGGAGTTGAGCCACTCGCGATCTTGTTTCGATTTGGGCGCGCTCGGTTCGCATTGCGCCAGCAACTCGGCCAGCGTATAGCGGGGTTTTTGCGGCGACTCAACGATCAACCGTTCGCCCTCTACTGCCAGAGCTACTGTCGCGTCTGCCTTGAGGCGCAGCATGTCGAGAACTGCCGGTGGCACGGCCATCATGACGGAACCGCCGACTTTGCGGAGTTTTGTGGTCAGCATTGGGTCACCGAGAAGATTATATCAGAATATAACTTACCGGGTTCGACGAACATACAAAGGCGGGAGCAAGCTGACTTCTCTTCGAGAATTTCGAATGGGCCGACAAACGGCACGAAGGTGCCTATGAGGAAACAGGGAGTTAGCCTCTGCCTCTGAGGATTGCTGCCATCGCACGGGGGTCCCGGCGTCCATGCATCACGGCGATGACCCACAGGGGCTTTTCGTCGGGCGCGTAGGCGATTAAATATTCACGTACGAGTATGAAGCGCAAGGGCCGCGAGGTGAGATCGGGGCGCTTGTGGCCGCTGGCGGGGAAAGAGACGCGAGTGCCGATGGCGGAGAGAATTTCCGCGACAACACGGTCAGCAGCATCGAGACTATCCGCTCGAATAAATTCCCAGATTTCGTCAAGGTCCAGGCGGGCTTCAGGATGGAACGCGTATCCGATCATGAACGCGATAGAGTACGGCGCGCGGCGGCGCTCTTCTCGCGAAAGTAAGCTTCCACTTCGTCTCCGGGAATTGGCTTCACCTTGCCGCTTTTCAGCTCGTCGTAGCGGGTGTTGAGCATTTCGCGCGTCTTCGCCAGGTCGTCGAAAAATCCTTCGACGACATCCTGCACAAGCTCGGCGGGATTGCGGCCCTGAAGCGCGGCAGTCTGCGCCAGCCTTGCTTCCTGCTCGGGGGTGAAATGTACTTCCATGAGTCTAAGAGTACGGGAAAGGTTTGCGAGAGACAAGCTTGCCAGATAGGAGCGGAGATGCGGTTTCGATTAGAAAATCCCCATATTGGATCGAATCTTAAGCAATTTCCAATTAGAGGAATTACGGACTCGCTTATCCACAAGAACCTTGTTTCCAACGTTGACCCTGCTCCGTTCCCTCCTTAGAGTCTGTAATGAAGATGCAACGCGGCGGGTCGCGTAATTGCATACAAGTCTAGAAGCGCAGGTTGAACACTTGGGAGCAATGATGCTGAAACTAAAGAAGATCCACATCCTCGGGTTTAAGAGCTTTTGCGATCGGACGGAGATCGCCGTGGCCGGCACGGGAATTGCCGTTGTTGTCGGCCCCAACGGATGCGGAAAGTCGAACATTCTTGATGGAGTGAGCTGGGTGCTGGGCGAGCAGAGCGCCAAGAGCCTGCGCGGCACGCACATGCAGGACGTGATCTTTGCCGGCACGCGGGAGCGCAAGGCGCTGGGCATGGCCGAGGTGACGATCACGATGATCGACCCGGAGGCTTACGAGGGGCCGATACCGGTTGAGCCTGAAGTCTTGGTCGACCACAACGAGACCGGCGACTGGGACGAGGACGAGTTGCGCCGCCGCCGCGCCGCCGAGGCTGAAGAGATTATGGCCAATGAGCAGCCGGGGCGGGTGCTGGATGAAGACGCCGACGAGAATGCTGCGGAACAGAATGGACCGCAGGCGGTGGTGCTGAAGATTCGACGCCGCAAGTTTCACTCGACGCCGCAAAAGGGCGAAGTGGTGATTACGCGGCGGCTGTTCCGCACCGGCGAGAGCGAGTACCTGTTGAACGGCAAGCTTTGCCGGCTGCGCGACATTCAGGATATTTTCATGGGTACGGGGCTCGGGCCAGAGAGCTACGCCATTATCGGGCAGGAGCGGATTGGGCAACTGCTCAGCTCCAAGCCCTACGAGCGGCGGTCGATTATTGAGGAAGCCGCCGGGATTACGCGGTTTAAGACCAAGAAGCGGCTGGCTGAGTTGCGCCTGGAAAGCGCGAAGCAAAATCTGGCCCGCGTGGACGACATCTTTGAAGAAGTCACGCGGCAGATGAACAGCCTGAAGCGCCAGGCGGCCAAGGCCGAGCGCTACGGGGCGGTGAGGGACGAACTACGCGGACGTCTGCGCGTGGTGCTGTCGAGCCGCATGGCGATGATGGACGCCGATCAGGCGCGACTGGAGGCGGAGATTCGATCGCTTTCGGAGCGGGTGAATGCATTCGCCGCGGAGATTGAAACCGAGGAGGCGAGTCAGCACGGGCTCACCGAGCGCGGCTACGAATTGGAGCGCGAAGGCAAGGAGACGCAGGCCCGCGCCAATGAAGCGGCTGTCGAGCTGGAGCGGGCGACGACGCGCGAGCGCGGCAACACGGAGCGCATCGCGGAGCTGGAGACGCGCATTGCCGCAGCGGCTACGGAACTGGACCAATCCCGTGTGCAGTTGGCGGGAATGGAAGAGGAGCGCAAGCAGCAGGGCGAGTTTCTTCAGTCTGCCGAGGGCGAGGTGCGCGAGTTTCGGCTTAAAGTTGAAACGCGCCAGCAGGAGGCGCGCGCGGCCGCGGAAGATGTATTCAAGTCCGAGCGCGATCTGGAAGCCAACCGCCGCCAGGCGATGCATCTGCTGACGCTGGCCGGCAATGCGCGTAATCACACGGCGCAAGGCGAAGAGAGTCTGGCTGCGCTCGAACGTGAGGGCGAACGGCTTGAGGCCGAGATGGCTCAGGCGCACAACGAGAAGGAAAACCTCAACGTTGAAGGGGATCTGGCGCGCAGCCGGTATGAGTCCGCGGCTGAGGCGCTTAAAAATCTCGAAGCAGAGATTGCCATGCTGCGCGAGCAGTTGCAGGCTCGCCGCGCGGATGAAAATACGCAGCGGACGCTGGCCAACAAATTGCGCAGCGAGCAGGCAGCTGCATCGGGGCGACGCGATTCGCTTGAGTCGCTGATCAAGAATCATAGCTATTCGACAGATACAGTCCGCAGGCTGTTCAAGCCCGGCGCCGTGCCCGCGGCCATGGCGCCCAGGGGCACGCTGGCGGATTTTCTTGAAGTGAGCGGCGCGCACGAGGGCGTAGTGGATGAGTTTCTGCGCGAAGAGCTTAACTATGTCGTGGTGGAAAGCTGGAACGCGGCCGATGAGGGCGTGCGACTGCTCAAAGCCGAAGATGGGCGGGCTACTTTTCTTGTACACAACAGCGCGCAAGGGGTGCTGTTCGAGCCGCCGGCTGCGTCCACGCAGGTGGACGAACATGGCGTGACGCCGCTGCGCGAAGCGATCAGAGTCTTGAACGGCTTTGGGCGATCGCTGGAGACGATTCTGCCGAAGTTCGGCAACGGTTACCTGGTGGACGATCCGATCAAGGCGCGTGGGCTGGCGATGAGCCACACGCACGCCTACTTTCTGACGCCGGAGGGCGAGTGCTTCCACAACACCACCGTGACCGGAGGCAAGCCGGCTACGGAAGGGCCGCTGGCGCTGAAGCGCGAGCTGCGGGAAACTGACCTAAACCTCGATCGAATGCAGGCGGAACTTGCGCTAGCCGAGACGGATGCAGCGCGGCTGACGCAGGCCATTGAAGAGATGAGCGCGCAGCTTGAACAGCGCAGCGCGGAGCGGCGCACGGCGGAGACGGAGGCGGCCAACCTGGGCGCGGCGCTGAAGCAGATGGAGGGCGAGGCGCAGAGGATCGAGCGCCGGCTTGAGGACTGGCAGCAGCAGGCGGCGCGCAACAAGGCGGCTTGCGAAGCCAAGCGGCAGACGATCGAGGGAACTCGCGTGGAGACGGCAAGGCTCGAGGCTGAGCATGCGCAGGCCGAGGCTGGCCTGGATGCGATGCAGGCACAGCTTGATCTGTTGCGCCAGAAGCGCGAGGGCTTGCAGCAGGAGGCGGCGCAGTTGACGGCGGAGCTGGCGGGCCTGGAAGAACGCCGGCGCGGGGCGGAAGCGGCCTTCCAGCGCATTGATAGGCTCCATGCGGATCTTGAGCGCCGGGTGCAGTCGGTGGAGAAGCAGCGCGAGGACTCGATTGCCGAGCGCGAGCAGCGGACCAATGAGAATGTGACTCTCGTTGAGCGGCAAAAGGAACTTACCGAGTTGCGCGCCGCTGCCTTGACGCAGGCGCAGGCCATTACCGCGCAGGCGCAGGAAGTGCGGCAGCAGTTGGCCGCACTGGAGACACAGCTCAAGACGGAACGCGCGGCGCTCGACCAGTTGCGCGAGGATCGCGCGGCGCGCTCAAGCGAACTGGCCAAGCTGCACTCCGATCTGGAACATCTGGAAGCCAGCTGCCTGGCTGAAGTGAATATTGAGGCCGCAGTGCTGCGCGCCGATGAGACGATTGCAAGGCTGGGCGGCGAGGAACTTTCTGCCGAGGAAGAAGTTTGCCGCGGGTTGAAGGAAAAGATGGAGCAGATGGGGCCGGTCAACATGATGGCTCTGGACGAGTACAACGAGACGGCGGAGCGGCATGGCTTCCTCGAAGGGCAGCGCACGGACCTCATGGAGTCGATTGAAAATACGCAGGCGACGATCAAAGAGATCGAGCAGATATCGCGCTCCAAGTTCGACGAGGCCTTTGCGGCCATCAATGAAAATTTCGGCCGCGTGTTTGCGCGCCTCTTCAACGGCGGTCAGGCCTTCCTGCGGCTTACGGAGGCGGAGAACCAGGCTGAGGCGGGCCTTGAAATCGTGGTCTCGCCTCCGGGCAAGAAGCTTCAGAACGTGCTGCTGCTTTCGGGCGGCGAAAAGGCGCTCACGGCTCTGGCGCTCCTGGTGGGCATCTTCCAGTTCCGGCCCAGCCCCTTCTGCGTGCTGGACGAAGTGGACGCGGCGCTGGATGAAACGAACGTGGGCCGCTTTGCCGACCTGATGAACTCGCTCAGCCAGGACACGCAGTTCCTGGTGGTGACGCACTCCAAGCGCATGATGCAGTCCGCCGACATGATCTACGGCGTGACGATGCAGGAGCCGGGCGTGTCGAAGGTGGTGAGCGTGAAGCTGGGGCATCGGGAGTTGCAGCGGGCGACGGCGTAAGGGCAGCTTTTAGCTGTTAGCTGTTAGCTTTTAGCTTTTAGCTTTTAGCTGTTAGCTTTCAGCTGTCAGCTTTGTGGTGGCGAGGGTGGCGGTTGTGAATTCCCTTCCTTGCGCACAAGGACGCGCAAGGATTGTGCGCCCGGCAAGTGTGAGGCACCCAGCATCAACATCCTACATGAAAGTGCACACTCCCCGGTTCCCAAAGGCGGGGAGTTGGGGGCACCGTCGTCAACATGGGATGAAAGGGTCAACGGATCGCGTGCAACAGACCATTGCGGGCAAAATAATTGCCCCTGACGGAATACTCCGCTTCAGAGGCGCTTGTTGACGAATCGTATTACAAATAAACGGGTACCAGTAGCCGGCGCTGGAGGTCGGTAGCGCGCGGCTACTGGTGATCCCTGCTCTAACGAATCCGGCGGCGGCTTCCCCTTTCCACTGCCGGCTCGTGTCGCCTGGCTCTAGAAGAAGCGGTCTTGCTGCCTCTTCGAACCATGTTGACAATGGCAGTTTCTAACAACTGCATCTCTCTGACCGTGACGGCCATCACACTGGTTTGCGCGACAGTCTCCGCGGCAGGCGGACGGGTTTGATGGAGATGGAAACGGCGTGTTATGCGAGAATTCAGCAAATCAGCGCCCGCGCTGCGGGCAGGGCGAGCCGGCAAGTCAGCGGCGGCGTTGCAGCGCGATTGACAAACTGCGCCGTGCGCACGACAATCGAATTTTCACCCCAGAACCCGGCCACGGGTCCAGCGACAATTTTTAAGCGGCTTTCTCTTTCCATACGTCTGCGCTGAATCAAGCCGTACGGCTTTTGTTCCGGTTTCCCGGATTCATTTATCCATTGTTGCAAGGAAAGATTTCCCTTTGTCTGCATTGCTCACTACCCATCTTGGCGCCACACGGCTGATTGGCCGCGGCAAGGTGCGCGACCTCTACGCTACCGGTGAGGACACGCTGCTGCTGGTGGCAACGGACCGCATCTCTGCCTTTGACCACGTTCTGGCTACGGGCATTCCGGGCAAAGGCAAGATCCTTACCCAGATGTCGCTGTTCTGGTTCGATCTTCTGAAAGAGATCGTGCCCAACCATCTCATCACGGCCGACGTGGCCCAGTTCCCTGCCGAGCTGCATCCCTATGCCGATCAACTGGAAGGCCGGTCGATGCTGGTGAAGCGCGCGGCCATGTTTCCGGTGGAGTGCGTGGCGCGGGGCTACCTGGCGGGGTCGGGATGGAAGGAGTATCAGGCTACGAGTTCTGTTTGCGGTGTGGAGCTGCCTGCCGGGCTTCTGGATGGATCGCAATTGTCTGAGCCGATTTTTACGCCTGCCACC
>Ga0182012_10002259_pt1 | contig 20957 bp, 19 predicted proteins | sample 612S2SmetaG_FD_120486 | JGI IMG/M metagenome (GOLD analysis project Ga0182012, IMG submission 120486) | Permafrost microbial communities from Stordalen Mire, Sweden - 612S2S metaG | ecosystem: Environmental > Terrestrial > Soil > Wetlands > Permafrost | place: Sweden: Stordalen | collected...
GCCAGCCGCACGAGTTTTGCGATCGTCTCGGCGGTGGCGCGGTTCTTCGAATAGTCGAGATAGAGCCCGGCCGCTTCGGCCCGGAGCCGGTCGCCGCGGGCCGGGTCCTGCGCGAAGAGGTCGCGCAGATGCTGCGGGGCGACGGCGTCGTATTCGTCCCGTAGCGCGCTCCAGGCCGCGACCTTGGCGGCCGCGTCGCCGGTGGTTGCCAACGTCGTTAGTCCTTTCCTTGGTTCGCGTCGTTCCAGAGGCGGAAGCCTCCGGCGAACGCGTTTGCATTGTTGCCCGGCTTGCAGAGGGGCGGCAACTCGTCGAGGTGCCGCACGTTGCCTCCGCCGAGAACGATCTCGTCCGGCTCCAGCGCCTTAGAGAGGTCGGCGACGACGGCGAAGACGTGCTTGCGCCACCGTCTCTTGCCCAGCCGTTCCAGCCCGCGCTGGCCCACGTAATCTTCGTAGGTGGCCTTGCGATACGGAAGATGCCCGAGTTCCATCGGCTCGACGATGCCTTCAGCGATCATCGTCGTTCCGAGGCCCGTCCCGAGCCCGAGGAACAGCATCTTGCCGCCCCCGTAACTGCCGAGGGCCTGCATCGCCGCGTCGTTGATGACCTTCACCGGTACGCCGAACGCGCGCTCGAAATCGAACCCCACCCAGCCCTTGGCCAGGTTGTGCGGCTCGGCCACCGGCCGGCCGCGCATGACCGGACCGGGATAGCCGATCGACGCGCCCTCGACGGGCCAGCCCGCTGCGATCCTGCGGACGCCCTCGACCATCTCGGCCGGTCCCATCGCAGGTCCGGATGGAAACCGTTGCGCCGCTTGGCCGGTCGCGACGAACTTGACGTTCGTGCCGCCGATGTCGATCACGAGGATGTTCACGTCAGACGCCTCCGAGCGCACTCGTCACGACTTCTTGCGCCTCGTCGAGAATGCTTTCCAGGTGAGCGCGGCCGGAAAAACTTTCCGCGTAAATCTTATAGATGTTCTCGGTACCCGAAGGCCGGGCCGCGAACCAGCCCGTGCGCGCCGTCACCTTCAGCCCGCCGATCGGCGCGCCGTTGCCCGGAGCCGTCGTGAGCTTGGCCAGGATCGGCTCGCCGGCGAGCGCGGTCGCCGTCACGTCGGAGGGACTCAGCGCCGCCATGCGCGCCTTCTGCGCCGGGGTTGCGGGGGCGTCGCGGCGTGCGTAGTCGGAGGTGCCGAAGCGGCGCTCGAGGTCGACGTAGTGTTCGCCGGGGTCGCGGCCCGTGCGCGCCGTCAGTTCGGCTGCCAGCAGGTTCATGATCAAGCCGTCCTTATCGGTCGTCCAGACCGTCCCGTCCATCCGCAGGAAGCTCGCTCCCGCGCTCTCCTCGCCGCCGAAACACGTCGATCCGTCGAGCAGGCCGGGCACGAACCACTTGAAGCCGACCGGCACTTCGCACAGCGCGCGCCCCGCGTCCGCCACGACCGCATCGATGATGCCGCTGCTGACGACGGTCTTGCCGACGGCCGCGCGCGCGGGCCAATCCGGGCGGTTACGGAGCAGGTAACCGATCGCGACGGCCAGGTAGTGATTGGGGTCCTGCAAGCCGCTCGACGGCACGACGATGCCGTGGCGGTCGGCGTCCGCGTCGTTCGCGAAGGCCAGGCGAAAGCGGTCCTTTAGGCCGACGAGGCGCGCCATGGCGTAGGGGCTCGAGCAATCCATCCGGATCTTGCCGTCGCGATCGACCGTCATGAACGAGAACGTTGGGTCGACCGCGCGGTTGACGACTTCGATGTCGATACCGTAGCGCGCGTTGATCGGGTCCCAGTAGTGCACCGCGGCCCCGCCGAGCGGATCGACCGCGAGCTTCAGACCGGCGGCCCGGATAGCTTCCATGTCGACGACGGTAGCGAGATCGTCGACGTACGTCTGTAAGAAGTCTTGCTGCCGCACCCAGTCGGAGCGCAGCGCCGTTTCGATCGACAGCCGCGCGACGCCGCGATTGCGGCCCTCCAGCAGCGCGTTGGCGCGGTCCTGGATCCAGCGGGTCGTTTCGGTGGGCGCCGGGCCGCCGCTGGGCGGATCGTACTTGAAGCCCCCGTCGGCGGGTGGGTTGTGCGACGGCGTCACGACGATGCCGTCGGCGATGCCGCTCGTGCGACCCCGGTTGTAGCAGAGAATGGCGTGCGAGATCACGGGCGTCGGCGTGATGCCGTCGTCGCGCTGGACGATCGCCGTAACGCCGTTGGCTGCGAGGACTTCGAGCGCCGTGCGTTCCGCGGCCCCGGAGACGGCGTGCGTGTCCTTGCCGATAAAGAGCGGCCCGTCGACGCCGTGCGCGGCGCGGTACTCGCAGATGGCCTGCGCCATCGCCAGGATGTGCGCTTCGTTGAAGGCGCCGTCGAGCGGCGAGCCGCGGTGGCCGCTGGTCCCGAACGATACGCGCTGCGCGGGATTCGACGGGTCCGGCACGCGGTCGAAGTAGGCCCGCTCCAGCTCTGCCGGATCGACGAGCAACTCGCGCGGAGCGGGCTTCCCCGCGAGCGGGGAGATTAGCACGGTGGAAGCGTTTCGTCCCACAGGCGGATCGCCGGGGACTCGGGGCCGTGCTCGTACCCCAGGATGCTGACGCTGGCCGTCTGCAGGACGAAATAGCGCGCCGCGGCCGGCGCGAGCCCGAGCCACCGCGCCGCAACGACCCGCAGGATGTGGCCGCTCGAAAAGACCAGCGCGTCGCCGTCCGCGGCGCGCAGGCGGGCTACGACGCGATCCGCGCGCGCGCCGATCTGCTCGGGCGACTCGCCGTTGGGGCAGCCCTCGGAGAACAGGTCCCAGTTGGGACGTTCGGCGCGGATCTGCGCGCTGGTGAGCCCCTCGTAGTCGCCGTAATTCCACTCGACGAGGTCGGGGTCGGGCTGCGCGCGGTCGCCGAAACCCGCGAGCCGGCCCGTCGCAACGGCGCGTTGCAGCGGGCTCGTCAACACCGTCGCGAAGGAGATGCCGTCGAGTCGCGCGCGTAGCCGGCGCGCTGCGTGCTCGCCCTGTTCGGTCAGCGGTAGGTCGGTGAGCCCCGTGTGTTGCCCAGAGAGGCTCCACGCGGTCTCGCCGTGGCGGGCCAGGTAGACGACGGGCAGCGACTGCACGACGGGCCCCTTTCTCTCAGAAGCTCCAGGACCATGCGTTCCAGAAGACCGAGCCGAACGGCGACGGCTCGAAGTTGTGCAACGTCCCGCGGTAGGCGCTGGGATTGCGGATCTGCCAGAGCGGGAAGAAGGGCACGTCCGCGACGATCTCCTGCGCGACGACGGCGTAGTCGCGCTTGCGTGCAGGCCCGTCCCACGTCGCCAGAGCGTCGTTGGTCGCGGCGTCGGCCCGGTGGTTGCACCAGAAGTAGAGGTTCTGACCCGCCGGCGGGATCTGATCGCAGGCCACCTGCCAACTGTCGTCGGGGTCGGGTCCGAGCACCCACCACGCATAGTACGCCAGCTGGTAGCGCCCGCTCGCCATGATCCCGCCCGCCGCCTTGACCGCCCACATGACCGCCGGCGAATAGGGCTTGATCCTCGTCGCGATGCCGACGTCGTTCAGGTAGCGCTGCGCGACGGTGGCGACCAGGGTGGAGCCGGTGATGCCCTGCGGGGCGATCGCGAAGTCGAGGTCGAGCGGGCGCCCGTTCTTCGAGCGGGTCGCACCGGGAGCGCCGCGCCAGCCCGCCTCGTCCAGCAGCTTGCGGGCGGCGGCCGGATCGTAGCGGTAACCGGCCGGGCTCGGGGCGTACGCCGAGCCGTTGACCGGCTGGTCTGCGTCGACGATGATGCCCGACCCGTAGGTCGCAACGGCCAGCAGTTTCTGCCGGTCGATCGCGTACGCTACCGCTTGGCGGACGCGCCGGTCGCCCACGACCGGGTCGGCGGTGTTGAAGACCAAGGCATGGATGTCGTTGACCGGCGTGAGCACGACGCGAATGCCGGGCATCGAGCGCAACTGCGGCAATTGTTGCGGATCGGCTTCGAAGATGGCGTCCACCTCGCCGGTGCGCAGGACCTGCACGCGGGCGTTCGGGTCTGGAACGATGCGGTAGATGAGGCGTGCGATGTGCGGCTTGCCCCGCCAGTATCCGGGGTTCGCTTCGAACACGACCGAGTCGCCGCGCTTCCACTCGACCACCCGGTACGGACCGGAGCCGATCGGCTTCTGATCGTACGGCACGTCGTTGAGATTGGGGTAGCGCCCGAGCAGGTGTTCGGGAAAGATGCCGAAGCCCTCGGGCGCGCCGAAGTACGCGATGAAGGGCGAGAACGGCCTGCGCAGGTGCACGACGACGGTCGCCGGATCGGGCGCGGCGATCGAGGCGACCTCGGCGTACCCGACGCGCGTGTCGACGTTGTTCGCGGGATTCATCACCGCGCGATAACTGAAGACCACGTCGCGCGCGGTCAGCGGAACCCCGTCCTGCCAGCGCACGCCCCTGCGCAAGTGGTAGACGATCGTGCGGCCGTCGGCCGAGACGTCGCCGTTCTCGCGCGACGGAACGCGCGTCGCGAGTTCCCCGTAGAGTTCGCCGCGGCCGTCGCTGTCGACGAGGTCCGAGATGTAGAGGTGGCTGAGGTTGAAGACGTCGGCCTCGTTGGAGACGAGCGGATTGAGCGAATCCGGCTCCCCGGTGAGCCCGGTGAAGACGAGCGTCGTCTTTGGTCCGCCGGGTGCGCCCGAGCAGCCGCAAGCAGCGAGCGCGACCCACAGCGCCGCGGCAAGCCTAAACCGAGTATGCAAGATGTGCTCCGGCCACGTATGGCGCGCGGTTCGAGTGGGGCAGGCCCAGTCCTGGGAACGCTGGGGCGGGCGAGGACGCGGGTCCACACGAGGAAAAGCCTAATGATGACCGGCACGATGGGGCGTAGCCAAGCGGTAAGGCAGGGGACTTTGAATCCTCCATGCGTTGGTTCGAATCCAGCCGCCCCAGCCATGGTCTTGCCGGCCTAGCGTGGACCCGCGCGAGACGCTAGCGCAGTTATTCGCCTCGTGGCGTCAGGGCGACGCGCTGCGGGCCGCCGCGCACTTTGCACCGGACGGGATCTATGCCGAGGCCGGGCGTGCGCCGCTGATGGGCCGCGACGAGATCGTCGCGCACTTCACCCGGTTCTTTCGCGACGGCCCGCGCTGGCGTTTCGAGGTCGACGAGCTCCTCGTCGAGGGCGGCCAGGCCGCCGTGTTCTATCGCTTTCTCATCGCCCGCGAGGGCGGGGAGTGGACTCAGCGGCGCGGCTGCGCCTTCGTTCGCTTCGAAAGCGGGGCGGTCGCGGAGTGGCGCGAATACGAAGCCTGATGGCTCAAGACCTGATAACGATCGACGTTCAGACCGCCGATGACGGTACGCAGATTTTCGTGCTGCACGGCAGCCTCGACATCGCCACGACGCCCGCGGTGCGGGCGGCGCTGCTCGACGCGGCCGATCGCGGCCAGCACGAGATCGTCATCGACGTGACCGACCTCGAGTTTCTCGATTCGACCGGGCTGGGCGCGCTGATCGGCGCGCACAAACGGGCCAAGGACAACGGCGGTTCGGTTCAGCTGGTCGTTGCCGAGGGTCAGATCCTCCGGCTGCTCCGCATCACCGGGCTGCTGGCCGTGTTTCCCGTCTACCCGAATCTCGAGGCGGCGCTGGCACGCGAGGGACCGCTCGCGGGGTTGTAGGCTGCGAGCGACTCGTCGAGCAGTTCGACGACGTGTTTGACCGGAAGGGCGTGGCCGGCCGCTCGTAGCGAGGCGGCCACCTGCATGGCGCAGCCGGGATTCGCGGTCGCCACGCAATTGGGTTCGGCCGCGACGATATTCGCCGCCTTGCGCGCGCCCAGTCGCGCCGCCATCTCCGGCTCGGTCACGCTATAAAGTCCGGCGCTGCCGCAACAGAGAGCTCCCTCCTCGATCTCGCGCAGCCGGAGGCCCGGGATCTTGGCGAGGAGCCGGCGCGGCGCCGACGTGATGCCTTGCGCGTGCGCGAGGTGGCACGGGTCCTGGTACGCGACGACGGCATCGACCGGACCGAGCTCGGTGGCGACGCCGATCTCGTCGAGAAACTCCGTCGCGTCGCGCACGCGTCCGGCGAAGACGGCGGCGCGCTCGCGCCAGTCGTCGTCCGCCTCGAAGAGCCGGCCATACTCTTTGAGCGCGGAGCCGCAACCTGCGGCGTTGACGACGTACGCGTCGGCGCCGGAATCCTCGAAGGCCGCGATGTTGCGGCGCGCGAGCGCGCGGGCGCCGTCGGGGTCGCCTGCATGCAGCGCCAGCGCGCCGCAGCAGCCTTGGCCTGCGGGCGCTACCACGTCGCAACCCGAGCGCTGGAGAACGCGCACGGTCGCCTCGTCGACGTCGGCAAACGCAACCTGCATGACGCAGCCCGCGTGGATGAAGGCCGTCGCCTTGCGCTCGAGTGTCGCAGCGCGCCACGTTTGGTCGCGCGCCACGAAGAAGTTGCTGGAGATGCGCGGTGCGAGGGCTTCGAGCGACTCGAGGCCGAGCGCGCGCAGGACGCCGGACGAGCGCACGGTGCGCTGTAGGCCGCTGCGCTGGTAGAAGCGGAGGAAGAACGCGAGCAGCCGCATCAGCCACAGGTTGGAGAAGATCGCCGCGACGATCGCTTGCCGCAGGCGCCGCCCCGCGGACGGGCGCTCGGCCTCGGTGGCGCGTTCGATGGCCGCCCGCGCCGGTTCGATGAGCCGGCCGTACTCGACGCCCGACGGGCACGCCGTCTCGCAAGCGCGGCAGTCGAGGCACTCGTGCATTTGATGGACGAAGCCCGGGCTCAGCAGATCGAGCTTGCCGTCCGCGACGGAACGAATGAGGGCGATGCGGCCGCGCGGGCTCGACGTCTCCACCAGGGTTTCGACGTACGTCGGGCAGGTGGGCAGGCAGAGCCCGCAGCGCACGCAGCGGTCGTAGACGCTTTGCGGCGGCGCGTCGGCGGCGTCGAAGCCGCGCTTGGGTGCGGACGCGTTCAGAGCCGCGTCTCGAGGTTCAGCAGCGCCTGCCGCGGACCGGCTGCAACCAACTCGTCGCCCGGTTGCAATTCCGTGTCGGGGGCCGGCCGGAAGATCATGGCCTCCCCGCGCCTGATCGCCAGGACGATGGCCTCCTCGGACTCGCCTGCAAGGGCCGACAGGGGGCGGCCCGCCCACGGGGAGTTCGCACGGATCGTCAGGTCCTCGAGCTGCAGTTCGCTCGTGCCTGCGGACATCACGGTTTCGACGAACTCGGCCGCCGCGGGCCGCATGGCCAGGCTCGCCATGCGGCGGCCGCCGATCGTGTACGGCGAAATCGTCCGGTTTGCGCCCGCCAGTCGCAGCTTCGGTTCGGAGTCGCTGCGGTTCGCGCGCGCCACGATAAAGAGGTCCGGGCGGAGCACGCGAGCCGACAGCGTCACGTAGACGTTATCGGGGTCGCTGTCGACCGCCGTGATGAGGCCGCGCGCCTGCTCGATGCCTGCCTCCTTGAGGACGGCGATGTCCGCAGCGTTGCCGTTCACGACGGCGTACCCTTCGGCCGCTGCGCGCGCGACCGACTCCGCACTGAGGTCGACGACGACGAACGGCGTGTTTTCGCGGGCGAAGGCGCGGGCGATCTCGCCGCCGACGCGGCCGAAACCGCAGAGGATGAAGTGATCATGCATCGCCGCCACCCTGCGCCGCATGCGCTGCAGCTCGACCTCGATGCCGAACTGTCCCTCCAGGACGTAGCCCACCAGAGCGAGCAGCGAATAGGCCAGAACGCCGAAGCCGAAGATGATCAGCAGCATCGTCAAGATGCGTCCGGCCGCGCTCAGCGGGCGCGGCCCGCTTTCGCCGGTCGTGCTGACCGTCAGCACCGTCATGTAGAGTGAGTCGAACCACGACCAGCCCTCGATCCAGACGTAGCCGACCGTCCCAACGGCGATCACGGCGACGAGCAGGATCGCCGCGATGACCACGCGCCTGGGGGTGGCCGGCTGATTGCGCATGCGCGCAGGTTCTGCGCACGACTGACCTTTCCGGCAGCGCCGTCCGAGGAGCGCGTCACCCCGGGCCAAAAGAGGGCCCTATGCGCAGGAAAGTCACCATCGTCGGGGCCGGAAACGTCGGCGCCACCACCGCTCATTGGATCGCCGCCGCCGAACTGGCGGACGTCGTACTCGTCGACGTCGTCGAGGGCGTCCCGCAAGGGAAATCGCTCGACCTCGCCCAGGCGCTCGCGATCGAGGGCAGCGACGTCGAGCTCGTCGGCAGCAACGGTTATGAGGAGACGGCGGGCTCGGATATCGTCGTCATTACCGCGGGCTTCCCGCGCAAGCCGGGCATGAGCCGGGACGATCTGCTGCGCGCCAACGCCGAGATCGTCGGCGCGGCGACGGCGGCAGCGGCGCAGCGGTCGCCCGACGCGATCCTCGTCATCGTCAGCAACCCGCTGGACGCCATGTGCGAGGTCGCGCGCCGCGTCAGCGGGTTCCCGCGCGAGCGCGTCATCGGCATGGCCGGCGTGCTGGACTCTGCGCGCTTCGCCACGTTCATCGCCCGCGAACTCTCCGTCAGCGTCGAGAACGTCAACGCCTTCGTCCTCGGCGGCCACGGCGATCAGATGGTCCCGCTGCCGCGCTACTCGACGGTCGCCGGGGTTCCGATCACCGAGCTGCTCGACGCCGCGGCGATCGAGCGCCTCGTCAAGCGCACGGCCGGCGGCGGTGGCGAGATCGTCGGACTGCTCAAGACCGGCAGCGCCTACTACGCGCCCGCCCGTTCGGCCGCCGAGATGGTCGACGCGATCCTGAAAAATAAGCACAAGATCCTGCCCTGTGCCGCGTACCTCCAAGGCGAGTACGGTATCGAGGGCCTCTTCATCGGCGTTCCGTGCAAACTCGGCGCGGCCGGGCTCGAGCAGGTCGTCGAAGTTACCCTGACCGCCGAGGAGAAGGCGGCCCTCGCCAAGAGCGCCGCGGCGGTGCGGGAACTGGTGGACGCCCTACCCGTGCTCGCGCCCGCGGGATAGCCCGTTGGTCCATGTCAACGTCGGGTCGCCGGCCGGCACGTACAGCGTCGAGAACACCTCGTTCTTCCGCTACGTCGTGCGGCTGGCCGACGCCGGCTTGAGCCTGCGCCCGTCCGACCGGGAGGCCGTCGACGTCCTCGCCGCAATCCCGAACGCGTTCGTCGACGAGGACGAGATCTCTGGGATGGGATGGCGGGTGGTCCCGGCATCCTCGGACGAGGACTGGCCGGTCTTGGAAGTGACGCCGCAGCGGTTGCGCAGCGCGCTGCAGACCGCGCGCCGCCTGCTGTGGGAGAACGCCGCTCCGGTCGGCATCAGCGCACCCGAGATCGTGAGCGTCGACGAGGAGATCGACAAGGTGCTCGCCGTGCTTGCCCGCGCCGAAGCGGCCGGGTTCAGCGTCAGCGTCAGCTACGTGTCCTAGGACACTCCTGTGCGCTGCATCACGTGCGGCGGGGGAGCGGCCGGTACGATAACCAGAGGGTAGGATACTGCCCGCCGGAGGCCCCACAGCATGTCCAGCCGTTCCCCATTCTCGCGCGTCGCCGCCCTCTTCGGGGCTGCGGTCGCCATCGCCATCTTTGCCGCGTCCGCGCCGTCGGCTCGCGCCGACCAGGGACCGATCCTCGTGTTTCCGCTCGCGTCGTCCGTCGACGACGTGACGGCCGCGCAGAGCGTCACGTCGCTCGTCGCGCAGCGTCTGCGCTTCGTGTACGGCGACCAGGTCAAGCTCGTCGCGGACCTGGGCAGCGAGTCGCTGGTCGACGTCGTCAAACGGACGGGCGCGAAATACTACATCGGCGGCTCGATCGTGAAGACGACGGCGGGTGCGTACAGCGTCGACCTGCAGGGGCGCGCCGGCGACAACAATGCGATCGAGGGCGAGCAGCGGTTCACGCTTGCCGCGCCCGACGCGATTCCGCAGAACGTCGCGCTGGCCTCGCTGATCGACGGCGACCCGCTCGTGTCCAACATGCGCTACGTGCTGGTGCCTCTCGAAGTGGATAAGACGATGGGGCCGACCGATACGTACGCGACGTTCACGCAGCAAGATCTCGTGAAGACGCTCGCTGCGAAGGGCATCAACGCGACGGTCGTCGAGTCGATGGACCCGGTCGACGCGCGCATCGGCGCGCCCGATCTCTGCAAGGACAACAACGCGACGGGCGTGATCGTCGGCAGCGAGTGGCACAAGCAAGACTACAAGCAAGGTGCCGTCAAGAGCGGCGCCAAGGGGCTCGAGAGCGTGCTCACGATCGTGCCGATCGCCGGGCCGATCATGGCGGGCATGGTGAACGCGGGGGCCAATGCGGCCTCGAGCGTCGGCGCGTCCGACGACAAGTATCCGGCCAAGGCGGAAGTGGACCTGACGCTGCTCAGTTGCGAGGGGAAGCGCATCTGGAGCGGCCAGGGCCTGGGCGAGACGGCGCACCAGAGTTCGCACAACGCCCAGACGGGCGAGTCGGGGGCCATCGACCTGGCCGTCGGCAGCGCGGTCGAAGGCCTCGTCTCCGTCAAGCACTGATCCCGGGGGGAGGGATGGCTCCGGGCTCCACCGTTAGGTGGGGCCCGTCCCTTTTCGGGCCGAACCCTGCGACCGATGAAAACGCTCGCCGCAGCAGTAGCCATCGCCGTCGCCGTCCTCGCGCCGGCCCTCGCACGGGCCGACGGGTCGCCGATCAAGCACGTCGTCATCGTGCTGCAAGAGAATCGGACGTTCGAGAACATCTTCCACGGCTATCTGGGAGCGCAGACGGTGGATGCCGGCTACGACTCCGCCGGTAACAGAATACCGCTGGTGGCGACGCACCTGATGGTGCCCTACGACCCGCGCCACCACTACGAGGACTGGATCGCCGACTTCGCCGGCGGGGCCATGAGCGGCTTCGACAAGGCACACTTTTCGCGGGCGGGTGCGCCGCCGAACTTCGCCTACTCCTACGCGATGCGGTCGGACGTGCAGCCGTACTGGGACCTCGCTGCCGAGGGCGCGCTCGCCGACGCGTTCTTCGACGATCATCGCTCCGGCAGTTTCGCCGGGCATCAGTTCACGATCGCCGGCGCGTCCGGTCCGATCGACGGGGCCGACCCCGACTACTACGCGGCCGAGAACCCGAGCGGCGGCCAGACCTGCGACGATAAGGGGACGGGCAAGGCGATCAACATCCGGACGGGGGCCGAGGACAAGATCTATACGACGTGCCTGGACTATCAGACGCTGGCGGATCGGATCGTCGCCAAACACCACACCTGGCGGTACTACGTCGAGGCATCGCGCATGACGTCGTCCTACGTGTCGGGCTACGCCGTCGTCAAGCACATCCGCAACGACCCCGAGCAGTGGAAGAACGTCGTGTCGCCCGCCGCGGCGGTGCTCGACGATGCGCGCAACGGGACGCTCGCCGACGTGTCGTGGGTGATCGGGAAGTACGTCGACTCGGACCACGCGGGACAAGACGTCCCGAGCAGTAACGGGCCGAACTGGGTGGCATCGGTCTTCAACGCCGTCGGCGAGGGGCCGGAGTGGAACTCGAGCGTCGTCGTGCTGCTCTACGACGACTGGGGCGGCTGGTACGACGAAGTGCCGCCGAAGGTCCAGTTCAACGCGTTCGAGCCCGGCTTCCGGCTACCGTTCGTCGCCGTCTCGGCCTACGCGCGCCGCGGGTACGTCTCCCACGCGACGCATTACACCGGGAGCCTGCTGCACTTCATCGAGACGGCCTTCGGGCTCGACAGTCTCGGGACGTCGGACGCGCGCTCGGACGATCTCGCGGACCTGTTCGACTACACCCAAGCGCCGTTGCCGTACGTTCCGATCAAGCCGATCCCCGCGCCGGCAGCGGCCGCGCTGCTACCCGACTTCATCCCGCCCTGGCTCGACCCCGACTAGCCGGGGCGGGCGGCAGCGCTACTGCGCGTCGGGTGGCGTGTGGTCGGGCGGCTGGCTGAGGAAGAAGCTGCGGCCGTGCGTCGTCGCGAACTGGTGGAACGGCCGCGGCGGCTTGCTGAAGTCGAAGCAGTCGGCGGCGGGCGACGTCGCGCGGCGGTCGCTCGCCGCCAACTGGGCCAGGCCGAAGGTGTCTTCGGCGAAGCGCAAGATGCTCGACGTCTCGTATTGCACGTGCGAGACGTAGTGCTTCTTGGCGTACGGCGAGATGACGATCAGCGGCACGCGGAAGCCGAGCCCGTCGTAGTCTTCGTACGGCGGCGCGACGTGGTCGTACATGCCGCCCCAGTCGTCCCACATCACGAAGATCGCCGTGGAGTCCCAGTACGAGCTCGTGCCGATGGCGTTGACGAGGCTGGTGACCCACTCGGGCCCGGTGCCGCCGCCGCACGCGGAATGGTCGGAGTTCACGCAAGTCGGCGTGATCCAGGTGACGTTGGCAAGAGTGCCGTTACCGATGTCGGTGAGGAACTGGGACTGCGGCGTGATGACGTCTTTCGTCCAATCGGGCCCGTAGCGGATGTGCCGGATGGCCTGATAGCCCGACCAGCCCTCACTGCCGGAGCCGCTGCCCGGTCCGGAGCACTGCGTGCAATTGCGCGGCGATGCGCCGCTCAGCGCCGTCGTATAGTAGCGCCACGTCAGCCCTGCGTTGTCGAGTTCGTCGCCGAGCGTTTGATGGTTGAAACACGGCTGCCGCGTCGGACCGTACGAGCGGTCCTTTGCGAGCGTCTGCACCGTGTCGGTCGGTCCGCCACCGCAACCCCACTCGCTGGTCGTCGGCAGGTCGACGGCCGCCGAGGCTTGCGCCGCGATGATGTACTGATGCGCGACGAAGCTCTCGTCGAGTTGCGACGTGAACGTGTTGTCGCCGAGCACGTACTGCTTGGCCATGTCGAAGTACGGCTTGGAGTCCTTGTGCGGAACGTAGACGAACTGGCCGTTCGCCGGGCCTCCAAAGGTATGCTCGAGGTCGAAGCCGTCCATCTTGCAGTTCTGGCCGGGCGGGTTGCCGTCGCACGCCGCAAAGAACGCGGCGGAACTATGGTCGACGACGTACTGATTGGCGAGGCTGACCGGCTGCAGCGCAACCGTTTGCCCCTTGGAATTGATGCCGAACGACTGGGTGTTCGCCCCGGGATAGCCTTGGAACATATCGTCGAACGAGCGATTTTCCTGAAAGATGATGACGACGTGCGTGATCGGGTTCGAAGAGCCGCCGCCGCGCGTACCCGCGGCGAATCGTCCCGTCGCGGCGTCGGGCAGCAGTCCCGGTCCGGCGACCGATGCGTTATGCTGTCCGCCGTAGCAAGCAGTAAGCAGAAGCAAGGCGGCATATGATGCGGCCGCGCGAGGTCGAAGCGGTGTCGTCATGGTCCCCTCTGGAGTACGCCGCCAAGGGTGCCACCTCCCGGCGCAGAAACCGCCCGGGATGACGATGCGCCGTCCCGCCGATCCGCGCGCGTATGCGGCCGGCGTCTTGCTCGCGTGCGCCGGCTTGACGTCCTGCGCGCCGCAGTTCGCTACCGGCTCGAACGTGCCCGGCGTGCCGCAGAACGCCTCACGCCTGACGGCGCGCGCGTTCGCGTCGCCGGCGCCGGCTACGCCGATCAAGCACGTCGTCATCCTGATGCAGGAAAACCGCTCGTTCGACAATCTCTTCCAGGGCTTTCCGGGCGCCGACACGCGCGCGAGCGGGCTCGATTCGAAGGGTAACCGCGTCAAGCTCCAGCCGGTTCCGCTGGAAGCACAGTACGGGCTCGACCACAATGCGGGCCAGATGTTCCTCGCCTGCAACGGCTCCGGCAGCATTCCGGGGACGGCATGCAAGATGGACGGTTTCGACCTGGAGACCGCCTACGGCCAGAAGATTCCGGCGGACCCCGAGTACGGTTACGTCCCGCATCAGGAGACGCGGCCGTACTTCGCGATGGCGCAGCAGTACGTGCTCGCGGACCGCATGTTCACGTCGCACATCGACGCGAGTTTCGTCTCGCATCAGTACATCATCGCCGGCCAGGCAGCGGGCGCCGTGAACCTTCCGACCGGCACGTGGGGCTGCGCGGGCGGCGGGAGCGACACGGTGCAGACGCTCAATGCCGACCGGAGCTACGGCTCGGCGGAGACGCCGTGCTTCTCGTACGCCACGATCGGCAGCGAGCTCGACCAGCGGGGCCTGCCCTGGCGGTTCTATGCCATGGGACCAAGCGACACGGGGTCGATCTGGTCCGCCTATCAGGCGAATGCCCCCATCTTCAACGGCCCCGACTGGCAGACGGACGTCGAGAATCCCTCGAGCGCGTTTCTCAGCGACGTCGGCAACGGGAAGCTCGCCGCCGTCACGTGGGTGATGCCGTCGTTCCGCAACTCCGACCACGCGACGTCGTACAGCAAGACGGGCCCGGACTGGGTCGCGAGCGTCGTGAACGCCGTCGGCGAGAGCCAGTTCTGGGACTCCACGGCGATCTTCGTGATGTGGGACGAGTGGGGCGGGTGGTACGACCACGTGCCGCCGCCGCACGTCGACTACGACGGCCTCGGATTCCGCGTCCCGCTGCTGATCGTCTCGCCCTATGCCAAGCAAGGCCACGTCTCGCACGTGCAGTACGAGCACGGCAGCATCCTCAAGTTCGTCGAGGACACCTTCGGCCTGCCACGGCTGGCGGCCAGCGACGCGCGCGCGAACTCGCCTGCGCCGGACTGCTTCGAGTTTACGAAACCTCCGCGGGCGTTCGTGCCGATCAAGACCAAACTCTCGAAGCAGTACTTCCTGAACGAGCCGCTCGACCCGCGACCGCCCGATGAGGAGTAGGGCCGCCGCCCTCGCGTGCGTCGCGCTTGCATCCGCAGCGCCCGCCTGCGCCGCGGCCCGCGTCGCGCCGGCGCCCGGCGCGCACCGCCAAGCGGATTCCGCCGTCCTGCCGGCGAGCGTCGGCAAGATCGATCACGTCGTGATCCTCGTGCAGGAGAACCGCTCGTTCGACAACCTGTTTCAAGGCTATCCCGGCGCGAACACGCAGTCGTTCGGCATCAATTCCAAGGGCCAGAAGATCCCGCTGCAGCCGATTGGGCTCGAGACGCGCTACGAGGTCGATCACTTCGTCAACGACTTCCTGTCCGCGTGCGACGGCAGCCCGGCCGGGCAAAACTGTAAGAACGACGGCTTCGACCAGGAGTTCGCCTACGGCAAGCAGCTGCCGTCGAACCCCCAGTATGCATATGTCTCACAAGCGGAGACCAAGCCGTACTTCGAGCTGGCCGCCGGCTACGTGCTCGCGGACGCGATGTTTACCTCGCAGATCGACGCGAGCTTTCCGTCGCACCAGTACATCATCGCCGGGCAGGCGGGGGACTCCGCCAACGTGCCGCTGACGAAGTGGGGCTGCGGCGGCGGCAAACGCGACTACGTCAATACGATCCTCGCCGACCGGTCGCTCGGACCGAACGAGCCGCCGTGCTTCAACTACGCCACGATCGGGGACGAACTCGATCGCAAGTCCCTGTCGTGGAACTACTACTCCGTGCCGCCGGCGGCCGGCAACTTCGGCTGGAATCCGTACCAGGCCATCCGGCACATCCTCAACGGGCCGGACTGGAAGCGCTCGATGAAATGGCCGCCGCAGCGCTTTTTCCACGACGTGAAGGCGGGGAGGCTCGCGACCGTAACGTGGATATCCCCCGATCAGCACGATTCGGACCACCCCGCTCCGTACGTCTATCCCGGCAAGAACGGGCCGGAGTGGGTCGCCAACATCGTCAACGCCGTTGGCCAAAGCCAGTTTTGGAATTCGACGGCGATCTTCGTGATGTGGGACGACTGGGGCGGCTGGTACGACCACGTCGCGCCGCCGTACGAAGACTACGACGGCCTCGGCTTCCGCGTGCCGCTGATCGTCATCTCGCCGTACGCCAAACGCGGTTACGTCTCGCACGTGCAGTACGAACACGGCAGCATCCTCAAGTTCGTCGAGGACACCTTCGGACTGCCGCGCCTGGCGGCCAGCGACGCGCGGGCGAACTCGCTGATGCCTGATTGCTTCAAGTTCTCGCAGCCTCCGCGACCGTTTGTCCCGTTGCGGACGAGGTTGACCGCGGCGGATTTTCTCGCGCAGCCGGTCGATCCGGCGCCGGCCGACGACGAATGACCGCGGAAGGACTTTGGGGCCGCTCAGCGCGACAGTATGCCATCATGCCCGCTCCGCACCGCGCCGTCTGCATCGGCCTCTTCGTCCTATTCGCCAGCGCCCTGGCCGCGCCGGCCGGGGCGTCGAACGGCGATTGCTCCGCCTTCGAGTCCAAGGTATCGCTTGCGAGTTTTCTCTGGAAGGCGCTGTCGATTCACGATTTCCAGAAGCAGCAGTCATTGGTGACGGTCGATCGCGCGATGTTCGACGCCGAGATGGCCGATGCCGCACGGGATCTGCCCGCGTGTGAGGGCAGCCCGAGTTCGGGCAAGTACTACGAACTCCACATGAGCCGCCAGACGTTCGACATCAACACCTTCCGAACGCCGTTCACGATGCAAGCCGTGCGTTCGGCACAGGCCGACCTCAAAACGCTCTACGACATGCGTTACAACGACACGACGGAAGGCGACATTACGTTCTACCTGCTTCAGCACAACATCGCACAGTATTACGCCTGTATGGGGAAGCCGTTCGAGAACTATGCCCCGCCGCCGAAGATGCTGATCATCCTCAGGGGGAAGATCACCGAACCGTGCCACGTCGCCGCCGGGATGCTGAAGCCGGCATAGGCGTGCGAGCCCCACTCTTCGCCTGCGCGTGCGCCGCGGCCCTGGCTTCCTGTTCCGCGGGCGGGCCTTCGACGGGAGGTGGCATCGGCCACGCACTCGGCGATGCGCGAGCCCCGCTCGTGCCGGCCGTGCCGACGCCGCACGAGCAGCCGATCCATCACGTCGTCGTCGTCGTGCAAGAAAATCGCTCGTTCGACAACCTCTTCATGGGCTTTCCAGGCGCGAACACCGTGACGAGCGGCGTCAATTCGCTGGGGCAGACCGTCCAACTCCAGCCGATCTCGCTGTCGGCGCAGTTCGGCATCGAGCATGGCTCGGATCAATTCTTTGCCGCGTGCGACGGCACCGGGAGCATCCCCGGGACGAACTGCCGGATGGACGCGTTCGACAAGGAAGTGTCGTACGGTCAGAACATCCCGCCGAACCCGGAGTACGCGTACGTGCCGCGCAACGAGACGCGCCCGTACTGGGACCTGGCCAAGCAATACGTCCTCGCGGACGCCATGTTCACCTCGCACATCGACGAGAGCTTCGCCTCGCATCAGTACCTCATCGCGGCGCAGGCCGGCCACGCGGTGAACGTCCCGGCGACCCAGGTGTGGGGCTGCGCCGGCGGTCCGAGCGACACGGTCACGACCCTCAACGCCGACCGCTCGTACGGGCCCGGCGAGGCGCCTTGCTTTACCTACACGACGATCGCCGACGAACTGGACCGGCGCGGCCTGCCGTGGCGCTACTATGCGACCGTGGCGAGCGATCCGGCGTACATCTGGTCGGCCTATCAGGCGAACTCGCAGATCTATAACGGCAAGGACTGGAAACGCGACGTCATCACGCCACCCGCGCAGTTCCTGACCGACGTCGGCAGCGGCAAGCTGGCGTCGGTCACCTGGCTCACGCCGACGTTCGACGACTCGGATCACGCCCCGGGCAGCAACCTCGGGCCGCAGTGGGTGGCGAGCGTCGTGAACGCGGTCGGTGAGAGCGCGTTCTGGAGCGACACGGTCATCGTCGTGCTGTGGGACGAGTGGGGCGGCTGGTACGACCACGTCCCGCCGCAATACATGGACTACGATGGGCTGGGCTTCCGCGTCCCGCTGCTCGTCATCTCGCCCTATGCGAAGAAAGGCCACGTCTCGCACGTCCAGTACGAACACGGCAGCATCGTGCGGTTCATCGAGGACACCTTCGGGCTGCCGCGGCTCGCGGCCAGCGACGCGCGGGCCACGTCGATCGGCCCGGACGCGCTCGACTTCACGCAGCCGCCGCGCCCATTCGTCCCGATCAAGACCACGCTGCAAGCGCGCGACTTCGTGCGTGCGCCGGCGGACCATCGCCTGCCCGACGAGAACTAGCGAAGCCTTGCGCTAGCCGTCGTCCGGCGGCCGGCCGTCGTCGTGCTGCCGCATGAAGTATGCGCGCCCGAGGTTCGTCGGGATCGGGACGAACGGGCGCGGCGGTTGCGTGAAGTCGAAGCAGTCGCCGGCCGGATCGGTCGCGCGGGCGTCGCTCGCGGCCAGCGATGCGAGGCCGAACGTGTCCTCTGCGAAGCGCAACACGCTCGCCGTCTCGTACTGCACGTGCGTGACATAGCCGTGCTTGGCGTACGGCGAGATCGCAATCAGCGGCACGCGGAAGCCGAGACCGTCGTAGTCGGCGTACGGCGGCGGAACGTGGTCGTACGTGCCGCCCCAGTCGTCCCAGAGCACGAATACTGCGGTCGTCGGCCAGAGTTTGCTCTCGCCCACCGCGTTTACCAGGCTCGCGACCCAGTCGGGGCCGGTCTTGCTGCCGCAGTTGACGTGGTCCGAGTTCCGGCAGATCGGCGTGATCCACGTAACGTTGGCGAGTTTGCCGTTGCCGACGTCGGTGATGAACTGCGTCTGCGGCGTGACGATGTCGGTCTGCCAGTCGGGGCCGTAGCGGATGTGCCGCACGGCTTGATAGCCCGACCACCAGCCGCCGTCGCCGGACAGGACGCTCGTGTAGAAGCGCCACGACAGATGGGCCTCGTCGAGCTCGTCGCCGATGGTCTTGTAGTCAAAACACGGTGCCTCGGAAGGGCCGATCCCGCGGCTCTTATTGAGCGTCGTGACCTGGTCGCTGAGCGATCCGCTGCAGCCCCACTCCAGGTTCGGAACGTCGACCGCGCCGTTCGCCTGGCCCGCGATCAAATACTGATGCGCGACGAAGCTCTCGTCGATCTGCGATGCGAACATCCGGTCGGCCAGCACGAACTCGTTGGCCATTGCGAAGTACGGCTTGGTCTGCCGATGCGGCACGTAGACGTATTGGCCGTTGGCCGGCCCGCCGATCTGCACCTCATTGTTGAAGCCGTCCATCTTGCAGTTCTGGCCGGGCGGGCTCCCGTCGCAGGCCGCGAGCGAGTCGAAGACGCTGTGCCCGATCTGGTAGCGGTCGCTGAGGCCGACGGGCGCGAGCGGAATCGTTTGGCCGAGCGAGTTGAGGCCGCTGGGGACCGTGTCGGCGCCGGGATAGCCCTGGAACAGGTTGTCGAACGAACGATTCTCTTGCACGATGATGACGACGTGCTCGATCTTGCCGCTCAGCGTCGCATGGGCGGCTGCGCGCCGCTCGAGCGCGGAGAGCACGTCGCCGGGCTGCGGCGGTACGGGATGGTGCGCGCCGCCCGGGCCCAGCGCCGCGGCGGCGAGAAGAAGAGCGGCCTTACTCGTCATCCGGCCGCCCTCCAGGCGCGCCGGGGACGGGGCCGGCAAACGGAGCCGTCGCGAACTTCTTGAAGGCCCGCGGACCCTTGGAGAAGTCGAAGCAGTCGGCGGCCGGGTCGGCGGCGCGCGCGTCGCTGGCCGCCAGGGTCGCCAGTCCGAACGTGTCCTCGATGAAGCGGAGCACGCTGCCGGTCTCGTACTGCACGTGCGACACATAGTGCTGCTTCGCGTACGGCGAGATGACGAGCAGCGGAACGCGGATGCCGAGGCCGTCGTAGTCCTCGCGCGGCGGCACCACGTGGTCGTACCAGCCGCCCCATTCGTCCCACATGACGAAAATCGCCGTCGAGTTCCAGTACTTGCTTTCGCCGACGGCGTCGACGACGCTCGCGACCCAGGCCGGGCCCGTCTTACTGTCCGACGACGAGTGGTCGGAGTCGGCCGCATTGGGAGTGACCCAGGTGACGCTGGGGAGATCGCCCTTCGCGATGTCTTTGAGAACCTTCGTCTCGGGCGCGACGACGTTCGCCCAGTCGGCACCGTAGCGGATGTGCCGGACCGACGAGTAGCCGGCCCATATCCAATCGTCCGTCGCGTACGCATAGTACCGCCACGAGAGCCCGGCGGCGTCGAGTTCGTCGGCCATCGTCCGGTAGTTCCGGCACGTCTGTTCCGTCGGGCCGTACTGCTGCTGCTGCGTCCAGGTGTTGACGACGTTCGCCTTGCTGCCGTTGCAGCCGAAGTAGACCGGCAGGTCCACGGCGGCGTCCGCCTGCGCCGCGATCGCGTATTGATGCGAGACGTAACTCGCGTCGATGTTCGACGGGAACATGTTATCGGCGAGCACGTACTGCTTGGCCATATCGAAGTAGAGTTTCGACTCCGCGTGCGGCACGTAGCCGTACTGCGGGTGCGCGTACTTACCGGCGTTGCCTTCGATGAGTTCCTTGTCGAAGCCGTCCATCTTCCCGCCGTCGGTTGCGGTCACGAAGTCGGCCGCGCCGTGGGCGACGTCGTAGGGCGCCTCGAGCGGGATCGGCTGCAGGGCGACGGTGTTGCCGCTCGAGTCCAGGCCGGACGACGCGGTGTTCGCTCCCGGGTAGCCCTGGAACAGGTCATCGAACGACCGGTTCTCCTGGATGATGAAGACCACGTGCGCGATCGGCGAGCCCGACGGCGCACCCGGCAGGCGCCGCGCAGCCGCGAACGAGCCGATCGGGGCCGAGCCCTTGGGCGAGGCGGCGGCGCCCGCGCCGCCGCAGCCGGACAGCGACGGCAGAACCCAAGCGATCAGGAGCGAGGCGCGAAGCGCTCGCGCGACGTGCGTTCGTACGGTCACGGTCGCAGACGCTTCGACCGAGCGCTGGGGCCTTCCCCGAGCGCGCTGCGCAGTTGCCCGGCGACGCAAGCGGGTCCGACGTCCGTTTCGTCGTAGTCGCCACCCGATGTTGCCGGTTTTTTCCGCGGCTGCGGCCGCGCACGTCGTTCCCCCGGCGTACTCGGCGTTCGCGTCGGCTGCGAAGATCAAGCACGTGGTGATCGTCGTGCAAGAGAACCGCTCGTTCGACAACCTCTTCCAA
>Ga0182012_10002260_pt1 | contig 20954 bp, 17 predicted proteins | sample 612S2SmetaG_FD_120486 | JGI IMG/M metagenome (GOLD analysis project Ga0182012, IMG submission 120486) | Permafrost microbial communities from Stordalen Mire, Sweden - 612S2S metaG | ecosystem: Environmental > Terrestrial > Soil > Wetlands > Permafrost | place: Sweden: Stordalen | collected...
ACTGTGTAGCTGCGCCACACAATCTTCAAACGAAGAGGCATAGACCCTCCTTTTTGCTTCACAGAAGGAGCGAAAGCCCTCGCTCATACGGGGGCTTTTTCGCTTTGAAGCTCAAGTGCTTCGCCGCGAAAGCTTGCCCTTTCACCCCAGTGGCAGAAACAAGAGAGTGGGCGTGGAAATGAACCTTCTCTACAGGCTTTCGGGTTTCGGCTCTACCGGGGAATCTGGGTTACGAACGCGGAGCGTGCCGGGCCTTGGTTCGACTGCGTCCGCCCGGCAGCTTGGGTTCGTTTCGCACTTCTCGACCTGCTGGGCCGGCGAAGCGGGTTCCCCGTACGAGCTTCACCCCAAACGAGTCCCAGACCAAACTCGCAACCCTCCGGGAATCAGCATCTTCCAGAGAAGCTTTGTTTTGATACTTTCAATTCTCCAGTCTACGGTTGATCTGTCAGAAATGGATAATCTCAAGCGGGCTGCGATCCCGATGTGAGCTCAATGTGATTCAGCCGTTCCCGGCTGGCGGCTTTTCCTGTGCTTGTGCGACCATGTCTGAAACAACAAAACAAAATGAAGCGGCCCTTCGTAATTCTTCCTCTCTTCGCCGTCCTTGTCTTCGCGGCTTTCGCCTACGATTCCAGCGTGAAGCAATTCGCGCGCGTCTCCGCCGTCCCCGTCGGTGACGGAGGAATGGTGGCTTGTACGCACACTGCCGCTCCCTATTGCGCCTGGAATAGCAACCAAACCGGAACGTATGAAATCTACGGCTGTGCAGGCAATTTCGACACCGGTACGTTTCAATGCACCGGCGCGCCCGCGTGCCTCACCTGTGGCAAAGACGCAACCCAGTTCGGCTACGCAAGAGCCGCTGGAAAGGGCCAGCCGTGGTTCGAGCCCACCAACAACAAGCAAATCAATCTATGGGTCAGCAATCCGAACTACACCACGGGTCGGTGCGCTGCGCCGCGTCCGGGCAGCGGGACCTGTGGCGATCTCTGGGTCATGAACATCAATATCACCGCGTCAGGCGCAACCTTGACGAACCCCAATCCGGCCTGCAGCCCGTCGTCCCCTTCCGCGTGCCTGCCGAATGCCAACATCACGCGGATCGCCGACCCGGCCAGTAACGGTGGCCACGAAGGCGGGGCGCTGTTTGGAAGATATGGCGGAGGGCTCCTCTGGTTGTCCTACCGGTTCGGTGACCGCAGGCCCGGAGCTTGCGTGATCGGCGCATGGGAAGTTCGCGCATTCCACTACACCGATACGGACGGGGTCTTTCGACTCGGTCCGGAAGTCACCGCCGTCGCGGCGGCCAGCAGGCGAATGTTCCCTTGTAATTACATCGAGATGTCGGGGTTCTATGACACCGCTTCCGGAGAGTTTACGTTCGAAGCTGCGCCTTCGGGTGCTCGTCTATGGACCAACAACATCTTCGGGATCTCCGCCTCGGGCACCATCGACACACTCGTTCCCTGGGGCGCGGGACCCGGCGCCGTCTCCGACTGCCCCTGGAACGAGCACGCCAATCCGGACTCCTCCGGCGCATGGATGATTTGGTCCAGCAGCCACGGCGCGACGGCGGGCTCTTACAACGGCTGCGTCGCCTTCAGCCCGGAACTGCCTCTCGATAAATGGATGGCGCCGCTCACTCATCCCGCTCCGGGGCACCTTGGAGTCGATCTGTCGCGCGCGGTCAGGCTGACCGGGTTCAACGTAACGGGAAGTCCCGATCGAACCTTTCTGTGCTCTGTCGAAGGCCCATGCGGAACCGGCCCAACAGCGCGTGCTTTCTCAGGAGGCTACGCGGACATTCTGCCGAATGGACAAGGCGTCGAACTCGTCAAGCATGGCATTGGCAACGGTACCATTTTCGGATTCGCGCTCAAGGTACATTAGTCTATTGAAGTCACCATTCGCCTCTCTGCTCCTCCTCATTCCATCCATTGCCTGTGCGCAGCCTCAACTGCCGCCTACGCCAAAGAAGCCGGTTACCGATACCTATCATGGCATCAAAGTCACGGACGATTACCGCTGGCTCGAAGACTTCAGCGATCCCGCTGTGAAGCAATGGGCGAGCGCCGAGAACCAGTATGCCAGGCAGTTTCTCGACGCGATTCCCGAACGGCAGCATCTGCTCGATGAACTGATGGCCTGGGACAGCCGGCGCGGACCCACCTACGGCGGTTTCGTCTCGCGCGGCAAGGTCTTCGCCATGAAAACGGATCCAAAGAAGCAGCACCCCGTCCTGGTGGTCTTCAACTCGCTTGACGATGCTGCTTCCGAGCGAGTTCTGGTGGATCCCGATGAAATCGACCCCACCCACGGGCACGCCATCGATTTCTTCCGGCCCTCAACCGACGGTCGCTACGTGGCCGTCTCGCTCTCAGGAGGCGGCAGCGAATCCGGCGATGTTCACGTCTACGACAGTGTCACCGGCAAGCCATTGTCCGACGTCATTCCGCGCGTCAACGGCGGCACGGCGGGCGGAGGTGTGGCCTGGAACCCCGGCTCTACCGGCTTCTTCTACACCCGCTACCCGCGCGGTAACGAACGCCCCGCTGCCGACATGGACTTCTACCAGCAGGTCTGGTTTCACCGCCTGGGCACGGCCAACGAGCAGGACACCTACGCCCTTGGCCGCGAGTTCCCGAGAATCGCCGAGATCGCCCTCCAATCGTCGCGCGATGGCCGCATCATCGTGGCGACAGTTGCGAATGGAGATGGCGGCGATTTCGAGCACTGGCTCTACACGCCAGGCCAACCATGGAAGCAGATCGCGCGCCTTTCCGACAATGTCAAAAGCATCACCATCGGATTAAAAGGGGATCTCTATCTGCTCTCGAAAGCAGATGCGCCTCGCGGGAAAGTGCTGCACATGCAAGCGTCGGAATCGCTCGCGGACGCCAAAGTGATTGTGCCGCAATCGGACGCGGTGATCGACGGCGTTGCGCCGCTCGATACCGGCATCGTTGTGCTCGAAATGGCGGGCGGACCCACACGCCTCCGCTATATCCCATCCGCTGGTCCGTCGCGCGAACTGCCGCTGCCGCCCGTCTCCACTGTGAGTGGCCTCACTCGTATGGATGACGGCGCTTTGCTGGTCGAATCCACCAGCTATCTCTCTCCGCGCTCCTGGTTCCGATATGGAGTGAAAACGAACCAGCTCGCGCCCACGCGCTTCCGCCAGACTTCGCCCGTCTCCACCGTCGACTACGAAGTCATCCGGGACTTCGCCACGTCGAATGATGGCACCAAGGTTCCGCTCAACATCATCCGCCGCAAAGGAATCCAGCTCGATGGCTCTCATCCCGCGCTCCTCACCGGCTACGGCGGCTATGGCATCAGCATCAGTCCCGGCTTCCGCCTCGCCGACTTCCTGCTGCTGGAGCGAGGCTTCGTCATCGCCGAAGCGAATCTCCGCGGCGGCGGCGAATTCGGAGAGGAATGGCACGATCAAGGGCGGCTCACGCACAAACAAAACGTGTTTGACGATTTTGCCGCCTGCGCGCATTTCCTGATTGACCGGAAATATACGCAACGCGACAAGCTTGGCATCCTCGGCGGCTCGAACGGCGGCCTGCTGATGGGCGCGGAATTCACCCAGCATCCCGAGCTGTTTCGCGCGGTCGTCTCCAGGGTGGGAATCTACGATATGCTGCGCGTGGAACTTTCGCCCAATGGCGCGTTCAATGTCACTGAGTTCGGCACGGTCAAGGAAGACGATCAGTTTCGCGCTTTATACGCTTATTCGCCCTATCATCACGTGACCGATGGCGCCCAGTACCCGGCCATCCTGTTCACAACCGGCGATAACGATCCGCGCGTGGACCCGATGAACTCCCGCAAGATGACCGCGCGCCTGCAGGCCACCGGGACAAAACTACCCGTCCTATTGCGGACCACCAGCCAGGCCGGCCATGGCATCGGCACGGCCAAGGGAGAGGCGTTCTCGCAGACCGCCGACGTCTTCGCCTTCTTGATTCGGGAGTTGAACGCCAGGTAAGCGGCGCCCTTAAGAATCCCGCAGGTTCTTACGAAGAAACACAGTCGCCTGCGGATTATCGTTGTACCGCTCGCATGTTTCATAGCCGCGTCTCCTGTAAATGCGCAGCGCCTCCCGGAGATCGTCGATGCTGTCCAGGTAAACCCACTCAGCGGATACCGCAGCATATTGTTCCATGCAATCCAGCAGGGCGTTGGCAAGGCCGCGCCCTCTGAACTGCGGACGAACGTAAAGGCGTTTGCATTCCACCGCGTTCACTTCTGAAGGAAGCGGTCGAAGGACTACGCAGCCCGCGGGTATTTCTTCCACATACGCGATCCAAAGACCAGATGCCTCATCGGAGAGAAACGCGGCGATTTGCTCCGGCGAATCCCTCTTGACGACGCCGACGGCGTCGTAGTATTCGCTCAGCAGGAGTTGAGCGTCCGATCGTCTGGGGAGAGAAGCGCGGATGATATGGATCGCGCGGGACTACTTTCTCTCTCGATCGAGCTTCAGGTTGATCAAGGCCTGTTTTCTTGAATCGAAGGAACTCAGCGTTCGAGTGGCGCTTTCCTTGCCTCTCTGCTCGGCGGAGATCTCAAAATCGATGTCGGGGCTGAGGCCGTGGAAGTAGTAGTCGCCCTGTTCCTTCGTGATGAAAGAGATGATTTGCAGGGTCTTGGTGTTCTTTAGCTGCACGATAGCGCCCGCCACCGGCTTTCCCGAGTCGTCAGTCACCACGCCTTGCACATCGCGAAGGGCAGGGGTCCCCTTTTTGGTCTGAGCGTTTACGCCCTGCGGCAGCCCCACACCCAGCGCCCCACCCAGCAAAGCCAGAGCGCCAATCAGGAAAACACAGCGGACAGATCGCATGCTAACTACGATGCGTCGCTCGGGACAAGGGTTGCGCGCTTTCACGACCACTCGTCGTCCTTCTCTTCCTCGTCTTCTTCGAATTCGTCTTCGTCATCTTCTCCGTCTTCGTCGAAGTCCTCTTCATCCTCATCTTCGTCGTCGTCTTCCGTGGCGACCTCCAGTTCCACTGGGTTGGTGCTGGCTACGCTCAACTCGGCGCCGCACTCGTCGCAGGTCACCGGATCGCCTTCATCCAGTTCGTCTTCGTCCAAATCAATATCCGCTTTGCAGTTCGGGCAGATCATCCAGTCTCCTCTTTTTGCGGGGCTGCACTTCCTATTCTCATACGAACCTTTATTTTGACGCAGCCGCCTGGGCGGCCAAACGTCTCCGCGTGGTAGCGGGGACAATTCCGGCGATCCGTCCCAGCACGGCGGCTTGCGCGCGATGCTCTCCTTCATGCTGGCGGATCAGTAGCATCATCTCCATCACGCTGACCCGCGCGCCGGAGAAGTGCGTCACTTCGCGGTCCCAAAAGCCCGGCCCGGCCGCGCGAATCTGCGCCATGCGGTCCTCCAGTTTCGCCTCCAGGGCGTGTGCCAGTTCTTCCGCACTCGCCTCGTCGGAAATCACCGGCAGATACTCCGCGAATTTCTGGCGCATCTCCGGACCGTTGAAGTGTTCCTGCCCGTCGAGCAGCATCCCCGCCAGCGCGTAGCCAGCGTTCAGGATGTGCAGGCTGATTTTCCGGAACGTCATGAATCCCGGCACCAGCTCTTTATCGAAGGCATCGGCCGGAAACTCACGGCAGGCAACCACCGATTCCGCTCGGGTGGCTCGGGCAAGATCAAAGAAAGTTTCAGGTTGCATGTACAAAAAAAGTTTACGACACTGCGCCAGTGCCGCGTTCGTGCGGCTGTGAAAAAAGTTGAGGAAATCGGCTAAGGAATGTTGGCGGTGACCGGCGAGGATTCCTGCCCATCCACCGTCAGCACGATCTGCGCTCCTTGCAATCCAACCAGCGAAACCGGAATTGCGGCGTTCACCTGGTCGAGATCCATCAGCGTTCCCTGCGCGCCGGCGTAGAGCACCACCAGACTTGTCCCATTGATGGTGACCTGGACATTGGCTAAATTGGGCTCCCCACGCACACCGTTGGCATAGAGCACCAGATACTCGTTGCCGCTTGCATCGCTCATAAACGTGGCCGCGAACACCCCCGGCGCCACGCTGGCTACATTCGCCGTGGAGGTGGCGAGGACATTCCCCGAAGCGTCGGCTGACGTCACCGCTGCCTGCCCGAGCGCCGTCCCAGCCGGCACGCCGAAATTGATCTGGGTGGCGGAAACGTAAAATAGAGGGCCCACTCTCGCTTGGCCTGTACTATCCGTCACGGTGACCGTGGAGCCCAGACCAGGCGCATAGAACGATGCGATGGATTCCGGGGCGACAGTGGTCGTTGATGCTGCCGCGTTGATCACCGCGGCCGGAGATCCCAGCCCATAGAAGCGAGCCATCCAGTAGGGCAGAATGTAATCGATTCCTGCGCTCTCAATAGTTCCATCGCCGCCGCCTTCAAGTTGGTAGGGGTCGCGCTGCCAAAGGAAATCCGTCGTCGGCCTCTGTGGCACCGGGACGGGATTGCAGGCTTCCCTGTCGCTCCCGCACGTCGGGAATTCTCCCTCCAGATCCACGTACACATCCCGCAGCGGCCGGGTCAGCCACTGGTTCAGCATCGTCATCGTAGCTGCATCGCGCGTCGAATCGGGCGATTCGAGCGCGCGCGTGATCATGTTGAAAAATGCGTTCTGCTGGCTTCCCACGTAGTTCCAAAGCACGTCATAAGCGCCCGTGAAAATCGAGTGATACGAGCTGTTATCCAGGCGAATCAGGTCGTAGAGGTTGATCTCATCCAGGTTGAATTTGAAGTAAGAGCTGTTGCTCGCCGTGTCGTAAGCAATCGGCAGGGGCACGCCGAGCGCGAGCGCGGCGCTGGTCAGTTCGGGCGCGCCCGCGTAATGCTGCGGGTTAACGTGCAACCCCACATTCATGAAGCTGAGCTGCTGATCCGGACGAGTCACGAAAGTATCGGAGACGCTGCCATCCGGCATGAAAATAGTCCACGCGTGATTGCGAAGGAAGTCGAGCAGTTCGGTCACCAGTGAGCTGATGGACGCCTGGACGCCGGAGTCGTTCACCATGTCGTACGCCACGGCCAGCCCGAAAAAGACACCGGAATATTGATCTTGCGAAGTATTGCCCACCCACTGATCTCCCTCCGCTGAATTCGTATAAATTCCGTTAGCCGATTCCTGGCTGGCGATCGATTGCGCGTAGGGGGAATTTACCGGGAACAGGCAGCGGGCCAACAGACCCGTTCCCGTCACAGTCTCCAAAGCCTGAATGCCTGCGATCGCTTGCTGCACATTTGTGAATGCCGTGGGGTCCCCGGTTACTTTATAGCGGAACGCCTCGGCTGCCAGGTAATGGCCGGTCCAGATCGCCGAATCCCCGCAACGCGTGTAATCGGTAATCTGATTGCTGCTGGCCGACGAGAAGGTCGGGTCGATAATCGTGCCGTAAGGGAGGTGCCTCGCTTGTATTCTCTGTGAGATGAAAACCGCATCGGCGTCGGATCCAAACGCGGGGAACAAGAAGGTAAAAAGAGCAAAGACAGGCGCGGCCGGACGAATCCGCGAGGGCTTCATAACCTCAGGCTAGCAGCGAATCTGTTGGGGAATTGTCAAGACTGGTAACTTAAAAAGCATACGCTCCGTTGATCTTGGCCGGCTTCTTCCGCAGGTGCATTTGCTTTGCTTCCTCCTCGGTAGGCAGCATCCGGAGAAGGTGCAAAGTCTTATAAGCGTTTCCGTTCGCGGTCACTGTCACGGTATCTTCCACGTGCGCATGGTTGAGCAGCGTCGCCACCACCGGGTAGTCGCCCGGGGCCAGGTCAAACGCGCACGGAGCCGCGCAAACCTTCCCGTTCAAGGTCACCTGTGCGCCGGGGGGACTGGAAGCGACGGTGATCCGTCCCGTGGGCGGCGCCGGCGCCCCACACCCCGCGGCCACAAGAAAGCCGGCGACGCCTAACAGATGGAACACGCTACTTCTGGGCATCCGTTGAGAAACGATAGATCGTCGTCGTGTGATACGTTTGGCCCGGCTTCAATTCGCTCGAAGGGAAGCTGGGTTTGTTCGGCGAATCCGGAAAGTGTTGCGTCTCCATGCAGATTGCCGCGTGCTTCGCGTAGATCTTACCGCCCTTGCCGTGAATGGTCCCGTCCAGAAAGTTGCTGGTGTAAAACTGCAAGCCCGGCTCGGTGGTGAGCACTTCCACAATGCGGCCCATCTTCGGATCTCTGGCCTTGGCTGCAACTGTCGTGAGCCCAGGATGATTCAGTACAAAGTTCTGGTCATAGCCCTTGGCGAAGACAAGTTGCTGGTCGTTGGCATTGATTCGCTCGCCGATCACGTGAGGCTGCGTGAAGTCGAACGGCGTTCCTTTAACACTGCGGAGTTCGCCGGTGGGAATCAAACCTTTGTCAACCGGAGTATACCGGTCGGCGTTGATCGTAAGTTCATCTCCCAAAATGTCACCCTGGCCTTCGCCGGCTAAATTGAAATAGGAGTGATTGGTGAGGTTCACCACCGTGTCCTTATCGGTGGTGGCTGAGTAATCAATCCTGAGTTCATTGTTGGGCGTAACTGTGTAAACTACCTTGGCGGAAAGGTTTCCGGGAAATCCTTCTTCGCCATCTTTACTCAGGTAGGTCAACTGTAGCGACGTAGGGCTCAACGAAGTAGCCTTCCAGATCACTTTGTCGAAACCGCGGAGCCCGCCATGCAAGGTGTTGTCGCCATCGTTCTTCGCCAGGTGATGAACTATTCCATCCAGCGTGAACTGGGCATGGCCGATGCGGTTGCCGTAGCGACCGATGAGCGCCCCGAAGTAGGGCGGCGGCAGCAGATACCCTTTGAAGTCATCGAACCCGAGAACCACGTCGCCAAGCTTGCCGGCCCGATCCGGCACTTTCAGGGAAACGATTACCCCGCCATACGTCGAAATATTGGCTTCCATACCTTTCGCGTTTCTCAAGGTATAGAGATCCACCGTTTCGCCCGCCGGCGTTTTACCCCACGGCTTCGATGAAGCCAGCGCGACGATTGTGAAACCGGTAATAAGAAACCAGGAACTGAGTTTGCGAGCGAACAATTCGCCCTCCTTTACACGGTTATCGTATATCAAACGGAATATGATACGGAGATGCAGTTCGCGACGCTGGTCCGTATTGGGTTCGCAATCCCGGTTGTTTGCCTGCTCAGCGGGCAGACCGCCCCACCGTCAAACGCCACGCAAGCCGCCGACGGACTCACGCTTCACATTGACGTAAACCTGGTGCAGGTGGACGCCGTCGTCACCGATCGGCAAGGCCGCGCCGTCACCAATCTCAAGCCGGAAGATTTCGAAATCCTGGAAGATGGCAAGCCGCAGCCCATAACCAATTTCTCCTTTATCGATCTCGCGGCGACGAACAACGCAGCCGCTTCGCCCCGCAAGACGACGCCTGGCCTTCCGGCGCCGCCCGAAGCGCTGAAGGCCGAAAACGTGAACCGTACTGTGGTGTTAGTTGCGGACGATCTGAACCTGTCCTTTGAGAGTGTCGCGCTGCTGCGCCGCACGCTGAAGAAGTTCGTAGATACGCAGATGGGCCCTCGGGATTTGGTTTCGATCGCCCGCACCAGCACGGGCTTGGGCGCGCTCGGAGACTTCACGAACGACAAACGGGAACTCGCCGCCGCGGTGGATGCGGTCCGCTGGTATCCCATGGGCCTAGCCGGAATCAGCGCCGTACCCCCAGTTGAGCCGGCTGCGCCCGGCTTACCCGGATTCAAGAAATCGCTGACCGGGTTCGCTCCGCCGGTCTCGCACGAGGACGTCAGCCAGCTTCTCTACGTCCGCGGAACGATGAATTCGTTGATGTCCATCATCCAGAACATGCGGGGACTGCCGGGCCGAAAAGCCATCATCCTGTTTTCCGACGGCGTGCCGATTGCACCACGCGGCGATGAGATCGATCTGATGATTGAGATTCTGCATCGCGTTGCCGATTTGGCAAACCGATCTTCCGTCGTTTTGAATTGCGTTGACGCGCGAGGCCTTCAGACTCTCTCTCCGCAAGCCGCCGACGCTGCTGCGGGGGGCTCGATGATGTCGAAGTTCGAAGGCTTCGACGCGCAGCAGGACGGCCTGATCTACCTGGCGAAGCAGACAGGAGGTCGGGTCGGGATTAACGGCAACGACCTGTCCTGGGACGTTGCCCGGGTGCTCGATGACCTGAATGGCTACTATCTAATCGGATACAAACCGCATGGCGGAACCTTCCACAAAGAAGGCCAGCGCTCTGCCTTTCACCGGATTCAGGTTCGGGTGAAGCAACGCGGGCTGGCGATTCGCTCAAGGACCGGCTTTTATGGGGAGACTGATGCGGAAACGAGTCCGAAGCCGCAGTCGGATGGACAGCAGCTCGTATCCGCTTTGAAGTCTCCCTTCGGCATGAAAGACATACCGCTGAGGCTGACTCTTCAGTTCCTGAGCAACGGCCCCAAACAAAGCCGCATCTCGACTAGGTTACACATTGACGCCCATTCCATCGCCTTCGAGAAGCGCGCCGACGGAAATTATCACGCGACACTGGAGTTACTTCTCACCGGTCATGACGAAGACGGCCGGCCGGTCGAAACGGCCGACAACACCATTGAAGTGAACATGCCTGAAAAGCAGTATCAGGTCGCCTTGCAGAGCGGTTTCGTGTTGGCGAAGCAGGTCCCTGTAACCCGCAGCGGCGCGGCCCAGGTTCGAGCAGCGGTTCGGGATGTAACGTCAGGCCGTTTGGGATCGACCAGCGGCTTTCTGCTGTTGCCCGATCTGAAGAAAAAGCACCTGGTATTAGGAACAATCGTGCTCGGAACCACAGACGATGTGACTTCGCCCGCCAATTCCGCGGTCCGTGTGTTTACGGCGGACCAACCCGTTCCCTATCAGTTCACGATGTTCAACCCCAAGACGGCGAACGGCAACCTTGCGGAGGTGGAAACACAGGTGAAGGTGTTCCACGAGGGCAGGGAAGTCTGGGCCAGTGAACCCATGGTGACAAAGGCCGAGCCAGGCGCAACCACCCGCGAGCTGGTTGCCCGCAGTAACCTTCACTTGACCGACCTGTTCGAGCCGGGTGAATATTACCTGCAGGTAGTTGCCAAAGATATGCTTGCCGGTAAGAAGGCTGCGCCTTCCATGCAGTGGATTAACTTCGATGTTTCCCGTTAAACCGGCGCTTTGATGTAACGGCTGGCGAAAGTAATGAAGGTCGGCCAGTTCGGTCCTGGCGTATGTCCGCCGGAGTGTTGTCGAAACGCGACGTCGCCGTCAATCAGCGGGGTTTCCATTGACGGAAATTGCGTGGTTCCCATGTCCTTCTTGCCCAGCAACTTATACACCGGGCCCGCGGCTGCCGCGGCCAGAAACATTCCTTCTGCATCCACCCACCCGTCTCCGGCCTTCGCTGCTCCTCCGCTGATAAACACAGGGCGCGGCGCGCACAACGCGATCAACTCATGAGAATCCACCGGCATATCCTTTGCCGTGAGCGGCCCCGCATACTTCAGGAAGTTACCCGCCATCCAGTGATATTCACCTGAACCCGCGACGTTCTCCACCATCTCGCCCCAGTTACGGCGGTATAACTTGGCGCCGCCTTCGCCGGAGGAACTGACGTACGCGATGGCAAAACGTGGATCGTAAGCCATGGTCACGAGCGTCGCTTTTCCATAACGGGAATGACCCTCAATTCCCACCTGATGAGCGTCTACGGATCGATCAGTCTCAAAGTAATCCAGCAACCGGCTGGCGCCCCAGGCCCAGGCGCGCAGCGCGCCCCAGTCATCTAACTTTCGCGGCTGGCCATGGTTACACAAACCAATGATTCCCTCAGTAAGTCCACCGCCGTTGTCCGCCTGAATGGTATTGGGATAGATGGTGGCATAACCCCAGCCTTTCGCGAGCACCTGCTGCTGCCACGTGGGGCCGGCCGGAGCCGCCATCGCTTTCGGCATGGGTCGTCCCGCCGGAAACCGGAAGCCGAACTCCGTGATCACCGGCACCGGGCCCGCGGCATGTGCGGGCGTACTCAGCGTCGCCTCAATATCGACGGTGATCCGCGGGTAGGAAGAGTGGTCCACGTGTCCGATCAGCGTCTTTGTGATTACCGGCACATCCCCATTGGTCTCCTGCGTTGTCTTGGTCACTTCCCAGGTCACTTTGGGAGTGTTCGCGGGAACCCGGCCGTAAATCTCGCGATCGAAATCCTCCACGATCTCAGGCCGTCGCTTCTGCCACCACATCTTGGCGGTCGTCACCTTTTTCCCGTTCGTCAATACCAGTGCGTCTGGCAGGTTGGGATAAGGATTTGCCTTGGCCTCATCGTAATTCGCATAGTTCGGCGCGTCCGGATGCATACCGTCCGCTCCAGGCCGCATCGTCGTCATGTGTAATAGTTCCATCAGCCTTTGATGGTCCTGGTCGGCGGTCAATTGCACCGGCGCGGGCTGTGACGGTGTCGTGGCGTCTCCCCCACGCCCCATCGGGCCGCCCACGAAACCGAGCAGAATCAGGGTGAATCCAGTTATTCGCGAAGTGTTCATGTTCTTATTTCCAGTTGGGAACGAGTATATATCGCGGCGCGGCGGCAGCAAACCTTTTCCCCTTGACATTCTACCTGTAGGCGGTTTACGATTCACCTAGAATGTCTACTAAAGACCCTCGGAGTGCGCAAGAGAAGGTCGAATTGTTGCAGGGCACGCTCGACCTGCTTATCCTCCGGACCCTGGTGTTGGGCCGGGCGCATGGCCACGCCATCGCGCAAGCCATCGAACGGAATTCCGACGATGTTTTGCAGGTGGAGCAAGGCTCGCTTTATCCCGCGCTGCACCGTCTGATAAAACGCGGGTGGATCTCGGCCGAAGAAGGCACGTCCGAAAACAATCGCCGCGCCAAGTTCTACCGGCTGACGGCCAAAGGCCGCAAGCAACTGGCGCTCGAAACAACAAAATGGGACAAGTTCGCGCGCGCCATTGCGGGCGTGTTGCGTCCGGCGGATCAGGAGAGCGAATCATGAATCGAAAGCGTCTGGAAGAAGAGATGGAGCGGGATTTCCGCGAGCACATCGAGCGCGAGACTGAGGAGAATATCGAGCGCGGGATGACGCCCGGAGAAGCACGCCACGCGGCGCACCGCAAATTCGGCAACGTGGCGCGCCTGAAAGAAGAGACGCGCAGTGTGTGGACCTGGCGCTGGCTGGACGAGTTATCGCAGGATCTGCGGTACGCCTTCAGGACGCTGCGCAAGAACCGGTCGTTCGCGGCGGTCGCGGTGCTTTCGCTCGCGCTTGGCATCGGGGCGAATACCGCCATCTTCAGCTTGATCGATAGCCTTCTGTTGCGGCCCCTTCCCGTACCTCACCCCGAACAACTCGTAACGCTCGATCTGTGGAACGGCGGTCGGGGACAGGCTTCCATCACCTACCCGATCTTCGATGAAACGCGTTCTCGAAACAAGGTCTTCGCGCAGACGTTTGCGTGGGGCGGGCATGACTTTCAAACGTTGATCGATGGCGAAACGGTACACGTTCACGGAGCCCTGGCGAGTGGAGACTACTTTACCGGCCTGGGCGTTCCGGCAATCATCGGCAGGACCTTCACGCCCAATGACGACAAACTCGGCGGCGGTCCGAACGGCCCCGTCGCAGTGATCAGCGATGCGTTTTGGGCGCGCCAGTTTCAACGCAATCCGGCCGCGGTGGGCAGGGCAATCACACTGGATCAGGTGCAGTTCACCATCATCGGCGTGATGCCCGGGAACTTCTTTGGCGCGGAACCCGGCACCGCCCCCGAGATATGGGCGCCCTTGCTGCTGGCTGAGCGGCTTGGCGAAGGGGGTTGCATTCGGAGCCGCAGTTGTTGGTTTCTCATTTCGATGGGGCGGATGAAGCCCGGCATCTCCGCGCAAGCCGCAGCCGCTCAACTGCGAGTCGTTTCACCGGAGTTGATGAAGGCGGCGGAGCCGGTCGATCTGAACATGCAGTTCCGAAAGCGATTCCTGGGCATGCAGATGCGCTCGCAACCTGGCCCGGCCGGGTTCTCCTCGCTCCGTCAGCGCTTCAGCAATCCGCTTCTGATTTTGATGATTCTTGTTGGAGTCGTCCTGCTGATCGCTTGCGCGAATATGGCCAATCTTTTGATTGCCCGCAGCGCGGCGCGTCACCGGGAAACCGCGGTTCGCCTCGCGATCGGCGCTGGCCGGTGGCGTCTGATCCGCCAGTTATTAACGGAGAGCGTCCTCATCTCTGCAATCGGCGCAGCGCTCGGCCTCGCCTTCGCGGAATGGTCCGTACGGCTCCTGGTCGGTTTCATGCAGTTGCGTCGCAGTCCCATCTCTCTCGATGTGAATCCGGATTGGCGCGTGTTGGCATTTACCGCTTCAGCCGCCATTCTGACGGGCCTGCTGTTCGGGCTTTTCCCGGCTTTGCAGGCCACGCGGCTCGGCATCAATATCGGATTGAAGCAGAGGGCACAGAACGTGGTGGGCGCGCCCGATCGCTTCGGGGTCGGGCGTGTTCTTCTCGGTGGCCAGGTAGCTCTATCGGTCCTGCTGGTGGCGGGCTCGGGCTTGTTTGCGGGAAGTCTGCTGAACCTGTGGACATTGAATCCGGGTTTCAATCCCCGCAACCTGCTGCTGATCGGCATCGATACCGACAAGCGGCCGGAAAAAGGTGCGGCGTTCGGCGCAATCTATAGCCGGCTTCTGAACCGGGTAAATTCATTCCCGGGAGTCAAGTCCGCCAGCCTGCTCCTGATTACTCCCACGACGAACTTTGAATGGGACGACGATGTGTCCCTTCCGGGCGGCCCGGAAATCCCTCCGCCATTGCGCGACACCATGGTGAACCTGGTGGGTCCGCGCTACTTCGAAACGATGCAGACGCCCTTGCTGACGGGCCGCGAATTTAATGAACACGATTCGGCAACAGCCGAGAAAGTGGGCATCATCTCCGAGAAGGCCGCGCGTTCCTGGTTCGGCGGGAAGAGCCCCATTGGCGAGCACATCCAGTTCGAGAAATCGGTGATTCGCATCATTGCCGTGTCGGGAGACGCGAAATATCTCAGCTTGCGCGAGCCCGATCCGCTGGCGCTCTATCTCTGCTACCTCCAGAATGATACCCCCGGTGGTTCATTGAGCTTCGTAATTCGATCGGATGCCGGTATTGCGTCGATCTACCCGGCGTTTCGAACCGCAGTCAAGCAGATTGTGCCGGGCACTCCAGTCGGTGAGGTGACGACGATGGAGGATCAAGTGAAGGAGTCGCTGGGACAGGAGCGTCTCATGGCCTCGCTCTCCATCTTCTTCGGCGTACTCGCGCTGCTGCTTACCTGCATCGGGCTCTATGGAATTCTGTCGTATTCCGTCGCGCGCAGGCAGGCCGAAATCGGTTTGCGTGTGGCCATTGGCGCATCGCGAAGCAATGTGATCTGGCTCGTGCTGCGCGACACCCTGTGGCATGTTGTGGTGGGCGCGGGCGTCGGGGTGGGGGCCGTCGTGGCCACATCGCGCTTCGTCGCGAGTTTCCTCTATGGAGTGAAGCCGAATGATCCGTGGACCCTTGCGCTGGCGGTTGCGGCGCTCGCCGCAGTGGCGTTCGGGGCGGCCTGGATTCCGGCGCGACGCGCCGCAAGGTTAGATCCGATGGTAGCGTTACGGGACGAATAAGATCCTAACGCCGCTGGCGCTGGAGCGGGATTGATCCCTGTCACGATCTGTATCATCGTGCTCGATGGATGGTATTGGTCGGTAACCACCTGCGGGCAGCGCTTGCAGATTGCCGCGCCCTCCTGCCGGAACCAGCGGCACTGCGGCCGGATCGAGCACGGCGGCAGGCTCTCGGAAACCGCGTCTAACAGTTCCACGCTGCGCACGGCGAGCTGGCACGCCTCATTTCGAAAGTGCGGACACCGCCCGGTCTGGCACGGCGATGCAAAGCGGAACACTTCACTGGGGCCCGCGGGCTCGGCCAGCGCGAGAATTTCCGGAGTGACCGGTAGGGCCCGCTCCGTGGAAACGACGCGCGGGCCATCGGCGTGGCTGGTTACCACGCCGATCAGCAACGAATCCTCAAGAGTGCCTCGTGAACTGGGGCACAGCATTTCGCGGCTGCCTGCCATAACCACCTATTGGGCGACGATCCCGCCCAGCGTATAGGTTCCGCTGGTATCCGGCTTGATGTCCACTTCAAAAATGGCCGGCGGAATTCCGCAAACCAGAGGAGGCCGGAAGACGAATTCGTCCTTAGCCGCGCCAGGTTTCTGTTTACGAGCGTTCAATGCGATAGCGACGCCTTGCGCCGCTGCGATTGCGATATCTTTGGGAGTTAGTGCTCCAGACATGTGTGATCTCCTTTGTGGTTTCGGGAATTCTATTGTTGGACTCCCTACGTCCACATAGTGAAGACATCCGCCAAAGCGTTACAGCCTAGGCATTTCGCCAGCGGTCAATTTGCGCCGTGAATTCAGAACTGCTGGCCGGGCCCGCGGAAGGCCCGGCTCGGGTATGAAGAAGGCGTTGCCGGTTGTTCCCACTATGAAGACAAAATCGTGCGCGGCGTTGACTCTAGCCTCACATCGCTCCACGGGACCTGTCCAGTCGGGGAACCAATCAATCTGGGTAAAAATGCCTTCTCGCGTTATTCTGAGGGGTCCGCTGTCTTGGCGTGAACGAAGACCCAGAACGGGGCTAGCGGGTAGCGATTCCGCAGGCAGGCGATTCGAGAACAGGACGGCGCCGAGTCCGGTTCCCTTCCGATTTACTTCCCGAACTCGCGCCGGACTTTGCGGCGTGACGGAGCGCTTGCCTGGGACGCGGAGCCAGTAATGGGAATCCCTGGACCCGCGCCGACACCCAACCCGGATCAAAATCATCAACGGGAATCCGGACAAGCGGCCGTTGAACGGTCACGAGCCGCAACCTGAGGACTACAGCCAGCTCAACACCGAGAAAGAGTAGGCCAGTCTGGACCCGAGACTTAATCGGCAACCTTGCGGCCCGTTCGGTCGTGGCGCTCACCTTCTCAGCTTCGCGGAAGCAGTCCTTAATCCGAATACCGACGCGCAATAACCTCAAATTCATCAGCTACGTCAGCAAAAGCGCCGACGACATCCGGGTCGAAGTGCCTACCGGCACCTTCGATGATGATCGCAACGGCTGCGTTATGCGATATCGCGCTCTTATAAACACGGCGCGTGGTCAAAGCGTCGTACACGTCGGCAACCGCCATGAGTCGCGCGGAAATCGGAATTTCCGAACCCGCCAGCTTTCGCGGGTACCCGCTGCCATCCCATTTTTCCTGATGGTTGAGAGCAATTTCCTTTGCGCAGGCGAGGAACTCCACCTTAACACCCAGACGCCGCTCGGCGTTTTCAATGGCGGCGAATCCAAGTGCCGCATGTGTCTTCATGATCTCGAACTCTTCTGGATCAAGTTTGCCGGGCTTCAGCAGGATGCTATCAGGGATGCCAACCTTGCCGATATCGTGAAGCGGAGCGGATTTGAAAAGAATATCAGTCTGATGTTCCGTCAGGTAGTCGGTGAAAAGGGGATGCGATTGCAGTTGCTTTGCCAAGGCTCTGAGATAGTGTTGGGTGCGTCGAACGTGGTTGCCAGTTTCGTTATCGCGCGTCTCCACCACTGACGCCAGAAGTATGATTGCCGCATCCTGCGTGTGCTGTATTTTGCGGGTGCGTTTTTCAACCTCGCTCTCGAGAAGATCATTCTGGCACTTCAAGAAGTTCCGGGCCTCCGTCAGGGAAACCTGCATCGAGAAGTCCTTGCGCAAAACGTATTCCCGCCACCATCCGACCACGCCCGCCAGAATGAACAGGGTTACTGTGTGATAAGACAGGTAGCCAAACATCAGCCGGCTGGCGCCGAACTCGAGCAGCATCGCCGCCTCAAACATGAGAAGGATTAACAATCCCGATGCGAGCGCGTATCTGAATTGGACGCCGAGAATGACAAAACAATAGAACTCAAGAAAAACGAAGTTGAGCATGCCAACCCAGCTCTTCAGCCCCATGCCGGCTTGGGTGTCGATGACCGTCAGCACCCAGAGCAGGCTGCAGGCCACCAGGACGATAAATGCGGACATCACGGTCTGCCAGTGTTGCCTGGCAAAGCGGGAAAAGGAATAAGCGATACCTGCTCCCAAGATCGGCAAACAGACTTGCAGTCGATATATATTTGCGCGTTCGCTGCTGAACGCTATGCGATCCGCCAGGAAATCGGCGGCGATCAGTAATATCCCGAGGGTGAGGCTAATCTGGGCATAGCGATAGTAGGAGGCGTGGTAGTGCAGGCCGAAGCTCTGTTCGAGCGAAGCGGTGGCAAAGGCGAGATTCGGCCGCAACGGCAACACTTCGGACCGCTCGACATTATCCACAGTGGGCCCAGAGTCAACCCGGACAGCTGTTCCACCGCGCCTCACGGGTGGGGACGCCGCAGCCCTTTTGCGGTCCGAGGCGGTTCGTGGCGAGGCGGGTTGCGCGGGACTCGCGCCCTCAGTATGTACTTCCGCGTTTTTGACCATTCTTGTCCCTGAAATCGTTGAGAATCGGGCGAGGGCCAAGGCTAAGGCTAAGGAGACACCCAAATGTTATCGGCAGAACCGGGATAAAACTCCAGCTACCCAGCGGGACATTTTTGTTCCTTGACTCCAGGCGCAACTACGGAATGGCTATCGGTCTAGACGTCCATGGATGGCGGAAGATTCTCGCGCGTCATCCGGCGGCTGCCGTTCGCCGTGCTCAGACACAATGAGAGTCGTTTCTTTCGCCTTGCGCCGCATGAAGAAAACTACCGGCATCAGGAGAACGGCGCCTAACGCCACGCGAGCGCCCCCCCGGCGTCGCGCGAGGTGAGAGGCCGGGGGAATGCACCTGTCGTCGCTTACCGCAGCAGAGCCAGGCCCACCAGATAAAGCAAGATGATCGCCCAGAGTTTTGGCACAGTTCAGGCAATGCTCCGGCCAGGCATGCTCCGGCCCGGCATGCTCGTCCCGGCAATGCTCGGCCCGGCAATGCTCGGCCCGGCAAATCACCCGTGCCGCGCCGCGTAAAGCAACAACCCAAAAATCACTACCGGAATCATCGCCATCGCCGCATAAAACAGCACCGTTCGCGGCCACGATTGTTTCCGTTTTTTCCAATCCAGCATCTCCGGCCGGTCCGCCACTCCCACCAGCTCGGGATGCTCCAGGTCCTGCGCGAACTCTCTCGCGCGCGCGTAGCGGTTCTTCGGATCGCGTTCAATCGCCCGGTAGATGATCTCCTGCAGTTCCGGCGTAATCGCCGGATCGATCTCGCGCGGCGGCACCGGGTTATTCAACAGACGGTCATTCATGATCGCGAATGGATTCGCTCCCGTGAACGGCGTCTTTCCGGCCACCATCTCATACAGCATCACCCCCAGCGCGAAGATATCGGCGCGGCCGTCTCCGCGCCTGCCCTTCACCTGCTCCGGAGAAATGTAGTCCGGCGTGCCCATCACCTGCGAGAGCTTGGCGAACGTCAACCGCTTCGATCCCTGCTGGCCCGCGATGCCGAAGTCGATCAGCTTGATCCGGTCTTCCTTGTCCACCATGATGTTCTCTGGTTTCAAGTCGCGATGGACCACCCCATGCTGATGCGCGTAATCCAGCGCGTCGCAAATCCGCGCCGTGATGCGCATCGCCCGGTCCTGCGGCAGCTTCTTCTGCTCGAACATGATCTCGCGGAGCAGCGTGCCTTCCACCCACTCCATCACCATGTAGACGCTGCCGCGCTCGCCCTTCGCCAGCACCTTCATAATGCCGGGGTGATCCAGTTTCAAGCCGATGTCGATCTCGCGCGTGAACCGGTCGAACAGCACCGGGTCGCATTCCATCTCGGGATGTGGAACCTTGATGGCGACAGTCCGGCCGTCGCGCGTGTCGGTGGCTTTGAAGATGGACGCCATGCCGCTGCGCGCCACCAGGCTTTCGATGCGATAGTTGTCCAGTTGGTCGCCGGCGCGAAGAGAAAGCATGTTAAGGAAGACGGTAAGGCTGGCCTCGGTACATGCCCACGCGCTCCACACTTCGTATCCGGATGAGCTGCACGCTGATATTATCTCCGCCATCCCTTTCTTTCGCAAGACCGACCAGTTCTTTGGCAGCCGTTTCGAGGTCGGCCCCCGGTCCCAGCGAACGCACCATGTCGGCCTCCTTCACTGAGCCGTGCAGCCCGTCCGAGCATAGCAGCAGAACGTCGCCCTTGTGGACCGTGTGTTCGTTGGTCTCCACATTCAGGAACATCTCGTTGCCGAGCGACCGGCTGAGCAGGCTTCGCGAGCCGGATTCCGAAGCTTCCCGCGCCGTGATCAGGCCCATCAGCACTTGCTCGTTGGTCACCGTGTGATCGCGCGTGATCTGCCGCGCTTGACCGTGGCGGATCAGGTAACAGCGCGAATCTCCCGCGTGGCTCACTGTGGCGCGATCGAACCGCAGCGCGCACGCCACGATGGTTGTGGCCATGGAACTGCCCCCTGGCACCACTGCGGCGGCAGTTTCAAAGACGTGCGTGTTGGCGGCTTGAACCAATCGCGGTAACACGGAGTTCAACGAATCGCCGGCGGTCAGCCTTCGAAACCCGGAAAGCAGGTGCTCCACTGCCGCGCGCGACGCCACTTCGCCGCGATCCTGCCCGCCCACGCCATCCGCCAGAACGAAGAGCCAGCTCTTGTGGCGAGCGTCGTGATCCGCCGCCGGGGCGGCGAATCCCAGATAGTCTTCGTTGTGATCCCGAACCTTGCCCGTGTCCGTGAACTGCACGAATTCAACGTCCAACATAGACGTGACTACAGCCGCGCTAATAGCTCTTCGCCGTTTGCGATTGGGCTTCGATCAGCGTCGCGCGCCCCTGCGACTTCGACGACCGCACAAAGTAAATGCCGCCATAAATCGCCCACACCGCCGCAATCCCCAGCGCCAGCAGCGGC
>Ga0182012_10002261_pt1 | contig 20946 bp, 20 predicted proteins | sample 612S2SmetaG_FD_120486 | JGI IMG/M metagenome (GOLD analysis project Ga0182012, IMG submission 120486) | Permafrost microbial communities from Stordalen Mire, Sweden - 612S2S metaG | ecosystem: Environmental > Terrestrial > Soil > Wetlands > Permafrost | place: Sweden: Stordalen | collected...
CCGACCATCCAGAAGAAGCTGAACCTGCATTACACTCTCTCGCTCGACCTGTTCGGCTCCGAGGTGTCCACCAACGCGGCCAATGCCTTCAACGCCGGTATCAAGGGCCGCTTCCACGAGACCCAGATCCAGGACGATCACCGTCTGCAGAACGACACCTATCCCGTGCTCAAGCTGGTGAACGGGCAAGTCGTGCGGGTCGACGAGCCGGCGCTGACCGCGCTCAACATGCGACTGCGCGACGACTACACCCAGGACTGCGTCAAGGGCCTGCTGCGCTGGAACAAGATCATCGCCACGGCCGGCTACGATTTCAAGCTGGCGCTGCCCAATGTCGCATTCCATCGCCAGATCGGCGAATTCAGGGATGTCCACGCCACGCCGGACGGCGTGCTGATTGACGATGCGACCTGGAACCGGCGCCGGAACGAATGGCTTCCGTCGAGGGAAGACGGCGCTTTCATCGCCTCGCTGATGACACCGGTGACCGAGATCGGCGGTTTCGCGCCATGGATCGCCCCGCCCAAGGTCGGGATCGACAACAAGCCCGGCGATTTCGAGTATGTGAAGATCGAGACCTGAGACACTCAATCCCAGCCATCGCCCTTGATGCCGGGATTGGCGTAGACGATGCCGCCGTCGACGGCGATGGTGGCGCCGACCACGTAGTCGCCGGCGCGCGAGGCGAGATAGATCGCCGCGCCGGCCATGTCTTCATCGCTGCCGATGCGCCCGGCGGGAACCTGCGTTGCCACGGTGTCGGCGTGATCGCGCGCCGCCTTGTTCATGTCGGATTGGAAGGGGCCCGGCGCGATCGCCGTCACCACGATATGCCTGGAAATCAGCTTCGCCGCCATCCGGCGCGTCAGGTGAATGAGGCCCGATTTGCTGGCGGCATAGGAATAGGTCTCCATCGGATTGACGAAGATGCCGTCGATCGAAGCGATGTTGATGACTTTGGCGGGCTGTTCCGGGCTGGCGGCGGCGCGCAAGCACGACGCCAGCGCCTTGGTCAGGAAGAACGGCGTCTTGACGTTCAGGTTCATGACCTTGTCCCAGCCGCTTTCCGGAAATTCGTCGAACTCGGCGCCCCAAGCGGCACCGGCATTGTTGACGAGGATGTCCAGCTTCGGCTCGCGTTTCTTGATTTCAGACGCCAGCAGTTCGATGCCGGCCAGGTTGGAAATATCGATCGGCAGCGCGATGCATTCCCCGCCATAGGCGGCCGTGAGTTCGCTCGCGGTCGCCTCGCAGGGGCCGGCCTTGCGCGCCGTGATATAGACCTTCGCCGCGCCCAGGCTGAGGAAGCCGGCAGCGATCATCTTGCCGATGCCGCGCGATCCCCCGGTCACCAGCGCGACCCGGCCCTTAAGCGAAAACAGATCCTCGAACATGCCCTTCTCCCTCGGCTTTGCCGATGGTTGTGGGCGCGGCGGTTCGGCGAGTCAAGAAAAGCACGATCATGCTCCGGAGAGCCGACCAAAATGCGGCAAGCGATCTCAGGCCGCGGCGATGCGGCGAAAGCCGTTCCACATCGCGGTGGCGGCGCCAGAGGTCAGAACCGGCAGGATGCGGGTGTCCTGATGATTGCCGTTGAGCGAGACCCGCGGCAGCGCCGTCAAGTGTTGCGCACTTTCGGGAAAGATCATGCCCGGGCGGGTAGTTACCGCGGTCTTGAAACCGGCCGCTCGCGCCAGCGCGAACTCCCTGGCGCCGGCTGCGCTTCTGTCGCCATAGGGATAGGCGAGATGGAGGACGGGACGCTGCAACAGGCCCTCAATCCGCGCGCGGCTCGTCGCCATCTCCTGGCTGGCGATGAGCTCGGATTGCCTGGCGAGATTGCAATGCGTAATGGTATGCGCGCCGATGCCGACCAGTGGATGACAGGCAAAGGCCTTCAACTCATCCCAGGACATGCAGAGTTCACGGGCGATCGCGGTTTCATCGACACCGTGGCTGGCGCACAACGCCGTCATTTCGCGCCGCAGGTCATGCTCGCCCGGCAATGCGCGCAGCCAATCGTGCAGACGGTCGAACGCAAGCTGCTTGGCAGCCGGCGTGACGGTATCAAGACGGTTGGTCGCGCCCCCGATCACGGCCTCGATCGAGGAGGCCCTGGCGATCACCTGCTCCAGCGCGATCCACCACAGCCGTCCGATGCCCTCGGCGAAATCGCTGGTGACATAGACGGTCAAGGGCGCGCCAAATTCCTCCATCACGGGCAGCGCATGGTCGCGGTTGTCGCGATAACCGTCGTCCAGGCCGAAGCTGGCAAAACGCCGCGAGAAGTTGCGTTCGATCAGCCGCTGATGCACCTCGTCGATAGTGATGATATCGATGTTCTGCGAGCGCAGGTGCTGGAGCATCGCGCGCAGGAACTCAGGCCTTACCTCAAGGTGATGGTTGGGCTGGAACTCGGCTTCGCGGCGCGGCCGGACATGGTGCAGCATGAATATGACGCCGACGCCTGAGAAGATCGGCTGCAACAGACGGTGCGCACCGGTGACGTAAAAGGCTCCCAGCCCGGCGCGGATGACGTTGTTGCGGAATTTTTTCATGAATTGGCTGGCCGGACACTTGGGTTACGATCGCGCAACGTAGCGGAAAATCGCTGAAGAAATCCTAAGCCGGTGCGGCTTACCGTTACCGTACTAATCCCCATTTCGGGTTTGACAGCCTCGCAAGGGTTTGTTTTCTCTCTCTTCCCAGACCCGCGGGACATCGAATGCACGGACTTTTCAAGTGGAGCAGCAAATGGTGGCCGGGTCTCGTTCCACTGGTCGTCTTTTGGGCTATCGCGGCATGGACCAGCACGGCTCCGCTCGAAGCCGACCTTGCCTCCCGCTCTGGCGACGCGCTGAAAGGAGCCCTGCTCGACAAGTTGCAGATCGAGGTCTTTGGCCGTGACGTGACCCTTGCGGCGGATGCATTCTCGGAAGACGGTCGCCACTTAGCCGTGGCCGCGGTGGAAGCCGTGCCGGGGGTGCGTCTGGTCAACGACGAAACCCGCCTTGTCCCGGAGGCCAGGCCGTTCGTCTGGTCGGCGGAGCGCGACGTCGTCAGGGTTACCCTCGGTGGCAGTGCGCCGTTGCCGGCGACCAAGGGCAGGTTGCTGGACGCGGCCCGCGCCGATCTCGGCGGCATCGAGGTCGTCGATCGAATGAGTTTGGCGCGGGGCTCGCCGCCCCGCTTTGACGCCGCCGCGCTGTTGCTGATTGATCAGATCGGAAAATTGAAGGATGGCAAGATCACGATCACCGATACCCAGGTCAACCTTTCAGGCATGGCGCGAGAGCTCGGCGGCCGGGAAGCGATCACGGCCGCGCTGAAAAATCTTCCCGAGGGTTTTTCGGTCGCCGCCAACGAGATTGCCGCGCCACCTTATGTATTTCAGGCCTACAAGGATCCGGTCGCGGTGACACTGACGCTGACCGGCTATGTTCCTGACAACAAGATTCACGCCGCGATCGTGGCGGCGGCGGCGCGCAAATTCTTCAATGAAAAGGTGGTCGACAATCTCAAGGCCAGCGTCGGCGCGCCCGCGGGTTTTGCCAGCGCCGTCGTGCCGGCGCTGGGGGCGCTGTCGAGGTTGTCGACCGGCACGCTTGTGGTGTCCGATTCTGAGGTCAAGCTCTCGGGCGACGCCTTCTATGACTCGGCGGCGGCACAAATCCGGGCCGGCCTGGCCAAGGATGTTGCCGGGGGTTTTCAGGTCAAGGCTGACATTTCACTCAAGCCCGCCGCCGCGCCGGTCGATGCCACCGTTTGCCAGCAGCTGTTTTCGGATCTGCTGGCCAAGGGAAGTATCAGGTTCGAGTCCGGCCGCGCTACCATCGATCCGGACTCCGCGGGGTTGCTCGACCGTCTGATCGAAACCGCGCTGCGCTGTCCGAGCACCAATATCGAGATTGCGGGACACACCGACGGCGATGGCGGGGATGAACTCAACCAAGCGTTGTCTGAAAGACGGGCGCAAGCCGTGATGGAATATCTGGTGAAGGCAGGCCTGCCAGCCGACCGCTTCACGGCGACCGGCTACGGCAGCACGCAGCCGGTCGCGTCCAACGACACCGACGAAGGCAAGGCGCAGAACCGCCGCATCGATTTCCTGGTGAGATAGTTCGAATGGCCTATCTGGCGACATTTCATTGGGGCTGGTTGCTGGCATCGCTGCTGATGGGTCTGGCGATGGGCTGGATCGCAGTGGTTCATCGTGGTCCGGGCGTGTCCAGGACGATGGCGCGGTGGTTGGCGGCACTGGTGGCGGCACTGGTGGCGGTGGCGCTGGCGCGCCTGTTCCCCGGGCGCCCCGGCTACTGGCTCGACCTCGGTCTGATCATGTTGGCGTTGTATCTGGTTGGTTGCGCGGTAGGATCATGGTTGCGCGCCTGGGCGCTGGCGCACAGCGCGCCCGCAGGTTGAGAACTTCCGGCGGCAGGAAAGATGCCAAGACACGAGACTGCCGGCGAGAATCGGCTCCATGGGCGGCCTGAAGTCACGAAAACTTCACTGGCTCAGGTAGAGGGTTGTGATGGGGTTAGCTTTGCGGGGCCGAAAGCCGCAACCCGTGCCTTCGATATATACCTAATACATTGAAGGAGCGTGTTTTATTCGATCAAGCGAATTCCACTCCGGCCCAAAACAAGCTACCACGTGAGTGTCCGGGTCGCGACCGTGGAACCGGCAGAGGCAAAGTCGCCGAAAGCGTTCGTTTGGTATTGCAGTTCGAGGTCTAGATGCTGGAAGCAATACGCAGGGCGATATCGTTTCTGCGCCACAAGCAAATCCTGCACAAGCTGGGTGTTGCGGTCAGCGTCACGGTCATTGGAATCGCATGCTATGTGCTTTTCCACGTTCTTCGGGGCATCGACGTCGACGAGGTGGTCGAGGCCATCAAGGAGACCGAACCCCGCTCGATCGCGCTGGCCGCATTGTTTGTGGCCGCCGGTTATTTTACCCTGACATTCTACGACCTGTTTGCGGTCCGCGCGATTGGCCGCGCCGATATTCCGTACCGGATTAACGCGCTGGCTGCTTTCACCAGTTATTCGATCGGGCATAATGTCGGCGCCAGCGTCTTTACCGGCGGCGCCGTGCGCTATCGGATTTATTCCGCCTGGGGCCTCAACGCGATCGACGTCGCAAAGATCTGCTTCCTGGCCGGTCTGACCTTCTGGCTCGGCAATGCCGCGGTACTGGGGCTGGGCATCGCCTATCATCCCGAAGCGGCCACGGCGATCGATCAGCTCCCGCCCTGGCTGAACCGCTTTGTCGCGGTCGGCATCATCCTCGGGCTTTTGGCCTATGTGGTCTGGGTCTGGACCCAGCCGAGAGGGGTCGGCCGCGGTCCATGGACCGTGGTATTGCCTGGCGGTCCGCTGACGCTGCTGCAGATCGCGATTGGCATCGTCGATCTGGGATTCTGCGCGCTGGCCATGTACGTGCTGGTGCCGGATGAACCCAACCTCGGCTTCGTCGTGGTCGCAGTCATCTTCGTCTCTGCGACGCTATTGGGGTTTGCCAGCCATTCCCCCGGCGGGCTGGGCGTGTTCGACGCCGCCATGCTGATCGGCCTGTGGCAGATGGACCGCGAGGACCTGCTGGCGGGAATGCTGCTGTTTCGCCTGCTCTATTATATTACCCCCTTGGTCATTTCTGTAATCTTGTTGACGTTTCGCGAGGTTATGCTGGGTGCTCGAACCAAGCGGCTGCGCCAGGCGACGCCGGGGCACCATGCGGAGCCGGCGCGCGGAGCGGCCTATGTGAGAAAGCATGGGGACACCGGCGCCTGAGGAAGCGGACGCTTGGCGCGGTGGATCAGACTGGGAGAGAGCCTGCCCGATGGCGCTAGATGCTCCTACTTCTTCTTCCCTCTTTTCGCCGTGGCCGGACCGGTTGCGGCACTCGGCCATTATTCTTCTGACCGCCGGTTTGGCGCTGGCGGTGCTGGTTGCGTTCGGTGCACTGATGCCGGTCGGTGCCGCCGCGGTGTTTGCCTGTATTGCCGCGGCCGCGCTGGTACCGTGGCGGCTGCATAACGTCGCCACCTCGCGTGACGATGTCCGCGGGGGCAGCCCGGTCGAAGCCGCCGCCGTCAGCGCCATCGTCGCCGGGATGCCGGATCCCGCGGTGCTGCTCGACCGTGCCGGCCGGGTTGTTCATCTCAATTCGGCCGCGGCGCAACTGGCGCCGGCGCTACGCAAGAACGAACTGGCCCAGTTCGCGCTGCGCTCGCCCGAAATCATCACCGCGCTGCGCGAGGCTATTGCGACCACCGAAGCCCGGCGCGCGACTTATCTCGATCATGTACCGGTCGATCGCTGGATGGAATTGATCATCACGCCGGTGCAGGTGCCGACCCTGTTCGGCGGCACCGAGAAATGCATGCTGATGACGTTCCACGACCAGACGCCGCTGCGCCGGGTCGAGGAAATGCGCGCCGACTTTGTCGCCAATGCCAGTCATGAACTGCGCACGCCGCTGGCCGCGCTGTCCGGCTTCATCGATACCTTGCAGGGGCCGGCCAAGGACGATGCCAAGGCGCGGGAGCGCTTTCTCGGCATCATGCATACCCAGGCGATCAGGATGGCGCGGCTGATCGACGACCTGCTGTCGCTGTCGCGGGTCGAACTGTCCGCCCACGTCCGGCCGGACACGCAGGTGGATATTGTCCCGATCATCCGGCAGGTGGTCGATGGGCTGGAGCCGCTGGCTCGGGAACGCCAGGTCATCATCGATATCGAGCTGCCAGAGAAGCCGGTCATGATTGCGGGCGACCGCGAGGAACTCTTGCGTGTTTTCGAGAACTTGATCGAAAACGCTTTGAAATATGGCGCCTCCGGCGGCAAAGTGATCGTCTCGCTGACCGTGGCGGTGTCGGGCGAAAGCGTCCCCGAGGTTCGTGTCAAGGTGCGCGATTTCGGCCCCGGCATCGCGCCGGAACATCTGCCACGGCTGACCGAGCGGTTCTATCGGGTGGATGTCGGCGACAGCCGCGCGCAGGGCGGCACCGGGCTTGGCCTGTCGCTGGTGAAGCACATCGTCAACCGTCATCGCGGCCGGCTCCTGATCGAAAGCGTGCCGAAAAACGGTGCCAGCTTTACCGCCTGTTTTCCCCAGCCAAAACCGCCCGCACCTTTCTGAAAGCAAGTGATTTCAATGGCTTGGGCATGTCATCCAGCCGTCATCAAACCTTCGTAAAAGCAGCATCGAGCGCTCTTACACGGACGGCGTGAGCGCGATCGGGCGCGTTCGGCGCTTCGCTCACCAATGGAGACCAGCAATGAGTTTCATGAAATCAATCGTCGCTGCCGGCCTGGTCGCCGCATCGACTTCGGCATTCGCCGCCGATATTACCGGCGCAGGCTCGACCTTCATCTACCCCGTGCTGTCCAAATGGGCGGACGCCTTCAAGAAGGAGAGCGGCGCCGACGTGAACTACCAGTCGATCGGATCGGGCGCCGGCATCAAGCAGATCCAGGCCAAGACCGTGACGTTCGGGGCCACCGACGCGCCGCTCAAGGTCGAACAGCTCGAGAAGGATGGCCTGGCGCAGTGGCCAATGGTGATGGGTGGTATTGTTCCGGTGGTGAATGTCGAAGGCGTCAAGGCCGGGGACATGGCGCTTGACGGCCCGACGCTGGCCGACATTTACGCCGGCAAGATCACCAAATGGGATGACGCTGCGATCAAGAAGCTCAACCCGAAACTCAATCTGCCGTCGGCCGCGATTGCGGTGGTCCACCGTGCGGACGGTTCGGGCACCACCTTCAACTTCACGGATTATCTTTCGAAGGTCAGCCCCGATTGGAAATCCAAGTTCGGCGAGGGCACCACGGTCGAATGGCCAGTGGGCGTCGGCGCCAAGGGCAACGAAGGCGTTTCCGGCAATATCGGCCAGACCAAGAACTCGATCGGCTATGTCGAATATGCCTATGCCAAGCAGAACAAGCTGACCTACACCACGCTGGTCAACAAGGCCGGCAAGACCGTCGAGCCGACGATGGAGGCATTCCAGGCGGCGGCTGCCAATGCCGACTGGGCGCATGCGCCGGGCTATTATCTGATCCTGACCGACCAGCCGGGCGAGAAGTCGTGGCCGATCGTGGCGACAACCTTCGTCCTGATGCACAAGGACCCGGCCGACAAGGCCAACGCCGCCGAAGCCATCAAGTTCTTCAAGTTCGCCTTTGAGAAGGGCGACAAGATGGCTCAGGACCTCGACTACATCCCGATGCCGGAGTCAGTGGTGAAGCTGATCGAGAAGACCTGGTCGGTCGATATCAAGAGCTGATGCCGGTTCTAGGTCGCACCCCTCCGTCTTTCCCGGATGCCCCACTGGGGCGTCCGGGGGCGAGAGCGGTGTGAGCAAGCCCTTAAATCCGACCCCCAATCGGGAATTTATCCGGATTTTCGGGTCCCGCGCCCTTTGCCGGCGGGTGCCGGACACGGGCGCATCCTCGGACGCGCAACTGCGCATCGGAGAATGACGTGGTGAGAGCCTTCAGGGAAAGCTGCCCCAGATGCGCGGCACCCCTCGTAATTTTCAATAGATAGGGGAATGGTGTGGCAGACATGGCCGTGCAGAGCGATGCGATGGAAGCCGCCGGACCTTACGATCGCGCCAAGGCGCTGAGCGCATTCAAGCTCGGCGATTCCACCTTCTATTGGATTACCCGGGTCTGCGCGATATCGGTGCTGCTCATCCTCAGCGGTATCATCCTGTCGCTGATTGCAGGCGCGTGGCCGGCGATCCGGGCCTTTGGAATAGGCTTTTTGCTGACGGCGCGCTGGGCTCCGTCGGCCGATCCGCCGGTGCTGGGCGCGCTCGGGCCGCTCTATGGCACCCTGGTGACCTCCGTGATTGCGATGATCATAGCCATTCCGGTCGGTCTCGGCATCGCGATCTTCTTGACCGAACTTTGTCCGCAATGGTTGCGGCGTCCGATCGGCATGGCGGTGGAGCTGCTCGCCGGCATTCCCTCGATCATCTACGGCATGTGGGGCTTCTTCGTGCTTGGCCCTTTCCTGGCCAATTACTTTCAACCCTTCGTGATCGACGCCTTCGCCAGGGTTCCGGTGCTGAGCGCTATCTTCGCCGGGCCGCCATCCTACCTCAGCCTGTTCAATGCGGCGTTGATCCTCGCCATCATGGTGCTGCCCTTCATCACCGCGATTTCGGTCGACGTCTTCAAGACCGTGCCGCCGGTTCTGAAGGAGGCTGCCTACGGCGTCGGTTGCACCACCTGGGAGGTCGTGCGCAATGTCGTGATCCCCTATACCAGGGTCGGCGTCATCGGCGGCATCATGCTGGCGCTCGGCCGCGCGCTCGGTGAGACCATGGCGGTGACCTTCATCATCGGCAACGCCTATCGCATTACGGGTTCGGTATTTTCACCGGGCACCACGATCTCGGCGGCGATCGCCAGCGAGTTCGCCGAAAGCGATGGTCTGCATCAGGCCGGCCTGATCGAACTTGGCCTGTTGTTGTTCGTGCTCACCTTCTTCGTGCTGGCGGCAGCGCGGCTGATGCTGATGCGTCTGGAAAACAAGGCGGGAAAATAGCTTCATGAACCCGATCTACAGAAGCCGTCGTCGTAACGACATCATAGTCAGGCTGCTTTGCCTGGGTGCGGCGATCTTTGGCGTGACCTGGCTGGCGCTGATCCTTTTCACGCTGTTTTATAACGGCTTCGTCGGGCTCAATCTTCAGATCTTCACCCAGAATACGCCGCCGCCGGGATCCGACCATGGCGGCCTCCTTAACGCCATCGTCGGCTCGCTGATCATGACCGTGATCGGGGTCGGCGTCGGCGCGCCGCTAGGCATGTTCGCCGGCACCTATCTCGCCGAATACGGCAAGAACGATCGCATCACCCCGGTGATCCGCTTCATCAACGATATTCTCCTGAGCGCGCCGTCCATCATCATCGGATTGTTCATCTACGGTGCCGTCGTCGTGCCGATGCGGGGCTTCTCCGCGATCGCAGGCGCCATGGCGCTGGCCGTGATCGTGATTCCCGTGGTCGTCCGTACCACCGAGGACATGCTGCTGCTGGTGCCCAATCCGTTGCGCGAGGCGGCATCCGCGCTGGGACTGCCGCGGTCGCTGGTGATCCGGCGGATCGCCTACCGCGCGGCCCGCGCCGGCCTCATTACCGGTGTGCTGCTATCCACCGCGCGGGTCGCCGGTGAAACCGCGCCGCTCTTGTTTACGGCGCTCAGCAATCAGTTCTTCAGCCTCGATCTGACCAAGGCCATCGCCAACCTGCCGGTGACCATCAACAATTTCGTGCAGAGTCCCTACGACTATTGGAAGCAGCTGGCCTGGAGCGGGGCGCTCCTGATCACCCTGACAGTGCTCGCTTTGAATATTGGCGCGCGTATTCTGGGCGCCGAAAGGACCGCAAAATGAGTGAACTATCCGTATCGATGGGCAACGCGGGTGGACCCGCTGAATCCGTTCCGTTGCCGGAGGCGCCGTCAAAGGTCACCGCGCGCAACTTGAATTTCTACTACGGCGAGAACCATGCGCTGAAGAACATCAATCTGGCGCTCGGCGCCAATCGTGTCACCGCCTTTATCGGTCCTTCGGGCTGCGGCAAGTCGACGCTGCTGCGTATCTTCAACCGCATGTACGACCTCTACCCCGGCCAGCGCGCCACCGGTCAGCTGATGCTCGATCAGACCAATATCCTCGATCCCAAGCTCGATCTCAATCTGTTGCGCGCCCGCGTCGGCATGGTGTTCCAGAAGCCGACGCCGTTTCCGATGACGATCTACGAGAATATCGCGTTCGGCATCCGGCTCTACGAGAAGATTTCGAGGTCCGAGATGGACGGCCGAGTGGAAAAGGCGTTGCGTGGTGGCGCGCTGTGGAACGAGGTCAAGGACAAGCTGAGTGCCTCTGGCCTCAGCCTGTCCGGCGGTCAGCAGCAGCGGCTTTGCATCGCCCGTACGGTCGCGGTGCGGCCCGAAGTGATTTTGTTCGACGAGCCATGCTCGGCGCTCGATCCGATTTCGACCGCCAAGATCGAGGAATTGATCCAGGAACTGGCCGAGGACTATACGATCGCCATTGTCACCCACAACATGCAGCAGGCCGCGCGCGTCTCGGACAAGACCGCCTTCATGTATCTCGGGGAGCTGATCGAATTCGACGACACCAGCAAGATATTCACCTCGCCGAGTGATCGACGCACCCAGGACTACATCACCGGCCGGTTCGGCTGAGGAGAGACACATGGCTTCCGAACACACTGCCAAGGCGTTCGATAGCGACCTGCAGGAACTGACCCGGCTGGTTGCGGAGATGGGAGGGCTCGCGGAACGCATGATCGTCGATTCCGTCGACGCGCTGGTCCGCCGCGATGTCGCGCTCGGTCAGCGCGTGGTGGTGGCTGACGCCGAAATCGACCAGCTGCAGCGCGTGATCGAGGAACGGGCGGTTTTGACCATCGCGCGGCGTCAGCCGATGGCGGTGGACCTGCGCGAAATCGTCGGCGCCATGCGGGTCGCGACCGATCTCGAGCGGATCGGGGATCTGGCCAAGAACATGGGCAAGCGGGTGGCGGCGCTGGAGAGCGATTTCCATCCGCTGAAGCTGATCCGCGGCCTCGAGCACATGACCGACCTCGTGCAGTCTCAGCTCAAATCCGTTCTCGACGCCTACGCAGCGCACGATCTGCCGGCCGCGATGGCGGTGTGGAAGGGGGACGAGGAAGTCGACGCCATCTGCACCTCGCTGTTTCGCGAACTTCTGACCTACATGATGGAAGATCCGCGCAATATCAGCTTCTGCATCCATTTGATGTTTTGCGCCAAGAACATCGAACGGATCGGCGATCACGCCACCAATATCGCGGAGACCGTGTTCTACATGATCGAAGGCCAGCAGATCCCCGACAAGCGCCCGAAGGGCGACATGACGAACTTTGCCACCACGGTGCCGGGAAATTGAAAGTGGGTTTGCGATCCAGTGCCTGCCCCGCAGGTCATGCGGGGGCAAGACCGGTAGGCGCGAAGCAACGCGTCGATACAGACACATGACAGAAGGTTATTGCCGATGAGCGCGCGCATTCTGGTGGTGGAAGACGAGGAAGCTCTGACCACGCTGTTGCGTTACAACCTCGATGCCGAAGGTTACGATGTCGAAACCGTCGGACGCGGCGATGACGCCGACACCAGGCTGAAGGAGCGGATCCCCGATCTGATCGTGCTCGACTGGATGCTGCCGGGCCTGTCGGGGATCGAGCTGTGCCGCCGTCTGCGAGCGCGACCGGAGACCAGGTCGTTGCCGATCATCATGCTCACCGCGCGCGGCGAGGAGAGCGAACGGGTCAGGGGCCTTGCTACCGGCGCCGACGATTACATCGTCAAGCCGTTTTCGGTGCCGGAGCTGCTGGCGCGGGTTAGGGGTCTGTTGCGCCGCGCGAGCCCTGAGCGGCTCGCCACCTTGCTGACCTATGGCGACATCGAACTCGATCGCGAGAAGCGCCGCGTGGCGCGCTCAGGCCGCCCGATCGATCTTGGCCCGACCGAATACCGGCTGCTGGAATTTTTCCTGGAACATCCCGGCCGGGTGTTCAGCCGCGAGCAGCTGCTCGACAGCGTCTGGGGCCGCGACATCTATATCGATGAACGCACCGTGGATGTGCATATCGGGCGGTTGCGCAAGTTGCTCAACCCCGGCCGCGAGCAGGATCCGATCCGCACCGTCCGCGGCGCCGGCTACGCGCTGGATGACCGGTTTGCCAAGGCAGAATAGGGCAAGTCCCGGCGTTCGCCGGGACGGCCACTGAGCGCTGGTCTACCGCAAGGGCTTCGGTGACTGGCGACGCCGGTCGCCGGCCGGCTGATAGGCGATCCGCGAGTGATGCGCGCAATAGGGCAGGCTGGTCAGCGCCTTGCCGCCGCAGAAGTAGAATTCCGAGCTGGCCGGATCGCCAATCGGCCAGTGGCAGGTGGCTTCGTTGAGTTCCAGCAGCGACAGCCGCTGGCCCATCGGCACCACGTTGTCATAGGCGATCGGATCTGCCTCCATCTCGACCTCGAAAGCATGCGCCAGCGCCGTATTACCACGCGAGACCGGGCGCGATACCCGCATCAAGTGCTGGGCCGGGCGCGCCTTGCGCGGGCGCGGCGCCGCCGAGGAGGGGCTCTTGGCACGACCGGAAAGGCCTAACCGGTGAACTTTCCCGATCACGGCATTGCGGGTCACATTTCCGAGTTCCGCGGCAATCTGGCTGGCCGAAAGGCCGCCCTCCCAGAGCTTTTTCAGCTGTTCGACGCGATCGTCGGTCCAAGTCAATACCGTCATCGCACTCTTCCCTTCGTGTCGCGCCGGCCTATCTGCAAGTGGCGGCGCAATTTCTTGGCATTCAAATATCCCTGCGGACAGAATCCCTTATCCCTCGCCGGGCGCGAAGAAGCACGCCCGGGCGTTTACGCGAAAACGTTTGGGACAGGTGAAATTGAACTGCCGCACGAGATGTCGTACCCGACAATTCAAAGGCTACAATATGCCGTGACTCTCGCGCAAGAGTCCGCCGCGCTGCGTCCACATCTTCCGTCACCTAAGAATCTCACATGGAATTGTGATGCACCGGAACTCTACGGCGTGAGTTCGTCCGTTGCGTGGCCGGTTGACAGTTATCGCCGGCCGCATAGAATGGTTCCCGCGTGCCGCCCCGAAAAGGCGGCACGTTTGCTTTTCCGGGGCTGGCTGTCGATGCGGGCGCGCCAATGCGGGCATCGACAGCGGACCCAACCTTAACAGTGATCGCCATGACCAAGAGCGCGACGTCGCATCTGCTTCCCGTTTTCGCAAGAGTCGATCTCGGCTTCGAGCGCGGCGAAGGCGCTTGGCTGATCGCGACCGATGGTGAACGCTATCTCGATTTCACCTCTGGGGTCGCCGTCAACGCGCTGGGCCATGCCCATCCGCATCTGGTCGCCGCGCTGCAGGAACAAGCCACCAAACTGTGGCACATGTCCAATCTGTTCAAGAGCCCGGATGGCGAGCATCTGGCCGCCCGGTTGTGCGAACAGAGCTTCGCCGATTTCGTGTTTTTCGCAAATTCCGGCGCCGAGGCGATGGAATGCGCGATCAAGATCACCCGCAAATTTCACGCCGCCAAAGGCCATCCCGAGCGCTATCGCATCATCACTTTCGAGGGCGCTTTTCACGGCCGAACGCTGGCGACGCTGGCCGCCACCGGCGCGCCGAAATATCTCGAAGGGTTTGGGCCGCCGGTGGATGGCTTCGACCAGGTGCCGCTTGGCGACCTCGAAGCCGTCAAGAAGACGATCGGACCTCAGACCGCGGGCATCCTGATCGAGCCGCTGCAGGGCGAAGGCGGCGTACGCGCCGCCCCGCACACCTTCTTCAAGGCGTTGCGGCAGCTGTGCGACGACAACGGGCTGCTGCTGGTCTTCGACGAGGTGCAGACCGGCATGGGCCGTACCGGCGCGTTGTTTGCCTATCAGCGCATCGGGGTTACGCCCGACGTGATGTCGCTCGCCAAGGCGCTTGGCGGCGGCTTTCCGATCGGGGCCTGTCTGGCGACGGCCGACGCCGCTACCGGCATGACGCCGGGCTCGCACGGCTCGACCTTCGGCGGCAATCCGCTGGCGGTCGCGGCGGCGAACGCGGTGCTGAATATCATGCTGAAGCCCGGTTTCTTTGAGCACGTGCAGAAGATGTCGCTGCTGCTCAAGCAGAAGCTGGCCTCGGTGGTCGATCGCCACGCAGACGTGCTGGCCGAGGTCCGTGGTGAGGGTCTGTTGATCGGCCTGAAGGCCGTGGTGCCGGCGGCCGACCTGGTGGCGGCGTTGCGCGAGGAGAAGCTGCTTACCGTCGGCGCGGGCGATAACGTCGTCCGCTTCCTGCCACCCTTGATCGTGACCGAGGCCGAGATCGAGGAATCCGTGGAGCGCCTGGAACGGGCCTGCGTGGCGCTTTCCGGCGATCCGTCGAAACGGTCGGCCAGGCCATGACCAAGGCACCGCGTCATTTTCTGGATCTCAGCGAGCTTCCGACCCAGGAGCTGCGCGGCATGCTCGCCTCAAGTGTCGCCATGAAGGCGAGGCTGAAGTCGCATCAAGCGCCGGGCGCCAGGCCGGCCAGACCGCTTGAAGGCAAGACGTTGGCGATGATTTTCGAAAAGCCCTCGACCCGCACCCGGGTGTCGTTCGATGTCGGGATGCGTCAGCTCGGCGGTGAATCGATCATGCTGACGGGAGCGGAGATGCAACTCGGCCGTGGCGAGACCATCGCCGACACCGCTCGGGTGCTGTCGCGTTACGTCGACGCCATCATGATCCGCATTCTCAACCACGACGCGCTGCTGGAACTCGCTGCCTACGCCACCGTCCCCGTCATCAACGGGCTGACGCGCCGCTCGCATCCCTGCCAGGTGATGGCGGACCTGATGACATTCGAGGAGCATCGCGGTCCGATCGAGGGCCGCACCGTGGCGTGGAGCGGCGACGACAACAACGTGCTGGCCTCGTGGGCGCACGCAGCGGAGCGTTTCCATTTCAATCTGCGCGTGGCAACCCCGCCGCAGCTTGCCCCCAACAAGGCCATGAGGGACTGGATCAAGGCGAGCAAGGCGCCGATCGTGCTCGGCAACGATCCGGAACAAGCGGTACGCGATGCCGATTGCGTGGTCACCGACACCTGGTTCTCGATGGGCGACAAGGACGGCGAGCACCGCCACAATGTGCTGAAGCCCTACCAGGTCAACGCCAGGCTGATGTCGCTGGCCAAACCCGACGCCCTGTTCATGCATTGCCTGCCCGCCCATCGCGGCGACGAAGTCACCGACGAGGTGATCGACGGCCCGCAATCGGTGGTTTTCGACGAGGCCGAAAATCGCCTGCACGTGCAGAAGGGCATTCTGGCCTGGTGCTTTGACGCGGCGGGATAGGCATCATGATGGGTAAAATGCCTAGAAAATCTGTCCTCTCGGCCACGACGCTTCGCGCAGGGGGTTTCGATTCACGCCGGCCAACCCCAAATAAGGCGCCATGACTTCACAATCCGCCGACATGAAAATCGCCACCGACACCCCGGTCCGCGCGCCGTCGACAGTTCCGGTCGACGACGCGGTGCTGCCGTTCGAGGTTTCGTCCCTCGACCTGCGCGGACGGCTGAGCCGGCTCGGCCCTGCGCTCGATGACGTTCTGACCAAGCACGATTATCCGCCTGCCGTCGGCAAGCTGCTCGGCGAGGCGATTGTGCTGACGACGTTGCTCGGCTCGTCCCTGAAGTTCGATGGCCGCTTCATCCTGCAGACCCAGACCGACGGTCCGGTGTCCTTCCTGATCGTGGATTTCCAGGCGCCGGACCGCCTGCGCGCCTACGCGCGCTTCGACGCCAAGGGACTCAGGGACGGCCAGGATTCCGGCGCGCTGCTCGGCAAGGGTCATCTTGCCATGACCATCGATCAGGGGCCGGACATGAGCCGCTACCAGGGGCTCGTGGCGCTTGAAGGCGGCAGCCTGGAAGATGCCGCGCATGAATATTTCCTGCGCTCGGAACAGATCCCAACGCGGGTGCGACTCGCGGTCGGCGAGGAATGGCGCGGCGGCGGCGAAGGCGAAGGCCCCAGACACACTTGGCGCGCCGGCGGCATGCTGCTGCAATTTCTTCCCAAGGCCCCGGAGCGGGCGCGGCAGGCCGATCTGCATCCAGGCGACGCCCCGGAGGGCAGCATTGCCCATACCGTAGCCGAGGACGATGCCTGGGTCGAAGGCCAGTCACTGATCGCAACTGTTGAAGATGTCGAACTGATCGATCCGGATCTGTCGGGCGAGCGGCTGTTGTACCGGCTATTTCACGAGCGCGGCGTCCGGGTGTTTCCGCCGTTGCCCCTGCGCGCCAAATGCTCCTGCTCGCGCGAAGCGGTCACGTCGATGCTCGCCAGCTTTGCACCCAATGACCGCGCCGAGATGGTGAAGGACGGAAAAGTGGTCGTGACCTGCGAGTTCTGCTCATCGGTCTATCAATTCACGCCGCATGAGGCGGGCGTGGAGTAGGGGCTGCTGTCTAGTTCAACACCCGCCGGCTGTCCGGGCTGTCGAGCGAAAACGTGGGCACGTCGATCTCGAACCGCTCGCCGCGGGCGGTCACCATCTGGTAACGGCCGGTCATGAAGCCAGACGCGGTCGGCAGCGGCACGCCGCTGGTGTATTCGAAGCGCTCGCCCGGCGCCAGCACGGGCTGCTCGCCGACCACGCCTTCGCCGCGGACTTCCTGCTGCCGGCCGGCGGCGTCGGTAATGATCCAGTGCCGGGTGCGCAACTGCACGGTCTCGGCGCCGGTGTTGGTGATGACGATGGTATAGGCCCAGAAATATTCGCGTTTTTCTGCCGAAGACTTGTCCGGCAGGAAGTTCGGCTCGACGGTCACTACGATCTGGCGGGTAACGGCGCGATACATGCTGGCGATCTTCCGAAATCGTCGCCCGGCATCCTATTCCAAAGTGGCATGGGAACCAATCGCCGCGCCGGGTGGGTCGGCATCCCCAGTATAATTACAATTCCGATCGTCCTTTCAACATAGTTTCGACCTAAAGCGCGCCGGCACAGATCGCGCCGTGTGTCTTGCTTGCAACGCGGGCGCCAATACTATCCTGCTGTGCTGCGAAACGCGCAAGGCCGACCTGACGGTGCCAGATGACCTCCATTGTCGATCGAGTTGCGGGAACTCCCCATGCGGACGCAACAGATGCGCCGCTACGCGAAGCCGCGGTAACGCGGGCCGCCTTGGCGCCGGCGATCACGTTCCCGGCCGGCGTCGAGCGCGAACTGCGGCTCGATCTGTTCCGCGGCATGGCGCTGTGGCTGATATTCATTGACCACCTGCCGCCCAACATCCTGACCTGGTTTACGCTGCGCAACTATGGCTTCAGCGACGCCACCGAGATCTTCATTTTCATCTCCGGCTATACCGCGGCCTTTGTCTACGGTCGCGCCATGCTGGAGTCCGGTTTCGTCGTCGCAACCGCGCGCATCATGCGGCGGGTCTGGCAGATCTATGTCGCCCACGTGTTCCTGTTTACGATCTTCCTGGCGGAAATTTCCTACGTCGCCACCAGCTTCGAAAATCCGCTGTACACGGAAGAAATGGGCATCATGGATTTTCTCAAGCAGCCTGACGTCACCATCGTGCAGGCGCTGCTGCTGCGATTTCGCCCCGTCAACATGGACGTGCTGCCGCTCTATATCGTGCTGATGTTCTTCCTGCCTTTGATCCTGTGGCTGATGAAGTGGCGGCCCGATGTCACGCTGGTGCTGGCCGTCGTGCTCTATGCCCTGACCTGGCACTACGATCTCTATTTGAGCGCCTATCCGAACGGATTCTGGCTCTTCAATCCGTTCGCCTGGCAACTCTTGTTTGTATTCGGCGCCTGGTGCGCGCTGGGCGGAGCTAGGCGACTGGCGCCCTTGATCTCGTCGCGGATCACGCTGTGGATTTCCCTGGCCTATCTGTTCGCCGCGTTCTGTGTGACCATGACGTGGTATATCCCGCAGTTAGGTCATCTGATGCCACGCAGGCTCGAGCAATGGATGTATCCGATCGACAAGACCGATCTTGACGTGCTCAGATTCGCGCATTTCTTGGCCCTGGCGGCCATCACCGTGCGCTTCCTGCCGCGGGACTGGCCTGGATTGAAGTCGCCCTGGCTACGGCCGCTGATCCTGTGCGGGCAGCATTCGCTGGAGATCTTCTGCCTCGGCGTGTTCCTGGCCTTCGCCGGGCATTTCGTGCTGGCCGAGGTTTCCGGCGGCGCCGGTCTTCATTTCGTAGTCAGCATATCTGGAATTTTGATCATGTGGGGCGTGGCCTGGGTAATTTCGTGGTACAAACATGTCGCCGATAAGAACGCGTCGCGGACAAAAGGCGCCGGCGGCAATGCCGATATGGCGGGAGGGGGCTTATGACGTCCAACTCAGGGGCAATCCTGGGCGTGCTGCTGCTGGCCGGTCTTTTGACGGTGCGGCCCGCTTGCGCGGAGGATGCACCCCAGAGCTGCGAGGTTCCGGATTATCTAGTCAGCAGCGACAGCACGCTGCTCAAGGTCGCCGATGCCATCAAAGGCGGCCACCCGCTTGATATTCTTGTGGTCGGCAGCCGGTCCTCCACCATCAATACGATGGAGGCAAGCGCCTATCCCGCTCGGCTCCAGGCCCTGCTGAAGGAAAAGCTCCCGGCGGTCGCGGTCACCGTATCCGTAGAAATACAGGCCAAGAAGACCGCCGAGGAAGTGGCTGGCGGCATGGACAAGCTTGTGGAAGATAAGAAGCCTACTTTGGTTATCTGGCAGACCGGGACGGTGGATGCTATGCGATCCGTCGATCCAGATGTGTTTCGCGCGGCGGTGGACCAAGGCGTTGCTGCGGTGCAAAAGGCGGGAGCCGACGTCGTACTGATGAATTTGCAATACAGTCCACGAACCGAACCCATGATTTCTGCGCCGCCCTACCTGGATAACATACGCGTGGTGGCGCAGGAGCATGACGTCCCTCTGTTCGACCGCTTCGCGATCATGCAGCAGTGGAACGACTCCGGAGACTTCGACCTGTTCTCAGCTTTTCATGGCGTCGAATTGGCCAAACGCGTCCACGATTGCCTTGGCCGTGCCTTGTCGGACTTCGTGATTGGCGCTGCTCATATCAACCAGGATCAGCAGAATTGAGGATGCTGCGTTGATCAGGTGCGCCCACCCTCGCTCCAGGATGACTTTGCTGGCCGCTGCGCTGGGACTGCTGGCGCTGGCGGCGATGCCGTCCGCGCGTGCCCAGGCCGCCCAGCCGGGAACGCTGTCCGACACCGGCAACGCCGACGGCAGCAAGACGGACGGCGCCAAGTCTTCGGTGTCTCCGGCCGCAGCTGCGACGGCCCCAGGCAATGTCGCTTCCGTCGACCATGCCAGTCCGCCGCCGCAGCAGAGCCTCACGGCCAAGGCCATCGAAAAGGTCAAGGAGGTCGCGAAATCCGCCGGCGATATCTTCAGCCGCGTTCCCTGCCTGGCCCCGAAGGGCGTCGCTCAATCGATGGGTTCGCTGTCGCATGTATCGAGCAAGCTTGCTTCGGGCGCACCGGTCGTGATCGTCGCCTTCGGATCGTCCTCGACGGCGGGCTTCGGCAGTTCCTCGCCCGAATATACCTATCCCAACCGGCTGGCGGCGCAGCTGCGCCGGCAATATCCGAGCGCTGACATCACCGTCCTCAACCGCGGCAAAGGCGGCGATGACGCCCCGGAGATGATGAAGCGGCTGCAGGCAGAGGTGCTCGACCTGAAGCCCGATCTGGTGATCTGGCAGGTCGGCACCAACGCCGTGCTGCGCAATCTCGATCCGGCGGAGACCGCCAGGCAGGTGGAGGACGGCGTCGCCCGCATCCAGGCCGCGGGCGCCGATGTCGTGCTGGTCGATCCGCAATATTCTCCGAAGGTCACCGAGCGGGCGGAAACCGCCAGCACGATGGTGAGGCTGCTCGGCAAGGTCGCCCAGCTCAGGCATATCGGCATCTTTCCGCGCTTCGAGGTGATGCGCGAATGGCACGAACAGCAGGCGCTGCCGATCGACAGTTTCGTGATCGCCGACGGCCTGCACATGAACGATTGGGGCTACGCCTGCTTCGCCCAACTGCTGGGCGACGACATCATCAAATCGGTCGGCCAGATCAAGCTCGGCGTCAACGTGCCCTCAGTCGCGCAGACCAACCGGCCGATGTGAGCCAGTGGTGAGTTTGCAGTGAGTTTGCTCACGCCTGTTCCAGCGCGTTTTGAACATCCTCGATCAGATCGCTGGGGTGTTCGAGCCCGACCGACAGTCTGACGAACCCCTCGCTGATGCCGAGTTCGGCTCGCGCCTCCGGCGTCAGCCGCTGGTGCGTGGTGGTCGCGGGGTGGGTGACGAGGCTCTTGGCGTCGC
>Ga0182012_10002262_pt1 | contig 20937 bp, 21 predicted proteins | sample 612S2SmetaG_FD_120486 | JGI IMG/M metagenome (GOLD analysis project Ga0182012, IMG submission 120486) | Permafrost microbial communities from Stordalen Mire, Sweden - 612S2S metaG | ecosystem: Environmental > Terrestrial > Soil > Wetlands > Permafrost | place: Sweden: Stordalen | collected...
ACCTTCCCCTGTCAACGCTTCGCAGACGCCCTCACGAGCGTCTCCGCATGACTCGGAGCCAGTGTGGTTCGCTAAACCTTCACTGTATGAAACTTTCATTCAATACACCTCGCCGGTTTAACCGGCGCACAAGGAGACCAGCACGATGAAAGTTCGCAGCGTAGTTGTTCTAGCGCTTTGTTTTGTGACCCTGGCATTGCAGGCGTTTGCCGCCGATGTGGCCGGGCAGTGGACGGCAACGTTTAATACCCAGATAGGCGAGCAGCACTACACCTATACCTTCAAAGTGGACGGCGAGAAGTTGACCGGCACGGCCAAGAACGACATGGGATCCACCGAGATTGCAAATGGCACGATCAAGGGTGACGATATCTCATTTGTCGAGAACCTCGACTTCAACGGCAATCAGATTGTGATCACCTACACAGGCAAGATTGCCGGCGACGAGATCAAATTCACGCGCAAGGTGGGAGATTTCGCAACCGAAGAACTGGTGGCGAAGCGGGTAAAGTAAGCCTTGCTAAATCTTCTGCAAGTTGGCGAACTTTTCCATCAGCTTCTTCATGCCGTGGCGGCTGAAGAGGACGGTTAGCTTGGCGTCCTCACCATCGCCTTCGCGCATCAGAATGGTGCCTTCGCCATATTTCGAGTGGCGGACACGCTGGCCCTTTTTCAGGTTGGCTGCGGCTGTGGAAGCGGGGATGTCCATCGTCGGCCGAGAGGATGCGGGACGCGGAAATGCGCCTGGCTTGATCGCTCCGGGTTTGCCTCCGAAGAAACGGGCAATATTGTCGATGGACGGAGCTTCAGGCCCTGCGGGGATTTCTGCTTCTGGATTTGTTTCGGTATTCGGCGCTGGTGGCTTGGGTTTGGCAACCATCCACGAAGCAACGAAGGGCTTGGATGAGCCGCTCTTTGCGCCCGCTGCCTTGTTGCCGGACGCGACCGTGCTACTGGATTCCTGGCTCTCATCCTCGTAGTTGTAATGCTGGTCGGCGAATTCGCTGAACTGGCTCGGACGCCGCCCCGGTCCGTATCCGGTGGCGCGCGAATTGTAGCTTTGCGTCGACCAAGCCGGGCTCCGGCCGCTCAGGTTTTCAACCAGCTGATTCGGTACCTCTTCAAGAAAGCGGGAGGGCACGCTCTGCTCCGGTGCGTCGTTGCCGTAACGCCTCCGATAATGGGCGCGGGTGAGGATCAGCGTGTTCATGGCGCGGGTCATGCCGACGTAGCAAAGGCGGCGCTCCTCTTCAAGTTCTTCGGGATTGTTGAGTGTGCGCGAGTGAGGGAAGAGGCCTTCCTCAAGGCCGGCCAGGAAAACGAGCGGGAATTCGAGTCCCTTGGCGGCGTGCAGGGTCATGAGGGTGACGCGGGCCTCAGGGTCGAACTGGTCGGTGTCGGATGCGAGCGCGGCATGGTCCAGAAATTCAGCCAGAGTCTCGCCACGGGTTTCGGCGTCGTGCGCGGCGTTGGCCAGTTCCTTCAGGTTCTCAATGCGGCTGAAAGACTCCGGCGAGCCTTCGACTTCGAGCGCCTTGATGTAGCCCGTGCGGTCAATGATGAACCGGATCAGTTCGGGTAACGTGGCTGCGTCGCCGGGGGCGCGAAAGGCCGAAGGTTCTCCTTTTTCGTCTGCAGCAACTTCTTCCGCGTCCGATTCAAAATCGGGGTCGGGGGTGGGGACACGGTCCTGCTTTGGCATCTTGAGGAACGGTCGTTTGGGGGTGGCGGCGAAGGGGGAGAAGCTGCTGGCGTCAAGCAGCGGCAACTGGTTGCTATCGCCGGCGCCGAAGTCGAAGCTGACTGCTGAGTCGGCGCTCGCCGGATCTGCCGTTGCTGCCCCAAACTCGAATCCCGTGTCCACGTCGGCGTCCGAGCCAGCTTCCGCGCCCGCGGCCACGTCAGCCGAGAGCTTGCCGGCAAAGTCGGGGTCCATCATGGCCTGGGCGTCGAGAATCAACTGGCGGAATGAGTCGAGCGCCTGCAAGGCGCGGTTGGGGATGAGCCGGTTTTTCACTGCCGCGGCCAATGCATCCCACGTGGACACACCCGTCTCAAGAGCCAGCCGTTCCAGCGTTTCAAGGGTCGTCTTGCCTATGCCGCGGACCGGCGTGTTGATGACGCGATTGAGGGCCATTGAGTCGTGCGGGTTGCGTACCAGGCGCAGATAGCCAAGGAGATCCTTGATCTCGGCGCGCTCGTAAAAGCTGAAGCCGCCAACCATGGTGTAACGGATGTTGTAGCGGCGCAGCGCCTCCTCAACCAGGCGCGACTGCGAGTTAGTGCGATAGAGAACGGCGCAGTGCGCCTGAGCCGCGTGTTCGCTTGATTCGGCTTCGCGGAGGAACTTCTGAATGCGGTCGGCGATAAACAGGGCTTCGTTTTCGCCGTCGGGCGCCTCGTAATAGCCAACCAGGCTCCCACCCTGGCGATCGGTCCAGAGCTTCTTTCCCTTGCGGCGCAGGTTGTTGGCGACGACTGCTCCAGCGGCTTCCAGAATGATCTGCGTCGAGCGGTAATTCTGCTCAAGGCGGACGATGCGGGCGTTGGGGAAGTCCTTCTCAAACTCCAGAATGTTGCGGATATCCGCGCCGCGCCAGGAATAAATGCTCTGGTCTTCGTCGCCGACAGCGCAGACGTTTTTTGCTTCGCCGGCCAGCAGCTTCATGATCTCGTATTGGGGCCGGTTGGTGTCCTGATATTCGTCTACGAGCAGATAGCGGTAGCGTCGCTGATAGCGCTCGCGGACCTCCGCGGAAACTTTGAGCAAACGGACGGCTTCAAGCAGCAGGTCATCGAAATCGAGAGCATTGTTCTTGCGCAGCTCGGCCTTGTAGCTCTGGTAGATGTGCGCGATGCGCTCGCTGTTGGGGTCTTTGCTGGCCAGGTAGTATTCCTGCGGATCGACCATGTGGTTCTTGGCCCAGCTTATACGGCCCAGAACCGTGCGCGGCGTGAGCTGCTTGGTGTCCAGACCCATGCGTCGCATGACCTGCTTGACGATGGCCTGCTGGTCGTTTTCGTCGTAAATCGCAAAGGAGCGGGTCAGGCCTTCGCCGCCCACCTTCAGGGCTTCAATGTCGCGCCTCAGCATGCGGACGCACATGGAGTGGAACGTTGCGATGAGTGGCTTGGCCAGCGACGAATGGCCGAGAAGCTTGTCGACGCGCTCGCCCATCTCGCTGGCGGCCTTGTTGGTGAATGTGACCGCGAGGATTGAGTCTGGAGCGACGCCTTTTTCGCGGATCAACCAGGCGATGCGGCTGGTGATGACACGCGTTTTCCCAGAGCCGGCGCCAGCGAGAATCAGCAGAGGACCTTCCGTGGTTTCGACGGCGGCGCGCTGTTCGGGATTCAGGTTGTCGACGAGCGGCTGCACGGGCGGGTCCAGGTGGGAAAGTTCCTTGCTTTAGTGTACCCGGCTGGAGGGTCGAGCGCAGGCCGGTTGCTGTGGACGCGTAGTGAGAGCGGGCAGGTAGAGTATCCAGCTCGAAAAATGTACAATTTGGCTAGTTTGTACGAAATGCACCTTTTTGATAGACTGTAACCATGCCCACTGTGTCCGCAACCCACGCCAAGCAGAACTTCGCTGCCATCGTCGACCAAGCTCAACGGGAACCCGTGCGGATCCAGCGCCATGAGCGCGATGTGGCCGTTCTTGTCTCGGCGGAGGAATACCAGCGACTGCACCGCGACCGCTGGGCCGAATTCAATCGGCTTTCCGAGAATGCTGCAACACAGGCCAAGGCGAACGGCCTGACTGAGGAAATCCTGGCTGAGATTCTGGCCGACTGATGCCAGAATCTGAACGGCTGGTTCTGGATACAAATGTGGTTCTGAGCGGGCTGCTCTTTCCGGGCTCAAAATCGAGGCTCGCTTTGTTGACGGCGCAAGAAGGTCAGATGCTCGGATCGGATGCGACTTTGCTGGAGCTGGTGGAAGTGATGAACCGTTCGCGATTTGATCGCTATCTGGAACGAAGCCTCCGGCGACTGCTGGTTGCGGAGTATATGAACGCCTGCGAGGCAGTAGCCGTTCTCTACCCCATCCGTGCCTGCCGCGACCCAAAGGACGACAAGTTCCTCGAGGTCGCCGTGCATGGGCGAGCCGATGCGATTGTCACGGGAGACAGCGACCTGCTCGAGTTGAATCCGTTCAGGGGGATCGCGATTTTGACTCCGGCTGTGTACCTTGAACGGAAATAGAACCGGCAGCTGACCCGGTATTCTTGATCCATCATGACAACTTCTCAGATCCACCCTCGGCGCGTGGCAGTCTATTGCGGATCGGCTAATGGAAACGATCCCGCCTATCTGGCCGAGGCACGGTCGCTGGGCGCGGCAATCGCAACAGCCGGCCTGGGACTGGTGTATGGAGGGGCCAGCGTAGGGTTAATGGGCGCGGTGGCCGATGCGGCCCTTGCCGGAGGCGCGGAAGTCATCGGCGTTCTGCCGGATGTTCTCGCCGGTAAGGAGATTGCCCACCCCGGCTTGACGCGGCTGGAACTGGTTTCAACCATGCACCAGCGCAAGGCGCGCATGGCCGAGCTGGCCGACGCGTTTCTGATTCTCCCCGGCGGCTACGGGACGCTGGAGGAGCTGTTGGAGGTGGTAACGTGGGCGCAATTGCGGCTGCACACCAAGCCTTGCATCCTGATCAATACGGCAGGGTATTGGGATGGTCTGCTGACGTTTCTCGATACGGCGGTTGCGGCGGGATTCTTGAAGCTGAAGAATCGTGAGCTGCTGCGAATGGCAGCGAGCGCGGAAGAGGCGGTGGGGATGGTAGTCGGCCCCTGGCTGCAATCCCAGGACTAAAAATCGAGACCAAGGGACCTGCACCCTGCTAAGTCCTCCAACTCAGTCGGCTTCGGTAAGCTGGCCTATCAGCAGTTCTGCGAGGTAATCTGCCAACTTTGAAACGTAGAAGTGGCCTTCGTTCCAATGGCGGTCAGCGTCCTGAAGAGCCGCGTAATATGGCTCTCGATTCTCCCTAATTCGTTCCGGCACGATCTTCTTACCGGGTAGCAGTCTTCTTTGCCTCATACAGATAAGGTAGTAGCAGGCCGCTCGAGCTGTTCTGCCATTCTCCTCTACAAAGGGGTGAATCCAATTCAGCCTCCAGAGCGCATACGCGGGAAGGGTGGTGGGGTCATCTTGGACATCCCAATTTTCATGTATGAGCGAGAAGAACCGGTCCATTTCGTTCGCAACCTCTTTGAAATGAGGTGGCCGATGATTGCCTACATAGATCGGCTCCTCCCGGTAGCGTCCGCCAAATTGGGCAATATTCGCAGTTGCAGCCGCGTTCAGTGACCAAAGTGTGTACTTGTCGAACGCCTCTATGCCCTTTATCAAGCCGATTTCGATGCAATTCAACAACAGGTCGTACTGCCGCAAGAGGTTCTGCTCTTCGACTTTGGCATAGAGCTCCGCATTGTCACTTTTTCTAACGCTCATAAGAAAGGCAAAGGGATACTAGCTGTGCTCAGATGGCGATGAAATTAGACGGACACTTTGCGATGCGCGCCGAACGCTATCCTTCGTTATTGCGCTTGAATTCAGGGCGTTGCCAAATGCAAAGCTGATCCTCTGCTCACGCAACTCCTCGTCGGTCACGGTTCGATCACGTGATTCCGTTAAAAGACGCAACAAATCCGCATTCGGCTGAGCAACTCCAAGAAATTGTTTCCGTTCTGCCATAGCTGGGCCCTCCTCAACGCTTCTCACGGGGTTAGAACATCATAGCTCAAGAACAAATGCTGTGCTTCGGTGAGCAGAAGTGTCCTGTTGATGCTTTGTAGAACCCCTTGATTCCCACTCCCAGTCTTTTCAGGTTCAGTCGTTTAAGAGTCAGCCTAATTCGGCGTCCCGGTGGCTTCTTCGTCCGCAAAAGTGCATTCGCGGCACTGGCAGACGCGGCGAAGGTATTCCCAGGAATAAATGCCGGCGGTATGTCCGTCCTGCCAGTTGAATTGCAGGGCATACCGGCCGACGGCGTGGGCGCTGGCCGGCTTGGGCGGCGGCGTGTACATGGGCAGAACGGCTGCAGGTTTGGACTTCGGCTGCCCAGGCTTGCGGACTTGGTTCGCACGCTCCTCGTTGCAGGTAGCGCAAGGGCAAGCGTCGCGCAGCCAGGCAAAGGTCCAGGCGCTGCGATGGCCATCCTGCCAGTCGATCTCCAGCCCTTTGCCCTCGGTGAGCAGAACGCGGACCTTCTCCGGTGTTATGGCAATACGGGGAAGCGGGCGGTTGTCTTCAGACTCCCTCGCCGCATGTTCCTTGTCGATAAAACGAATGCCTTCGTGGCTCATAAGAACAGTTTACAGGGGTCAGGGATCAGGGGTCAGAGATCAGCCGGCCCCATTGGGCTTTGTGGCTTCCCGCATTTGATGCAAACGGCGTTCCCAATCCAGGCTGATCGCTGATCCCAGGGCGGTCCCTGACCCCTAACCCCTGATCCCTGACCGCTGCCTTTACGGATTCTTCCAGAAGAACCACGCCGCCATCGCCAGCCCGATGAAAACCACCAGCCCGCGCAGGATTGGCTGCGGCACCTTGCGGGCGAAGCGGGCCGAACTGTAGCCGCCCACGGCGCAAGTGACCATGGCCAGAAGGCAATAGCGCCATTCAACCTGGCGGCCGATGACGAAGATGAGGAACGCCATGCCGTTCGCCATAGTGGTGGAGACGACCTTGAGGGCATTGATCTCATTCAGGTCCTGAAAACCGAAGAGAGACAACAGCGTAATGAGCAGAAAGCCGGCTCCGGCGCCGAAGTAGCCAATGTAAAAGCAGACAAAAATCGTGGAGAGAAACACATAAAGCAGCCGCGGCGGACGGGGCAGGCCGCCGGTCGAGCCTTGCTTCATCCGCGCCAGCCAGCGGGAAACTGGCCCGGTGGCGGCAAAGATCAGAGCGGCCACCAGCAGCAGCCAGGGAACCAGGTGCAGGAAGGTCAACTGCGGCGTATTGAGCAGGACCACCGCGCCGGCACTTCCGCCTAGCAAGCCGGCAAGGCCCATGGGCAAGGCCAGACGCCGGTTCTTGCGAATGTCGTCGCGATACGCAGCGACGGAGGTGAGTTGGCCGGGCCATAGCGCGACCGTATTGGTAGCGTTGGCCTGAACGGGAAGCATTTTCATCCCGAGCATGGCGGGAAACAGCAGGAAGCTTCCGCCGCCAGCCACAGCGTTCAGCACCCCAGCCAGAAAGGCAGCCACGGAGAGCCAAAGCCAATGCCAGTCAATTTGTTGGAAAAGGCTGGAGAACGTCGACATCTGTACTCGATTGTAAAAGACATCCGGCGAACGGCAGCGCTGGCAGGCGCGAGGACATTTGTCGCAAAAGGAAAGGCTGGGGCGTCTGAAGCCAGGCAGCAGAAATGGGAATATGTGCCGAATCCGGCTACGGATCGGGATAGACCTCCAAATACGGCTGCACGGGCACAATCGTTTGAATGTCGAGGATTCCGGCTTTGCTGAAAGGCAAGTTGGATAAAATCGCGCGGCACTCCTGTTCGTTGAATGCGTAGACCAGCAGGGCGACAGCGTGCGAGTCCAGGCGCCTCCATGCCTGACGGACTACACCCGATGAAAGCAGCTGCTTAACTGCCTGGATCTCAAGGCCGATCAGTTCCACGCTGAGGGTCTCGGTGCGAATCAATCGGGTTTTGACGCCGAGGAGAACCAGGAACTGCATGCGTCAATTCTAAAGACCGGCTAGCGCTTCAGGGAGAGGGCGATGGTCCCTAGGATGGGGGCGATTCCCGTTTTAGGGATCTGTCCTGGAACAGTTCGGATGAAGTGACCCCTCGCCCCGGGTGACCAACAGATTGAAAACATTAGCCTTTTGCCGCTATTGGGGTCAATCATGGAAATATGAGCACAAACGGCTCATATTTTGTGAATCGATTGTGCTATAGTGTCATCAGATTGATTGAGTGGCCGAGACTGAGGTCCGGCCCAGGAACATCAAGAATCCATCTGGAGGAGAATTATGGCAATTACTCGTTGGTACCCTTTCGGGGACGTAGTGGCGTTGCAGAACCGCGTGAACTCTCTTTTCCGCGATCTGGACGACGGACAAGATACAGTAGCAGCGACCGGCTTTGTGCCCGCGGTCGATGTCTATGAAGATGCGCAAAAGATCGTTTTGAAGCTGGAAGTACCGGGCATCGAAGAAAAGGATCTGGACATCCGCGTGGAAAACCACACGCTGACCGTCAAGGGCGAGCGCAAGTTCGAAGCCGAGGAGAAGGAGCAGAATTTCCATCGCATCGAGCGGCGCTATGGCAGCTTTTTCCGCGCCTTCACCCTGCCTTCTACCGTAGATACGGAGAATGTAAAGGCCAATTACAAGGCCGGCGTGCTCAAACTGGAGCTGGCCAAGAAGCCGGAAGCGCAGCCCAAGCAGATCAAGATCAACGTGGGCGGCGAGAAGAAGGTAGAAGAGCCGGAGTTGGCGGGAGTACGGTAAGAACCAGTTGTCAGTAGTCAGTTCTCAGTGGTCAGTTTTCTGTGGCCGGGAGGGAGCAATGCCTTCTCCCGGCCATTGTTCGATGGATACTAGCGATAGAGTTCGCGCATCTGATAGATAACTGACAACGGGTCACTGAAAACTGATCACTGACAACAGATCACTGAAAACTGAGAACTGGGGTTTGCATGGCTATTCGTTGGGAGAAATTTACGGTCAAATCGCAAGAGGCGATGCAGAAAGCGCAATCGCGCGCTGCGGAATTGGGCAATCCTGAGGTGCAACTTGTGCACTTGTTGCTGGCCCTGATTGAGGACCGCGAGGGTGTGATTCCCTCTGTCCTCGAGAAAATTGGCGTGCCCACCGAGAGGCTGGAGCTCGACCTGCACCAGATCGAGGAGAAACTGCCTCGAGTGGCTGGCGCGGCAAACCAGCCGGGCTTGAGCCAGGCGCTGAACCGTGCGCTCGAACAGGCATTTCGCGAAGCCGCGAATTTCAAAGATGAATACGTCTCGACGGAACACCTTCTATTGGGCGCGGCACATGCCAAGGGCGACCCGGCACAGGGCGCGCTGCTGGCTGTGGGCGCTACGCACGAGGCGATCTTGAAGGCGCTGACCGCCGTGCGCGGATCGCAGCGTGTGACGGATCAGAATCCCGAAGGAAAGTTTCAGGCGCTGGAAAAGTATGCCAAGGACCTCACCGAACTCGCGCGGCGCGGCAAGCTGGACCCGGTCATTGGCCGGGACGAAGAGATTCGGCGTGTGATCCAGGTGTTGAGCCGGCGGACCAAGAATAATCCAGTCTTGATTGGCGAGCCGGGCGTAGGCAAGACCGCCATTGTTGAAGGCCTGGCGCGCCGCATCGTTTCCGGCGACGTGCCGGAAAGTCTGCGCGACAAGCGGGTAATTTCGCTGGACCTGGGCTCCATGCTTGCAGGAGCGAAATTTCGCGGTGAATTCGAAGACCGGCTCAAGGCTGTTCTGAAAGAAATCGAAGAGTCGAACGGCCAGATCGTCCTCTTCATCGACGAGCTGCACACCCTGGTGGGTGCCGGCGCAGCCGAGGGAGCCATCGATGCCAGCAACATGCTCAAGCCTGCATTAGCGCGCGGCGAACTGCGGGCCATTGGCGCAACCACGCTGAATGAATACCGCAAATACATTGAGAAAGACGCGGCGCTGGAACGTCGTTTCCAGATCGTGTACGTCGGCGAACCGAATGTCGAAGACACGATTGCGATTTTGCGCGGCCTGAAGGATCGCTATGAGGCGCACCACGACGTGCGCATCAAGGATTCGGCCATCGTGGCCGCGGCTACTCTTTCGCATCGCTATATCAGCGACCGTTTCTTGCCCGATAAGGCCATCGACCTGGTGGACGAGGCTGCTGCTTCGCTGGCGATTCAGAAGGGCTCAAAGCCAACGGCCATCGATCAAAAGGAGCGCGAGAAGACCTCGCTCGAAATCGAACGCGAAGCCCTGAAGCGCGAGACCGACCAGAACAGCGTTGCACGCCGCACTGAAGTGGAGCGCGAAGTGGCCGAGTTGACCGAGGAGATTACGGCTCTCTCGGCGCGATGGACAAAAGAACGCGAGGCAAGCAGCCACATCACCGATGTTAAGAAGAAGATCGAGGCGCTGCGTTTCGAGGCTGAAGAGCAGACGCGCAAGGGGCAGTTGGAGCGGGCCGCGCAAATTCAATATGGCGACTTGCCGAAGCTTGAAGCGGAGCTAAAGAAGTTGAGCGCCGCACAAGAAGGAAATGCCGGTGTTGCGCGGATGCTCAAAGACGAGGTCGACGAGGAAGACATCGCCGGGATCGTGAGCAAGTGGACGGGGATTCCTGTTTCACGGATGCTTGAGGGCGAGGTCAGGAAGCTTGTCGAAATGGAGACACGGCTGCGTGAGCGCGTAGTGGGCCAGGATGCGGCGCTGACGGTTGTGGCAAATGCGATTCGGCGTTCGCGTGCTGGATTGAGTGATCCGCGGCGGCCGATTGGATCATTCATTTTCCTGGGACCAACAGGCGTGGGCAAAACAGAAACGGCGCGTGCGTTGGCGGAGTTTCTGTTCGACGACGAGCAATCGATGATTCGCATCGACATGAGCGAGTACATGGAGAAACACGCCGTGGCTCGTCTAATCGGCGCACCTCCGGGCTACGTGGGCTATGACGAGGGCGGCCAGTTGACGGAGGCCGTACATCGCCGGCCTTACTCGGTGATTCTGTTTGACGAGATCGAGAAGGCTCATCCCGATGTGTTCAACATCCTGCTGCAGGTAATGGACGACGGGCGACTGACGGACGCGAAGGGGCGGACCATCGACTTCAAGAACACGGTGCTCATCATGACGTCGAACCTAGGCGCCGCGCTGTTGACCGGAGACACGCTCAAAACAGAGCATGATTTCGACATGGCGCGCGAGAGCGTGATGAGGGTGCTGCGCGAGCATTTCCGGCCTGAGTTCCTGAATCGTGTGGACGATACGGTGATCTTCCATTCGCTTGGTCACTCGCAGATGGAGCACATTCTGGAACTGCGGCTGAACGAGGTGCGCAAGCTGCTCGAAGACCGGCAGATTTCGCTCGAACTCACGGAGCCGGCTCGGCAACTGATTCTGGCTTCGGGTTTGGATGCGGCGTATGGAGCACGGCCGCTGAAGAGAGCATTGCAACGCATGGTGCAGGACCCGCTGGCCATCAAGATACTGAACGGCGAAGTGCTGCATGGGGCGCATGTGCGCATCGACGTGGATCGCAATTCAAACCAATTGCGATTTGAGCCAATGGGCCGCGAAGCGATGGCCTGAGAACGATGGTTGCAAAGAGGAAGCCGGGGCTGAATGCTCCGGCTTTTTCTTTGATACGAAGGGCGCGCCAGGGCAGCTCGGCGATTCGGAAACAATGCCCTCCTCGAAAAAGACCTCTTGCAAGCCGATCTTCCTCACGGCTAGACTCAACCCCATGAAATTGACGTCGTCCTTTCCCCGCAAATCTGCTGCCGTTCTTTTGCTCGCGTTGTCGGCTGCCGTTTCAATCCACGCTCAGGACTGGGCAAAAGCCCGCCTCGAAGCTTCGCCGCGCCATCACGAATACGTCCCTCTGAAGCACGGAACCCGCACCGTGCAGGCGTTCGTCGTCTATCCGGAGATCAAAACCAAGGCTCCGGTCGTTATTCTCGTTCACGAAATCTTCGGCCTGAGCGACTGGGCAAAGGAGATGGCCGACGAGCTGGCAGGCGAGGGATTCATCGTCATCGCTCCCGACCTGCTCACTGGCTTCGGTCCCAATGGCGGTGGCTCCAGCGAGTTCCCCAGCCAGGATGCAACGGTGAAAGCCGTGTCCGGCCTGGACCCGGATGTTGTGGCAGCCGACCTGGACGCGGCGGCCGACTATGGCAAGCATTTGCCCGCCGCGGATGGAAAGATCGCCGTTGCCGGCTTCTGTTGGGGAGGTGGCAAGTCCTTCGCCTTCGCAACGCACCGTAAAGATCTCTCGGCTGCGTTTGTCTTTTATGGGCCGGGTCCGGCGGATGTGTCCGCCATCAACGCACCGGTGTATGGCTTCTACGCGGGCAATGACGCTCGCATCGGCGCAACCCTTCCCGCTACTGTGGAAGCAATGAAGGCTGAAGGCAAAAAATTTGAGCCGATCACGTATGACGGCGCTGGGCATGGGTTCATGCGCGCGGGCGAGGACCCGGGCAACACGGTTCCCGGCAACAAGACCGCTCGTGAACAGGGATTTGCGCGGCTGGTCAAGCTGCTCCACGAGATGAAGAAATCGGCCGTGGCGGCCAATGGAGTCGAAGGCCCGACCCCGGCTGCAAAGACTGGCGACCATCCTGTGGTCTGCCATGATGCCGCGACTGCTTCAGGAGCCGCATCGATGTAGTTGATAGGCTTGGGTGCCCCATCCTTGGCACGTTCTTGTACTTGTGCCAAGGGTGGGAGACCGCGACTCTCAGCGCGTTCATACCGGCTGACCCACCGAGCGGTGCGCTCAGAGTGAACTACTGACCCAGCGCGCCTTCGATGGCTGCCTTCACTTGCGGATCGTCCGGCTTGACGTTGGGCTCAAAGCGCGCCACCGGCTTGCCGCTGCGATCGAAGAGAAACTTGGTAAAGTTCCACTTGATGTCGCCGGCAAATTGCGGATCGGTGTCCTTGGCGGTCAGGTACGAATAGAGCGGCGTCTGGTCGTCGCCCAGCACGGATACCTTGGCCATCATCGGGAAGGTCACGCCGTACTTGCTGCTGCAGAACTTCTTGATTTCATCGTTGGTGCCCGGCTCCTGCTGGGCAAAGTTGTTGGCCGGAATGCCGACAATCACAAGTCCGCGATCCTTGTAGGACTCGTAGACTTTTTCCAGCGCCTCGTACTGTGGCGTGAACCCGCACTTGCTGGCCACATTCACCAACAGCACAACCTTGCCGCTGTAGCCGCCCAGGCTCACTTGCTGCCCATCAATCGACTTTATCGTAAAGTCGTAGATGCTCTTCGACTGCGCCGACAGGCCGGCACAGGCGACACAAAACATCAGAATCAAAATCAGTTTGCGCACAGGGACCTCCCCCAAAAGCTGATTGTGATGATATCCGATCGAGCCGGCCGGATTATCACGGAATTGTCAATCGGGGTCGCGGTTCAGGAATTTGCGGATTGGCGTTTCGACTCGGCTTCGCGCAGGGCCTCATGAATGATCATCTTGAGGTAAGTCTGATAGCGCAAGCCGCGCTCGGCAGCGAGAACGCGGGCTTTGGCGATGTCGTCTGGGTCGAGACGAATGGTTGTGGTGGGCGTGGGGCTTGGCTCCTTAAACGGAATGCCCTTCTCCGCGAACAAGCGCCGGATGCCACCACGACCGAGGCGGCCTTCCTTTGCGGCTTTCTCGAACTCCGCGCCAATCTTATCCTCGTTTTCAAACCACCATTTGGCCTCTTCGGCTTCAGTGGCAAAGGCAGGAATCTTCAAATCGCTCTTGGCAGTCTTAGTTTGGATCATTGCAGCCCAGCTTTCCTTTCGAGGTAGAGGTTCTTCTGGAACCTGGATGGTTCGAATGCCGTCAGCACCCGGATTCGTTCTCCGCGCATTGTTATGACGACGCGCAGAATCCGGCCTTCGTTGGTTTCTCCGAGATAGGGCCATCGTTCCTCGCCATTCACGACATCGAATCCGACATCCAAGGGTTCGCCGAGTATGGCCTCTTCCGCTTCTTCCGGAGTGACATCGTGTTCCGCGATGTGCATAATATTCGCAGAGTCCCAGTCAAAAAGTGAATTATTCATAGCCGTCTTCTCTTCTCGCCCCTTTAGGGGCAGGTTGGATGCTCATGGCTCACCGCGGTACGCTTCATACCGGATGGACTACTTAGCGCTTGCCCTGCCATTGCCCAACCATAGTCTTGCGAGAAGATTCGCAACGACCGTCCACGACTTCTTCCTCGACGTCAGTCCGTGGCTTAGAGACGCCTTCGTTAGTGTAGCTACATCGTAGCTATTTTGCAACTACTGCCTTAACTCCACTAGCGTAGCCCCTTGCCCCCCTTCGTTCTGCGGAGCTTCGGCGAAAGTGGCTACGTGGGGATGGCTCTTCAGGAACTCGCGGACACCGCGGCGAAGAATGCCTGCGCCGTGGCCGTGAATCACACGGATGCGGGGCAGACCGGCTAAGAACGCGCGGTCCAGATACTTCTCCAACTCACCTGTTGCTTCATCGACGGTGCGCCCAATGAGGTTGATCTCCATGCGCATGTCATCGGTGTTGGCGCTGGTGACCGTGACGTGGACGTTCTTCTGGCTGCGGGCTGCGGCTAACGGGTCAGCCTTCCTGATTGCTGAAGACTCGCTCGATGTCAGCGGCTCGGTGAGTTCATCTCGTTTTACGCGCATCTTTATTGGACCGAGGGTAACCTCGAACACATCTTTCTCGATTTCGCGCTGCACCACCGCGACTTTGTTCATGGATTTAATGCGTACCTGGTCGCCGGGTGCAACATGCTTGAGCAGGTGCGGCTGGGCATTTGCATCTCCCTGGTCTGCGCCCGTGCGGTGCGCAACGACGGTCTGGTTGAAGCTTTCCTGAAATTCGCGGCGCAGGCGGGTCATGCGGCGCTCCGCTTCCTTCGACAGCTTTTGCTGGGCGGCGCGGTCTTCAATGGCGCGGACGGTCTCGCGCATCTGGAATTCGAAGTCTTTGAGCAGCGAGGCGAGCTTTACTTCCAGTTCGCGCGTGCGGTTGCGGAGTTCGACGTCTCCTTCGCGGGCCAGCTTGGCGCGGGCCTGGTTCAGCGCATACTGTTCTTCGCGCGCCGCCTTGCGCTCCGCTTCGAGCTGCGTGACCTCGTTGTGTAGCTTATCGAGAAAACGGGCGATGTCCACCTGTTGCGAGCCGAGGCGTTGCCGCGCGGCGGCAACGATATCGGAATTGAGGCCGAGTCGCTCAGCCGTCTGAATGCCGGCCGAAGCACCGGGCACACCGAGGCGCAGCTTGTAGTTCGGCGCAAGAGTGGTTTCATCCACGCCGGCCGCAGCGTTGAGCACGCCGGGAGTGTTCGCCGCATACACCTTGAGCGAAGTGTGGTGCGTGGAGATCAGCGACCATGCTCCGGCGGTGAGGAAGTGGCTGGCGATAGCGACAGCGAGTGCCGAGCCTTCCTCGGGATCCGTAGAAGAGCCAAGCTCGTCGAGCAGCACCAGGGCCTGATTTCCGGCAAGGCGCGAAAGCCGGTCGAGGTTCGTAATGTGCGCCGAAAAAGAAGAGAGCGCTGCTTCAATGGATTGCGCGTCCCCAATATCGGCCAGGAACGCCGTGAACACAGGGAAGCTGGCGGAGGCAGCCGGAACGGGCAGTCCGGCCTGGGCCATCATGGCCAGCAGCGCGGTGGTCTTGAGGGTCACCGTTTTGCCGCCGGTGTTAGGCCCGCTGATGATGAGCTGGCGGGCATCGGCCGTCAGTTCCAGCGTGAGCGGGACGACTGCCGTGTTGGGCCGAGCGCCGTTTGCGCGCAGACGTTTCTCAAGCAGCGGATGGCGGGCCGCTTCCAGGTGCAGCAGATCGGGTGTAATCGCCGGAGCAACGCACTCGTAGTCGCGGGCAAACCGGGCGCGGGCTTGCAGGCTGTCGACCAGCGCGAGCACGCGAGCGCCTTCAACCAGCCCCAGCGCGTATGTCCCCACCTGCCGCGTAAGCGCGACAAAGATGCGGTGAATCTCGGCCTGCTCTTCTTCGATCAGGCGAACCAGTTCGTTGTTCTGCTCGATGGTTTCGAGCGGCTCAACGTAGACCGTCTGTCCGGAGGAACTTGCGCCGTGGACAACACCGGAGATGCGGCGCTTCAACTCCGCGCGAACGGGAATGACGAAGCGGTCGCCGCGGATGGTGATGAGCTCTTCCTGGGTTGCGCCGTCGGAGGAAAGCTTCCGCAGCGCTGATCGAAGAGACTCTTCGATCAGTCTTTGCTGGCGCTCCTGTTCGCGGCGAATGCGGCCCAACTCAGGAGACGCGTTGTCGGCCAGCGATCCGTCGGGCTGAATGGTGCGGGTAATTGTTTCAGCGAGAGGGCTGAGGCTTTGAGTCAGATCAGACGAGCGCTCCGACAGGCCCGGCAGCTTGCCAACCAGGCGCGCAGGCGGCGACTGAAGCAGCGCTTGCCACGCACCTACGTCATTGGCCAGCCGCGCAATGGCTTGCAGCTCCGTGGCTTCAAGAGCCGCCCCCGGAATCTGCGCCTTCGCGGCCAGTTGCGTTGGGTCAAACAGGCCGCCGCAGGGAATGGAGACCTGCTCAACCAGGATCAGGCGAAGCTCGGCGGTGAGCTGATGCTGGCTCCTGATCCATTCTTCGTCGGTGGACGGGCGAAGGTCCAGAATCGCATTTCGTCCCACTGGGGAGGCAGCAAATCCGGCAACGAGGGCCAGCAGCGGCTCCCACTCCAAGGCGGTAAAGTCGGCGTGTTCCACCGGAGAGGGGATGGGATCGAGGAATGGCATGTACAGGTATTATCTTAGCTGTCGAGTGGTGGTGCCCAAAGCCTTATGATCATTCTGCGATCGGAGTTGTTCTTTGATTACGTTGCTTTCAGGACGAACGGAAGAGATTCGGCAGTTTCACGCTGATCCGTGGCAATTCCAGCAAACCTTTCTGACCCCTCACAAGGATCGCAGCCGGTTTGTGTCGGTCCTTCTCGCGCAGTTCTCGTTGGAGAGCGGAGCCCTCAGCACGGATGAAGTTGTCTTCGAACCCGAATGCCTTCTGGAGTTGATGGCCACGCACTCGATCCACGTGGCGAACTATTGGAACCTTAACCTTAGTGTCGAAGGGCAGAAACCAATCGCTGATTTGCTTGAGGCTGCGCTCGGTGACCCGGTGGATTTCGTCTTCCTTCCTGTCCCTGAGTTCCTCGCGATCTATGCCGACCACGATGGATATACAACTTTCTACTGCAAGGACCAATCGGTTCTTGCAGATTTGGTATCGGAGCTGGTGCAGGCGGGGTTTGAGCCAATCAGTGATTACATTCGAGGTCGCTCGGGAGACAAGCTGCGGTAAATCCCGCTACACGTCGCTCAGGATGATAGCGTCCGGAGTGAGGTCCAGCTCTCCTTCCCACCTTGCGACGACAGCCGCAGCCAGGCAATTCCCAATAACGTTCATGGCCGTGCGTCCCATGTCCATCAGGGTGTCGACGCCCAGCAGCATCAACACCGCCGTGGCGGGAATCTGGAATGAACTCGCTGTCGCCAACAGGACTACCAGAACCGATCGCGGAACCCCGGCTACACCCTTGCTGGTCAGCATGAGGGTAGCAAGCAAAAAGATTTGCTGGATTACGGACAGATGGAACCCCGCCGCTTGAGCCGCGAACAACGCAGCCATGGAGAGGTAAATGCTGGACCCGGTCATATTGAAGCTGTAGCCGGTAGGAATGACGAACGAAACAATCCAGCGCGGCACGCCGAACTCCTCCATGCGCTCCATCGCCAGCGGCAGCGCGGCTTCCGACGAAGTGGTGGCAAAGCCCAATGCGGCAGGCTCGGCAACTGCGGCGGCAAAGCGACCCACGGGAATGCGCGCAAAAAACAGGATGAGCGCAAGCACCACCAGGAAGATACCCAACGCGATGTAGCACGTGATCAGCAGCTTGGCCAGCGGCAATAGTGTAGCCAGCCCCATGCTGCCGACGGTGTAAGCCAGCGCTGCTCCGGCGGCGACCGGCGCGACAACCATGATGATGCGTGTCAGGCGGAACATGGTCTCTGTAAGCGACTGAAGCACGGTCAGCAGAGGCGCGCGTTTCGGCTCGGGGAGCGTAGCGAGCGCGGTGCCAAAAAGAAGCGCAAAGACGGCTACCTGAAGGATCTGATTTTCAGCGACGGCCTGGGCAATGTTTTCCGGAAACACATTCAGCAGGATTTGCTGCCAGCCTTGCGGGTGTGCTGTCGGCGCAACGGCCTGAACCACGACCGGCAACGTGACGCCTGTTCCCGCCTGCGTGAAGTCGATTGCACATGCGCCCAGGATCAGGCCGAATGTAGTGACGACCTCAAAAAAGATCAGGGACTTGAGCGCGACGCGGCCCACGCTTTTCAATTCGCTATGGCCGGCAATGCCGGTAACGATCCCGCCAAAGATCAACGGCGCAACAATCATGCGGATGAGGCGGAGGAAGATCTCACCCAGGAAATGTGTTTGGCTGGCGAAGTGGGGCGCGTCAAAGCCTAGTTCCGCGCCGGCCAGCATGGCAAGAAAAGTCCAGACGAGCAGTGATCGCCTCCGCAAAGCGAAAGGAATCAAAAGCGCGATTCCAGCGCTGCGAAGGCCCAAGGCCAGTGGGGTGAATGCAGGTAAAAAGCCGGCTGCGATGCCCGCCGCGAAGAGGATTAAGGCCGCGAGGGCCAGTGCGGAGGCCCAGGTGCGAGGGGGTTGCGGAGCGGCTTGCGGGTTGTCCTGGGTCATGGATAGGCCTTGAGTGTGCGAGGACTCCATTATGCTATGGCCATGCCCGAGATTGCTTTCCTTGAATGTTCCCGGTGCCACTTGCACCTCGACGCGGCCACCCCGCAGACACTCTGCACAGCCTGTGCCGGCACGCTTTATGTCCGCTACGATCTATCCCCCGCAGCCGGTCTGAAGCAGCGTGACTTGATCGGCAAGAATGCCCAGGATGCCGGCTGGAGCGGAATGTGGCGTTACAAACAAGTCCTGCCCGAGGTGGAGCCGGTGACGCTGGGAGAAGGATGGACGCCCATGCTGCGCAGCCGCCGGAATCCGAGCGTATGGCTCAAGGAAGAAGGCGCCAACCCGACCGGGACCTTCAAAGCGCGGGGCCTTGCGCTGGCCGTGACCATGGCGCGGCATTACGGGATCAAGAAGCTGGCCGCGCCCTCGGCCGGCAATGCCGGAGGCGCACTGGCGGCCTATGCGGCTTCGGCGGGAATCGAGGCGCATATCTTCATGCCGAAGGATGTGCCGATGGCCAATCGGGTCGAATGCCTTGCCTACGGTGCACATTTGACGCTGGTCGATGGCCTTATCTCCGACTGCGGCCGGATTGTCGCTGAGCGAAAGGCGGCCGAGGGATGGTTCGATATCTCCACACTCAAGGAGCCGTTTCGCGTGGAGGGCAAGAAGACCATGGGCTACGAACTGGTGGAGCAGTTGGGCTGGGAGTATCCCGATGCGGTTTTTTATCCCACCGGCGGCGGCGTTGGAATGATCGGGATGTGGAAGGCGTTCGAAGAGATGGAGCAATTGGGCTGGGTGACAGGACGCCGGCCAAAGATGATTGCTATTCAAGCTACCGGATGCGCACCAGTGGCCCGCGCCTTCGACCAGGGAGAAACAGTGAGCACAATGTGGCAGGATGCGCACACCTTTGCATCTGGCCTGCGCGTGCCCAAACCCTATGGGGACGCGCTGATTCTGGAGATTGTGCGCGCGTCGGGCGGAACAGCGCTGGCCCTCACCGACGACCAGATCTTCGCATCTCTCAAAGACTGGGCCCGGCATGAGGGCGTGTTGCTTTCGCCAGAGGGCGCGGCGGCCACGGCTGCATACGATCGCCTGTTGGCAACCGGATTCCTGAAACCCGAAGACCGCGTGGTGCTGTTCAATACCGGCTCCGGCAATAAATACACGGATGTGATTGCTGCGAAGTTGAAGCAGCAAGGACTTCTTTAGCTTCTATGTATTTGAGCCAGGCGTCGAAGAACTCGGTGCGGCTGCCGGCGCGGACGTCGGCGTTGTAGCAGGCGCCGGAGTAGAACTCTCTGTCTTGGCTGCGGGAGCCTTGGTGTCCGGGTTGGACTCAGACTTGGGCGGTTCAGATCCAGTATCGGACTCACTGCTTTTTGCGGCGTAGTCGTTCACATACCAGCCTGCACCCTTGAAATGCAGCCGGGGCGCGGTCAGAGGGCGCTCAAGCACTCCGTGGCATTTGGGGCATTCCAGCTCCGGCTCGGCCGAGAAGTTCTGGATTTTTTCGAAGCGATGGCCACATTGGGTACAGCGATAGGCATACAGCGGCAAGGTTCAATTCCCCCAGGGAAGTTCACGTCCTATGCCTATTGTATCGGCAGGGCCGCATTTTGTTTGAAAATGCCGCCCCGCCGTTCAAGCCCAGCGCGCCGAGCCCTATTTCACAGTGAAGTTTACGGTTGCGCTCTTAGTCTCCCAGGCCAGGGTGAGGGAGCCCTTGCCGCCGCCCCGGTCGGTCAGCGTGTACTTGAGATTCTCGACCAGCGCGGGGGTTGCCGAGGTGGGGAACTTCACCTTCCCAAGATCCTGGGTCGCGTCATACGCAAGACCCCATTCACCGGTCTTCTTGTTCACGATCAGGCTCCAGTTGTCGGGGTCGCTGATGTCGACGAACAGCGTGTAGGTGCCTGCGGGGACAGCCAGCCCGCCGATGTTGAGGTTGCCATCCGTCTTCAAGGTTGTAGCGGCATTCGCGCCTGCCCGCCAGATGGGATACTGCGGGTCCTTGCCGATCTGTCCGTCCTTGGAGAAGAGTTTGCCCTCGCGGCCTTTCACGCCGGGTGAGCTGTAGGTAATGGAAATGGTCTTGCCTGCGATGGTAGCCGTTTCAGTGGCCGGCGGGCTCTTCGGCGGGGGCTTGGGTGCAGGTGTTTGGGCAAAAACCGCGGTGGCAACGAACAGCAGGCCGGTACAAATGAGAAGGCGTTTCATGTCGATGGTTCTCCTTTGGGCGTCGTCCTCTGTTGAAGATGGACGGCGCCGACCGGATGATTGTCGCACCGCGCCCTTCGGTTGGGAAAGCAAGGGCGTCAGGCTGCTATGATGCGGCGCAAGGCATTCGATGCAGCAGAGAGACAATCGAGTATCGGCAGGTGAGAGTTTCCGCATTGCGCTGCGGGAAGAGAAGCCGCTCCAGGTAGCAGGGGCGATCAACGCATATACAGCTCGGCTGGCGGAGGCGACGGGGTTCAAGGCGCTC
>Ga0182012_10002266_pt1 | contig 20894 bp, 25 predicted proteins | sample 612S2SmetaG_FD_120486 | JGI IMG/M metagenome (GOLD analysis project Ga0182012, IMG submission 120486) | Permafrost microbial communities from Stordalen Mire, Sweden - 612S2S metaG | ecosystem: Environmental > Terrestrial > Soil > Wetlands > Permafrost | place: Sweden: Stordalen | collected...
CCTCTGGACAAACACAGACCGGACAACCTGGGCCGGGGATCAACTCAATGCCATCCGGCAGGACATCGCGCAGCCCCGCCATGCCGATGCTTCGCTCATGACCGCCGCAAACATTTAAAACCCCGACCGGCTCCGACAGCCGCAGGTCGCGTATTCGCTCAAGCCACGTCGATGCTTCAGCCATGGGCGACTTCATATTGTGCCGAACGGGGCTGGCGGCGGCTCGTGGCCTCGTGAATGAGCCAGTCGACCCAGTTGTCCATCCCCTTTCCGCTTCGCGCAGAAATCTCCAGCACGGTTGCCGGATTTGCGAGTTCGCGAAGGTGCGTTTTCGCAAGAGCCGGATCGAAATCGCCGACAGCGGCCATCAGATCAAGCTTGGTGATTGCCATCAGATCGGCGCAACGGAACATGACCGGATACTTCTCGGGCTTGTCGTCCCCCTCCGTCACGGACAGCAATACGACATTGCGGTGCTGCCCCAGATCGAAGGCGGCCGGGCAAACGAGGTTGCCGACATTTTCAATGAACAGGACGTCGATCGAGCTCAGGTCGAGCGTGTGCAAGGCGGCATGAACCATATTTGCATCGAGATGGCAGGCGTTGCCGGTTGTGATCTGCACTGCCGGTGCGCCGGCGGCCCGAATACGCCGGGCATCATTCTCTGTTTCGAGGTCCCCCTCGATCACGGCAACGGATAGTCGTGCTCCGAGCGCCCGGATTGTCGCTTCCAGCAGACTTGTCTTGCCGGCGCCCGGCGACGACATCAAGTTTACCGCCAGGACGTTGGCCGCGTCAAAATGCGCGCGGTTGTGACCGGCCTGGTGGTCGTTCTCGTGCAGCATGGCGCGCAGAACCTTGACCTCGCTGCTCTTAACAGATCGAACGATCGAGCCCGCCACGTGGACGTGGTCGGTGCCGGCGGCACAGCCACAGGCATCACACATGAGTCCGCTCCCATTTGTTGAAGGTTTGCGCATCCGGCAGCTCGACACTGGCCAAGAACATCTCGTCTCCGCTGATGAGCGTTACGCGCCAAGTTCCGCAGTCCGTGCACAGCAGACGGTTGGAGCGCGTTTGCGAGGCCGAGCCGCATATCTGGCAGCGGACGCGAACCGGAACGTTCTCGATCTCGATGGTGGCACCCTCACATGGCGTCCCAGCCGCAACGAGGGGAAAAGCGGACTTTAGCAACGCCGGCTCGACGCCTGCGAGCGGTCCGATGCAAAGCTTGATACGTCCGACGCGCCGGGAATATCGGTTCTCCGCAACTTCGAGAACCTGTCGCAGCAAAGCTTGACAGATCGCGAGCTCATGCATCGGCATGGTCTAGCGCAGACGCTAGCTCGTCGAAAAGGTCCCAGCTGGTTTGGGCCTCCGCCGCAGTGATCGTCTGAATGGCGTAACCGACATGGACCAGTACGTGGTTACCCACGACAGCCTCTCGACTATCCAGCAAGGTCAGGCTGACGTTTCGCTGAACGCCTTTGGCCTCACAGCGCGCGACGCAGCCCTCTATGCTGACGATCTGCATCGGAACGGCGAGGCACATGCGATACTCCCAAGTTCGGGCGCGATCGTAGCCTGTATCGGTTCGACTGCGGTACCTTCGGAAAATACTCATGCCGCGTGACCGGTCTGAACGGGGCGCCTTCACTCGATTTCTCTTCGCCGCAAGCGGTACCCGGACCGGCGCAGCATGCGACAATCAGGAGCCCTCGAAATTGCTGGTATCCAAGGAGTTCCGCGTTTGCAGACCTGAGTAGTTTCCGACACTGGATATCCCAATGGGACGCTCTAGTTTGCCAGCCTAACCAATATATGGAGTAGGTCATGACTGCAGCGTCAACACCGCACAAGCCGGCCACATTGCCGAGCAAATGGGACGAGACCGTAGACGTCGTCGTCATAGGGTCCGGCTTTGCCGGGCTTTCCGCCGCGATCGAGGCCCACGATGCCGGGTCTTCCGTGAAAATAATCGAAAAAATGGACAAGCCAGGTGGCAATTCATGGATCAACGGTGGACAGGTTGCTGCCGCCGGCTCTGCGCTGCAGAAGAAGCAAGGGATCACGGACTCACCTGACATGATGTACAAGGACATGCTAACCGCCGGTCTCAATTTAAATTATCCGAAGTTGGCGCGGATCGTTGCCGAACAGTCGAACGACACAGTCGAATGGACCATGAAACGTGTTGGAGCCCAGTATAAAGATCAGATCAATATGATGGGTGGCCACTCGGTACCCCGTACGCTGCAAACCGCGAATGGTCATGGTTCCGAAGTTGTCGGCAAGCAGGTTGAGGCACTGAAAAAGGACGGAGTGGAAATCAGCTTTCGCCAGATTTTGACGCATCTGTTTCGCGACGCGAGTGGACGGGTGATCGGCGTGGAGGTCCGGCAAGGCTACGAATTCGGCAAAGCCGAGAGCGGGAACGTCAAGAATATAAAAGCTCTCAGAGGGGTTGTGCTTTCCTCTGGCGGGTTTTCCGCTGATCTCCATTTCCGCGCAGCTCAAGATCCGAGGCTTACCCCAGATTACAAGTCGACGAATCAGCCGGGCGCTACAGCGGAGGGGCTCGTTGCGTTGCTAAGGGTCGATGCTGCGCCAGTTCAACTCGACCAGATTCAGCTCATTCCATTGACCAGCCCCGATGACGAAGGCTTGGGCGATGGGTGTGGCTTCATCGCCGGTTCAGGAATGGCGCACGGCGTCCTGGTCGATCCGAAGACCGGCAAGCGGTTTATCAGCGAACTCGCCGACCGCAAAATCCAGTCCGATGCGATCATTGCTTGCGGACATCCGGCGATAAATATCAGCGACGCCCACGGAGCCAAGTTCGCATGGTGGGGCTTAGAGAAATCGTTGAAAAAGGGCACCGTCAAGAAATTCGATACGCTCGAAGCGTTAGCCGCCGAATACAAGATCGACATGGCCGGACTGAACAAGACCATTGAAACCTTCAATGGTTATGTCAAGGCAAAAAAGGATCCGGAATTCGGTAAGCTCTTTGTCAAAGAAGCGCAAACGATCGTGCAAGCACCGTTTTACGCCGCGCGGGTATGGCCAAAGGTTCATCACACCATGGGCGGCGTCGAAATCAACGAAAAAGCGCAGGTAATCGATCTCGATGGTGCAGTCATCCCTGGGCTCTATGCCGCCGGTGAAATTACCGGCGGAGTTCACGGCGGCTGCCGGCTCGGCAGTGTGGCCATCATTGACTGCCTTGTATTCGGTCGTATTGCAGGCAAGAACATCAGCTCAGCCGCCGTGGCAAAGGCTGCTGCGTAGGACCGAGTTGGTGCAGGACTCGCGGAGTCGTCGGTCAGGAATTCGACGGCTCCGCTTTCAATGCGGCAGGCAGATATTGATGACAGAAGACTGAGGTGTTGTTCCATGCCATGAGGCGTTGCCTACTAAATTTTAGTGGCCCGTTCAATTTCAGTCAGAGATGTAGTGAAAGTAATCCAGACACGAAAGGTCGATCCGAGAGTAGAGTAATAATAGAAGCGTTCCGTGGCGAACAAGCGTGCAGGACTGGATAAATTCGTCGTCACTTTGCTTGTCGACGCGAAAAGCGTAACTGTGACGACAGCAAAATACTGGTCTGCCGTTGGCAGCAAACGAGCCCGATCGTTCTATTCTACGACAGGCGAAACAACGTCTCGCTGCGTCTTGCCGTGTACCGGTCACGTTGAACAAGATCTCGGAGTCTCAAAGCTCCCTCTTTTAAGGTCGGCCCCCTGCTTCATTTCCCGGATTCGAGCTTATGCAAATAACTGCTACGCTTCCAAAGAAGGGCAGGGACCTCCGGCTTGACCTTTTTCGCGGATTGGCAAATTTGGGCATCTTTCTCGACCACATTCCAAACAATATGGTCAACTGGCTAACGACACGAAACTACGGATTTAGCGATGCCGCCGATTTATTCATCTTCATCTCCGGCTATACCGTGGCATTTGTTTTTGCGAGAACGATAGTTGAGCGCGGCTTCATCGTCGGAGCCTCGAGGCTGATCAAGCGTGTCTGGCAAATCTATGTCGCCCATGTTTTCCTATTTGTATTCTATCTTGTCGAAATCGGATACCTGGGTCAAAAATACGGAAACGCGGGTTTTGCCGACGAATTCAACATTCAAGGATTTCTAGATAATCCTGCGCAGACATTGTTTGAGGGGCTGATACTCCGGTTCAAGCCGGTCAATATGGATGTGCTACCACTTTATATAGTTCTTATGGGGGCTTTCTCGCCAGTTTTGTGGATGATGTTGCGAAAACCAAATTGGACGCTGCTTGCGTCCGCGCTACTCTATTTGTGCGCGCGGTACTTCGACTGGAATCTTTCCGCCTATCCAATCGGCACATGGTACTTCAATCCATTCGCATGGCAATTGCTGTTTATATTTGGCGGGTGGCTGGCGCTGGGAGGTGCCGAGACTGTCACTTGGATCGTAGGATCGAAAACGTTCCTCGTGCTTGGCGTAGGCTATTTGTTGTTTGCGTTGATCGTGACATTAGCTTCTCGGAATCACGAGCTCCGAGAGCTGATACCGGTTAGAGTCTATTCCCATTTTACCCCCAACGATAAGACGAACCTCGCCCCATATCGGATGTTACATTTCGTGGTACTTGCGGCTTTGGTAGTCCGGCTGATCAGCCGAGACTGGGCAGGTCTTCAATGGCGGATTTTGCAGCCAGCCATCAAATGTGGTCAGCAGTCGCTTGAAGTATTCTGTTCTGGAATTTTTCTATCGTTCGCGGCGCATTTCGTTTTAGTCGAAGTGAACGGGGCATTGTGGATGCAAGTATTAGTCAGCGTGCTGGGAATAGCGCTCATGACCGCGTTGGCATACTATCGTTCCTGGTCGAGAGCGTTGGATAAGGAACATAATTCTGGTGGAAATATCTCTCAGCCGACGACCGGGTAGCTCGGGACGCCTAGTCGTACGTTTCAAACAAATTGTTGTGTCGAGTGAGTTTAGAAGCGGGCCATAAGCGCCTGCAAAAGCAAGGGATCAGTACCGCGCTGTCCACCATGCCGATTCGCATACGCCGAGCCCCTTGATAAGGCGGTCGCCTCAATGGTGCCAACAACGTCGATGAAAGCGCGTCCCTTGAATTAGCGTCGTTGTTGCGCTCGCCCGGGCTAGGTACTTTCCGAATCTCACGCGATTGCCAATTGGCGTATATGCTTTTGGAATAGTGATAGTAAGATGATCTGCATTATTCAGACAGAATCATGAACTTGAGTGTCAAATGATGCGACCTCAGCAAATTGCTGTCCTCAGCGAGGAATTCAATGCCTTTTTGTTCGCGTCGATTGGCGAGGACAGAAACGGCATGCGGGTCAGCGTTCTGTCCGGATTGGCCCGATCCGGCGTGGACCCTTGGCACGAAGCTGCGAAATTGGCCGACTTGTCAGGGGAATCCGCGGCTGCGAGATTGGCCGCGATCATCGGTGCTTTACCGGTGCGGGCCGCATCGCATTCGGACCCATTCGCTATCGCGGCTGACCTGGTTGGGCTTCTGCCAAAGCCTTCCGATTCTGGTAGTGGAGCGCGACGTTCGTCGCGGGAGATGTGGAAAGCGATGAATTCGCGACCGTGGTGGGTCTACGTGGCGTTCATGTGCTTCGTGCTCGGCAGCCAATTCTTGATCGCGAGCCATCAGTTATCAATCAAAACAGTCAACAGAGAGCTAGTGTCTGCCGATACTCGCTCTCAATTGACATCGCCAGCGCTGTTTGGTCCGTAGCTTTTGGACGAGGAAGTCCAAAACTATAACGGGATCGTCACGAAAAAGCTGATGTTGAACCAGCGTGATTGCGTCGCGCCCGAAAGCGATTGGGCAAGAGGCAACCGTCGTGTCTGGCTCCCCAGTTTGGAGGAACATATAATGGATGGTTGGGCAATTTTGGTGGTAACCAAACTCTTGGGTGGCGGCGAATCTCGACAGATCTATTACGCGCGATTTGAAGATCGGATAAAAGCCGAAGAAGCAGTCAAGAACTATATCGGGCCGACGTCAGACGTGATGCTGGACGCGCAGACCCTCATCGATGGTGGGGTATTCGACGAAATGAAAGTCAAACCTGGAACCGTTAGTCAGTGGTAGAGTGGAAGCAGGCCGATTCCAGACAGTGCCTGCAAAGCCGCCATTGCCAATCTGCTCAAAGCTACCATTCCAATTGCCTTCCATCGGTAATATCAGATTGTCGAATTTGATGTTCGATTGCACACTCGGTTTGACGGTCGCCGCTAACTGGACAGGCGAGCTGGAGCCTTGGCTGAGCCGGCGATTTTCTGTCCGGCCAAATAGGATCGAGCGAGTGTGATTTTTGCGTCCGGTAGCGAGAATTTACGGAGGCTTTCGCACGCGACGGGGCCGACGAAGGCTCGCTATAGAAGACAAGCGACAAAATTGCGGAAAAAACGACGGTTACCCGAGCAGCGGTGCGACGTAACGAATTCGGGAGCACTTCGGTGGCTAAATCGCTCCATCATGCGATACAGCGTTGCGCGCTTCCAGCGCCATCGCGATGAGCGACGCGCCGCCGAAAATCATATCGATGCCCACAAGAAGGCCAAACGCCCAGACGAGCGTTCCCGGTAAACCGAAAATAATGATTCCGGCAAGGACTAGATCGATGAAGCCGTTCACCATCATCCATTCCCATTTCCTCGCCAGGTTGCGGCGATATGCGGCGGCGAGGACAATGATCAAGACACCGTCGACAATAAAAAAAGTTGTTAGCACATAAGTCAAGGTGATCAGGCCTTGCAGCGGATTCCAAAGCAACAGACCGCCGGCAACCACCGCTGCCAATGCCGAGAGCAGCGACCATTCGAAGCCCGGAGCCTCCCGGGCTCTCAATGTGGCGAAGAGGCCAACAACGCCCGTTACAAGAAGCAGCCATCCGAGGATGACGGTAGCAAAGAGTCCGGCAATAGGCGGAACAATGATCGCCGCCAGTCCAATGATGCTGACCGCTATCCCTTCCACCAGAAACAGGCGCCAATGGCTGCGCATCGAACCGGCCGCGGCGTCCGGTAGATCGTGTTCAGACAATGGCTGCATGACGGACATGGCTGAGACTCCTCGGATGACGCGCTGTAAACTTAAACGCAAGCGCTTGCCTAGGTGCAGACTCGGAAACTACTTAGATGCGATCGAACGGCCTCGGTTCACTGTCCTTCAGCCTGGAGTCGGAAGAAGGTGGAACGAAGTGCACGCTGGTCTATTGAGACAGTTAACGGCTGCGTGACAGCCACAAAAATTATCAAGGAGTTCTGCAATGAATACGAAACGACTATTAATTGCCGCTGCCACAGTAGCTATGATTGCGGGAACGGGAGGAGCGTTCGCACAGCAGGATACTGCGCATGGTGCAACCGTCGCCAAACAAGCTCCGAAAACGTCAGAACCAAATGATCAGCACAATACCAATCTCATTTTCGATACTACGCCGGACGATCATGCGCGACTTCGGAAAATCTTCGGCGAGGATCGTTCCGCTCGCCGAGTCGATCGCGTCAGGTTCAGTCTATCAGTCGGTACGGTTGTGCCGCGCTCGGTTCGTCTCGTTGCACTTCCCCGGACCATTGTTGACATCCAGCCGAGTTGGCGGGGAGATGAATTCTTCAGGGTCGGACGTCATATTTTAATCGTGGATCCTCACTCGAAGGAAATTGTTGGCGTGCTATCAGTCTAAATCCAACTGATCCTGTTTCGTTCGACGGGGCCACGACAACGTGGCCCCGTATCCATGGTGCGCCCAGCATGGGCGCACTCTTATGGGTGCAAGTCCCGTCGCGAGTTGATCACAACGAGCGAAGCAAAGCGCAACTGCATGAGGGCGACCGAGTGTGGGGAGGAAGCGTGGAGCGAAGCTGCGGGCCGATGAACAAGGACCGGATAGAAGGCGTTGCCGACCAGGGCGAGCGGGCCATGAACCGCGAAGCTCTCGTGATCAAGGGGGAGCGGCGTAGATCCGGCGGTCGTGCAGTGAAGGAGTGCGTTCTTACCTGGGGAGATCTCGCCTTTGCCCGAAAGGGCGACGGTGTCGAGCCGGAGCGAGAAGTCAGCCGAGGCCGTATTAATCGGTGGGAAGGCGGTGACGCCGTCCTGCAGGTGAAGGGCCGAACGAGAGGGAGTGTTCGAGGCCATGTCGATGTGGCGAGCATTACATCAGATGCCTGCGCAAGCAGGGCGGTCCAGGGTAGGACGCGGTGAAGCCGCGTGTGGCTCGGGCAGCGATGAAGCTCGTCGCCCGCGGCATGAACCGAAGGGCACAGGGTCAGCGCTGCTGTTAGCGGCGCTGACGAGAGAGAACCTGCAACGAGCGTGGAAGCGGGTGCGAGCCAACAAAGGCGTAGCCGGTGCGGACGGTCTGGACATTGACCAGACCGCCGCGCAGCTGCGCACGGAGTGGCCCGCGATCCGCGAGCAACTGTTGTCGGGGATGTACCGGCCCAGTCCGGTGCGACGGGTGGCGATCCCCAAGCCGGAGGGTGGCGAGCGCGAGCTCGGCATCCCGACGGTGACGGATCGCTTGATCCAGCAGGCGCTGCTGCAGGTGCTGCAGCCCATTCTTGATCCGACCTTCAGCGAGCACAGCTACGGCTTCCGGCCGGGCCGAAGCGCGCATGACGCCGTCCTCGCGGCGCAGTCATATGTGCAATCGGGTCGCCGGATCGTGGTGGACGTGGACCTGGAAAAATTCTTTGACCGGGTTAATCACGACATCCTCATCGACCGCCTTCAGAAACGGATCGGGGACGCCGGCGTCATCCGGCTGATCCGGGCGTATCTGAACAGCGGAATCATGGGCGATGGCGTGGTCCAGATGCGAACGATGGGGACGCCGCAGGGCGGCCCGCTATCGCCGCTGCTGGCCAATGTCCTGCTCGATGAAGTGGACAAGGCGCTGGAACGTCGGGGCCATTGCTTCGTGCGCTACGCCGACGATGCGAACGTTTACGTTCGCAGCCGCCGGGCGGGTGAACGGGTGATGGCGCTGCTTCGACGGCTCTACGGCAAGCTGCGCTTGACGGTCAACGAGACCAAAAGCGCAGTGGCCAGCGTGTTTGGTCGCAAGTTCCTGGGCTACGGCTTCTGGCCAGGTCCGGGCGGAGTGATCAAACGCAAGGTCGCCGAAAAGCCGATGAGGACGTTCAAGCAGCGCATCCGGCAACTGACCTGCCGAAGTGGCGGGCGCAGTATGCAGGATGTGGTGGATCATCTGCGGCCCTACATCCGGGGTTGGAAGGCGTACTTCCGGCTGGCGCAAACACCACGGGTCTGGCGAGAGCTCGACCAGTGGCTGCGTCATCGGCTGCGCACCATCCAGCTCAAGCAGTGGAAGCGCGGCACGACCATGTACAGGGAATTGCTGGCAATGGGAGCCAAGCCTGACGTTGCGCGACAGGTGGCGGCCAACAGCCGTCGCTGGTGGCGCAACAGCGGAATGCTCCTCAACGCCGTGCTGACCCTGAATTGGTCGGACCGGCTGGGCGTGCCCCGTCTCTCATGACCTCAATTTCTCGAACCGCCCGGTGCGGACCCGCATGCCGGGTGGTGTGGCAGGGGTGCGACCCACAAGGTCGCCCCCTATGCCGATTCTGCTCGGAATTGTTCAGGATCGGCTCGAGCAGTGTCCGCCGACGATCAGCGGTTTGTCTGGATGCGCATCTCATAATGCGCATCTTGGGTTTGGTCATTCCGACCTCCGTTTCTCGTAAACGAGGCTATGCCTACTTGTGACGGAACCGATCAACCGACCGCAGCGACAGCTGCTGTCCGGCTGGAAGTATGTATGTCGACGCGAGAGGGGTCGAGAGTACCAAGGATTGTCTTGGCGCGAACGACTTCAGCCGTTGGGCCGCGGGCCATCACCAGGAAATTGTCCGTTTTCAGCGCGGTTTCGTATTGGATTACGCTGTCCTTTGGTATGCCGATGCTGTACAGCCCCGCACCGAGCGCACTGAGCCCGCCAACCACAACGGCACCCTCGACGCCTGAAATCAAAACTGCAGCGAGATAACCGAGCACGACAACATGCCCAACGACAGGAATAGTCATGAATATTCCACCGAGAAACAGGCCCCAGAATCCCCCCCAGAATGCTCCGCGCGCGCCCCAAAACTTGACTCGGTCCCCGGTGCTGTAAAACCCAACCACCTTTTCGTCGGTGTGATAGCCCTTGCCGACAACGCTCAGGTTCTTCATTTCGAAGCCGGCGGAGGTTAATTTCTTGATCGCCGTTTCAGCGGCGGAATGATCGTGGAAGACGGCAATAACGGTGTCGATATTTTCCATCGCAATTCTCTCTGTTCGAGGTAAGCCTGACTGGACTTGGAGTTCATCACCACGCGTTGCGCGTTTAAGCACCAGCGGTAAGCTTCAGATTATAATCGTGAGCTGCAATAGGGTCACGCGATAGACTCGGAAACTACTCAGTCTATCCTTCGGATTTCTGCGCGCGACTCTTGCGGTGCCGCCTGGTGCTAAGACCCTTGGTCCGGTTGAGTTGTCGGCCGAAACGTCCGGTGCCGCAAAAACGTGCTCACGATCGCCTGAAATCGCGGCTCACGATGCGGTGAAATCCGTGCCCGCGATCCTGTGAAACGCGCACTGCGCAGTATTGCAAAAACTTGCCTCTACTCCGCTGCAGTCGCCAACGGAACAAGCGGGGATGCATTTTCCTTGAGGGCCCGCGGCTTTCCCATGAGAACCGGTTGAAACAGCACTGCGGCAGCCATCGTGCATAGCAATGCCAAAGCCATGAGCTTGCCCATTCCTGACATGCCCGGATAGCTCGAGGCCGCCATGCTGCCGAACGCGACGGCGTTGGTCATGGCGCTGAATATCACGGCGCGCGTCAATGTCGATGAAAGCAGGTGGGTCTTTCCGGCGCGCCACGCCATGATGTAATAGATCTTGAAGGCGACTCCGACTCCTAGAAGCAGCGGCAATGCAATGATATTTGCAAAGTTCAGAGCAAGACCAGCCAGCACGCAGATCTCCAGCGCTACCGCTCCGGCGAGCAACAGCGGGACGAGGGTAAGCAGCATATCGGTGATACGCCGTAAGGCGACCAGCAGCAGTAAGGCAATGGATATCAGTGCCAGAACACCGGCCTCCATGAAGGCGCGCGTGACGGTATTGCCGGATTCGTAGGTGCTGATCGCGGGCCCGGTGGCCGATGGCTCAGCCGCCAAGATCGCGGTCGCAAATTGACGCAGCACGCTGGTGTCGTTGAGATTTCCCTTAGGCAGGATCTGCACACGAGCTCGCCCATCGGGCAGTATCCATGCCCGGACCAGATCAGGAGGCAGGGTTTTGATGGTTACCGGCGTCGCGTCGAGGCTTAACCGAAGCTGACCCAGGTTGCTGAGAAGCGGCGGCACGACGGCGACGACAGCCTTGGTTCGCGTGGCAGGGTCCGATTGGGCAAGACGAATAAGCAGATCCGAGACGTGGCGTGCCGCTTCGGCGCCCGTTCCCGACGCGCTTCCCGCGGCCTTGCGAAGGTCCGCGGCTGTCTTGCGGATCGCCGTCACAGTGTCCTGGTCTGACGGCGTTGGTTGTTGTTGTCGAGGGTTGAGTGCCTGTGTGAGGCTTTTGGGCGCGGATCTGATCGCCGTAATCTTCTCGTCCTGATCCGTCGGTATAAAGCTGTCCAACGTTAGCGCGCGCGATACCTCCGGCAAGCTTCCCAACCGCTCGGCGGTCCGTTTCGCCTGATCCAGGCTCGGCGCGAGCAGCTCGGCATCATTGCCGCTGGTCTCCGGAGTATTTTGCAGCTCGCGATAGGTGATGACAGATGGCGCGCTCGGATTTTGCAAGTTGACCGGATTGAAGTCGAACGGCAGATGAAACAGCAACGGGGTACCGGCCAATACGACGATGATAGTGCCGGAAATAACCGCAATACGATGCCGTTGCAGGAAGTCGTCCAGTGGCGCCAAACCTTTGAAACCGACCGATGCCGGTTCGCCCGGCGGATTGAGCAGTTCCAGCATGGCGGGAACCAGGGTGATGCTGCACAGAAAGGCGATCAACATGCCGCATCCGGCAATCAGTCCCAGTTCCGAGAGCCCTTTATAATCAGTAGGGATAAATGAAAAGAACGCCGCCGCTGTAGCGGTCGCGGCCAATGTAAGGGGCGCACCGACCTTGCGTGCCGTACTTCTCAGAGCGCTACGAAGGTCGTCTTTCTCGTGCCGTTCGGTACGGTAGCGCACGCTGAATTGGATGCCGAAATCGACCCCCAAACCCACGAACAGCACGAAGAAAGCGATCGAGATCAGATTAAACGCCCCGACCATCGCAAGGCCAAGTGCCGATGTCACCGCAAGCCCGACCAATAGACTGTAGACGACCGCAATGATGATCTTCCATGAACGAAGCGCAAACCAAAGTATGATCAACACGCCAGCGAGTGCGCTCAGAGTATCGCGCAAAGCGCTGTCCTTGATCACCGAGAACTGATCATCATTCATCGGTACCTCACCGGTAAGGCCGACTTTTGCACCAAAGTTCCTGCCGAGATCGAGGTCGGCTGCCGCTCGGCGAATTGCTGCCGTCGCTGCCGCGCCGGGCTGCAATACGCTGAAATCGAGAACGGGATTTATCTCGATGAAATGCCGGAGCTGGGTAGATTGCGTCGCCTCTCCGTCCATGAGTTCCTGCCATGAAAATGTAGCGACGTTGCCAGACAGCACCTCGCTTAGTGTCTTATCAGCGAGTGAGAGCGGCCACGCTAGTTGATCGATGTTGACCCGTCCTTCTTCGACGCCCTGCGTCGCGAAAGAGAGCGCCTTCATCACACCGCGCAGCGTCGGGTCGCTGGCCAATGCCGAGATCAGGAATTCTGCTTGCGACAAGCTGCCGATCGATTTTTTGACGTCGTTCACGCTCCCAAACAGCAATCCATTGTTCTCGAAGAAAGGACCGCTGTCTGGCTGCATCACCGCCCGGAACAAATCCGGACGGGTTTGGAGCGTCCGCGCCAGCGCGTTGGTCGCCAACTCGGCGTTTTCAGCCGTAGGCGCGCTGATGACGGCTGCAATACCATATTGCGGAAAGGCATCGGTAAAGGCCGTTTGGCGCTGGTGCCACGGCAGGCTGCGGGATATCAGGGCTTCCACATCCGTGGTGATCGTAAATCGAGCGTAGTCAAAGCAGGTCGTCGCAACCATTAACAGGCCACCGACGACGATAACGGGCCAACGGTAACGCGCGGAGAAGTCGACGATCCGAACAATGACCTTCTTCAACATATTGAAATTACCTTGGCGCGGGCGACAGGAGGTCAGTTACAGATATCCTCCTTCACGAACTTACCGGTACGCTTGCCTTGTTCGGGATAACGGCGCCATTGGTGGCGGACGGTTTGCCAGGTTTCTCAACCAGATCCAGAAATGGCTTGATGATATCGATGGGCATTGGAAAGACGACAGTGGAGTTCTGCTCAGCGCCGATCTCTGTCAGGGTTTGCAGATACCGCAGTTGCATCGCGGCCGGAATGCTTGAAAGTATCCTGGCGGCGTTGACAAGCGTTTGCGAAGCCTGGAATTCGGCTTCGGCATGGATAATCTTGGCCCGTCGGTCTCTTTCAGCTTCCGCCTGTTTGGCGATAGCGCGAACCATATTTTCCGTGAGTTCGACGGTCCTGATCTCGACGTTGCTTACCTTGATCCCCCAGGTCTCGGTTTGGCTATCAATAATGCTTTGCACGTCGGTGCTGAGCTTTTTACGTTCGGAAAGCATCTCATCGAGTTCATGCTGTCCCAGCACCGCGCGGAGAGTCGTTTGCGCGAGCATGTTGGTAGCAGGGAGATAATCCTGAACCTGGATGATCGCTCGTTCCGGGTTGACCACGTTGAAGTAGAGCACCGCATCGACCTTCATCGAAACGTTGTCGTGAGAGATGACGTCCTGGGACGGGATCTCGATGACCTGGATACGCAGGTCCACTCTCACCATTTCCTGAAAGAAGGGAATCAGAAGCACGAGGCCCGGTCCCTTGACTTTCTGAAACCTTCCGAGCGTAAAGACGACCGCGCGCTCGTACTCGCGTAAAATTCTTACGCTCGCCGCGATCAGGATGAACGCCACCAGCAGGAGCGCTGGCGTGAGATACAGCGAATATGAATCCAGGAAAGCCATGGTTCTGCGCCTTTTAAATCGAATAGTGAGCACGCCGTTGCCAACATTGGTGAAGCGCCTTGGGCTCAGCAATTTCGACAAGGCAGGCGTCGTACGGTAAGGGATACCTGTGCAGGGATCGCGGAGCTCTGGTAGACTCGGAAAGTACTCACTTCTTTCGCTCGTCCCGACGTCATAGGTTTGCCTCCTTCGGCCGCTAAAGCTGGCTGGTGGTCCAGGTAATCAGATCGGTTGCGATGTGCGCGAATGCCTCGTTGAATGAGGCAACAGCCGCGAGCGGATCGAGCCTGTCGAGCCTCTGGCTTTGCTGAAAGATGCGAGAGGCCACGACGTGGCCGTTCTTGGCCAGGATTCTCGCCGAAAACCCGATCTCGACGGTCAGACCTGGATCGGTCTTGATCTCGAAAGTTCTGACGTCGATGAGAAGCTGGTTGTCGGCGTCAAGGCCATCGACTGGACGCAGGGCGGCGTCGGCGATGTCGTAGTTTTCGAAACTCTGGATCAATTTTGCCTGGAGCAATTGGGGAATGCTGTCACCCCATTGAAAGTTCTGGAACGCGGAAGCATCATGACCGGGCGAAAGCAGCATCCTTTGCGTATCGAGCATCACGACGGACGTCGGAACCGGAATGGCGAGTTGTCCCTTGATCGCCTTCCTGGGATCCGGAAAATCGGTAGCGGCTCGCAGGTCGTAGGTTATTTTTGGCGCCGCGGCCGGGCCACCCCCGGTCATCTTTTCGAGGCCGGTCACGATACTATCGAGCCCTCCGGTGTTTTTGGCGAGACCAGCGGAAAATATCTTCAGGTTGGCGATCGTGCTTTTCAGTGGCTCCGCATTTTCAGCGAGAACGGAATCGACGCGTACGAGCGCATTGCGGGCCGCCTGGGTCATGCTCACACTGGCTGACGAATCGGCAATCAGCGTCTGTGTCGCGGTTGACGCGCCGGTCTGTTTGCCGCCTTCCAGAGCTATCACGGGTACGCCGGTCAGGCCCTGGAAATCGAGGCCAACCTTGGTGTCGGCGTGCACCGGGGTGCCCAATGTCACAGCTATCGTCGCATCCACTCGCTGCGGACTGTCTGCGACCAAACCGAGTCGGGTGATTTCTCCGACGCGGATTCCGTCAAACAACACGGCGGCGCCGACCAATAATCCAGAGACTGGTCCGTTGAACTGAATATGGTGGACTGCCCGAGAACCGGTTCCGGCTGTGTTTTGTAGCCAGAATACGAAGCCAAAGACGGCTGCAATAGCGGCCAGGACGAAGGCGCCCACGATGATAAAAGGAGCACGCGTTTCCATTGTGTCTAACTCGCTTCTCGTTGCAGCATGAGGGAGCGCTTGCCATGGAAGTAGGCCTTGACCCATGGGTGCTGGGAGCGGAGCAAGTCGCTCATCGTGCCGATGGCGACGATTTTGCCGTCAGCGAGCGCCGCGACGCGGTCGCAGACAGTGTTCAGGCTAGCGAGATCATGAGTCACCATGAAGACCGTCAGTCCCAGCGTAGCCTGCAATGTCTTGATTAGTTCGTCGAACTCGCCTGCCGCGATGGGATCGAGACCGGATGTCGGCTCATCCAAAAACACGATGGCGGGATCGAGCGCGAGAGCCCGCGCCAGCGCGACCCGCTTGGTCATGCCACCGGATAGCTCGGAGGGAAACTTGTTGCCGTCTGCGGGCGTTAAGCCAACCATTTCAAGCTTGGCAGTCGCAATCTCCTTCATGAGCGATTCGGTAAGAACCAGTTTCTCTCGCATCGGGAACTCAATGTTTTGCAGCGATGTCAGCGAGGAGAAAAGCGCACCCTCCTGAAACAGGATGCCCCAGCGGGTGGCGGTGTTGTAAAGGCTACGGTCATGGATGCTTTCGACGTCATCTCCCATGACTTCAATCTTACCACTGCGTTTCGGAAGAAGTCCGATGATCGTCCGCATCAGAACGGTTTTACCGCCGCCGGAGGCGCCGACTAGTCCGAGAATTTCACCCTTCCGAACATAAAGCGACAGATGGTCGATGACGATCTGTTGGCCGAATCCCACCACGAGGCCGCTCACACGAATGGCAGGTTGGTCTGGCGATCGGTCCAATTTCACATTCCGATCGAGGCAAAGAACACGGCGAAAGCGCCATCGAGCACGATCACAAGAAAGATCGACTTCACGACCGAAATTGTCGTCTGCTTCCCCAATGATTCCGCACTACCCTTAACCCGTAATCCTTCACTACACGCGATGATGCCAATCACGAGCGCGATAAAAGGTGCTTTGATGATCCCGACCTCAAAATCGGCCAGGGATACCGCCTCATGAAGCCGTGCGATAAATATTGACGGGCTCATTCCACCATAGAACCACGCCATCAGGCCCCCGCCGTAAAGTGCTGACATCGAACCGATGAAAGTCAGGACTGGCAAAGCACAGACCAGCGCGATGATGCGCGGAAGCACCAGAACATCGACGGGATCGAGACCCATAGTCGACAAGGCGTCAATTTCTTCGCGCATTTTCATCGACCCGAGCTCAGCGGTGTAGGCACTGCCGGATCGACCGGCCACCATGATGGCGACAATCAGCACACCAATCTCACGAAGTACCAGGATGCCAACCAGGTCGACGACATAAGACTCCGCGCCAAATTGCCGAAAATGAAAGATACCCTGCTGGGCGATAATGGCGCCGATCAGGAAGGTGACCAGGGCCATGATCGGAATGGCCAGCCAGCCGACTTGATAGAGATGATAGATCAGAGAAGTAAACCTGAGAGACCGCGGCTGTCGCAAAACCCCGAAAACGGCGATCCCCAACGCTCCCAACATCTGCACGAAGACCGACACGTCTTCGATCGCGCCAAATGTCGAGTGGCCAATCGTTTCCAGTCGTGCCAGCAAAAGGTTTTGCTCTGACCGGGTGGCGGGAGTGTTAAGGTTGACGAGACTGATGTCTTCGATCAGGCCCGCATAACGATCGGCTACGCCGACGACGGCAACGGCGTACCCTCGGGTCCGCATGCTTCGCTTCACTTTCTCGAGCAGCCACGCGCCGAGCGTGTCGAGTTCGCCAACGTCGGCCATGTCGATCTTCAGGCCCTTGGACTTCTGTATTGCGGGCGCAACGACATTGAAGAGATTTTCTAGAGCCGTTGCGTTACCAACTGTCCAGGAGCCACTCGGCGTCAGCTTAAGCACGGCGCCATTGGTTGCCTCACCCAGAAGCGGTGCGGAGCTCAATACGATTGCCGGGTAAGAACAGTTGACCCGTTTCGCAAAGTACATCGGTCAGCAAACATCTGAGATCCCTTATTGTTCGATGTAGAGTCGACCGGTGGAGGCAGGCGGCCTAGCCACCGTGCAACACGGTGCCGTTGATGTTAGGTGTAGGACGCAGCTCGTTTAGCAAAGTGAACAGTTCGTGAGCTAGACTCGGAATATACTCAGCGCCTACCGCCCAAAGGTAGTCAAGAAATGGCCAAGTAGGCTGTTTGTTCTGCGAAGGAGGCGTTGATCGTAATTAGCAATACAGTCAGAGCATATTGGTGTCTGATTTCACGACGAAAAAGTCCGATTAATCGCCTATGAAGTTCTGATCGGATTTCATGCGCTGCTGTGTAGTGGTTCGCCATTATTCTGGAACCGTCAACCCTTAGTAATAAAACTGCATACCGGGTAGAACGCGAGAACTGCTTGCAGTAAAGCCGAGACGAACAAGCAATAGACGCTTGGCCGCGTGTTTTCCGATAAGGCGAGTAACATGGCGACCACCGTAAAGATAAGCGAAAAAATCAGTATTGCGTGCGAGTGTTCGCAAATCAAAAGAGGCATGATGAAAATATCCAAACCTAACCCGACAGGGCCAGAATGTCGTTCTCGTCAGACTAGCTACAATGCCAATCGCGGGAAAAAAGATCATGGCTCAGAACGCGGTCTGTTCAAGTATGCTCGAATGAGCGTCTGTCGCGCCTAGCGGTAGACTCCGACTTGTTGAACGGGTAACCGTGCGGCAAACGCGCCATCGCCCCGCGGGGCGACCGTAGACACAGATGCAGAGAGCGCGATACCCTGAGTCGCTGGTCGCAACACAGGGCATCGCTCGGTGGCCTTACTTTTTCGATGGCTTGCCTGAAATATCGGAGATGTCAAAGCGTTCACCATCCTGTGCCTGACGCAAAAGCTGGCTTGCCTCGTAGTATTTCCCGCTGTCAATCAGGCTGACTGCCTGATGCACATCGTTGATGGTATCTTCAAGAGGGACAACAGCCAATATGACGTCAATATCCATATCAGCGAGCGTCAGTTTCTCGATCGCTGCCTTGCGATCCCCGCTTTTGAGGCTTTTGTTCGCTTCGGCGACGGCCGTATTCTTGGCGGCGCTGGCGGTGTAGTCCTCGTTGATCGAGATTGTTCCGTCGACCGGAAGCCATGCAATCGGCGTTTTCATCTGCTCTGGCGACTTACCATTCGCTGGTTTATTGACCAGCGGCGCTGCGCTAACGGTCTGGTTGGCGGCGGCGTTCTTGCCTGTCGGGCGCTTAAGATCGGCTTCAGCCTTTGTGAAGACCGTTTCATCTCCTTTAGCCTTGTCGAACGCGGTCTCGGCCTGCTGGATGTATTTCTTGGCGTCGTCGATGCGCCCGTCGTAGATGGCAACACGCGTGAGTGTTAGCTGCTGGAAGCCGCTCGAACCGTCGGCGGAGAGCTTGCCAAAGTCCTTGGCAGCCGAAGTCTGCTGCGATGTTAGCGGTTGCTGTGTTGGTGTCTGCTGGCTCACTGCCTGCTCGGCACTCACCGTAAGAAGTGCGGTGGTCGCCAAGGCGACGAGTATTGCATTTTTGGTATTTGGCATGGTTCTGGTTTCCTCGGCCTGATTTCTGCTGCACTCCTATCAATTAGCGAACTGAGGGCAGAGGACGCCAGTATCGGAATCTACCTATGACCTGATGGCAAACCGGCGGCTATCTTGCTTGGCAATGCACGAGTACATGAGACGTCGGGGCGGAGCAATTTCGCCGCTATCGACCGGTGAGTCAGTGTGCGCAAGCGATCGGCCATATCGGGCGCTGGTCCGCCAGGCGTTTCCTGGGACGCTGGCCGAAAAACTGATGGTACACGACGTACTTGGTGCGCATATCCTTGACGAACCAGAGTTCCGATATGACAGCGGCTTGGCCGTTTCAAGGAGCGCCATCATCAGCAGCCGCGTTTTTGGCCAGAACGGCGTCGGCATTTTAACCGCCCTCGTGACATCGACAGGATTTGATATCGGAATCTTATCTGTCGCATCTTCAGCATTGCTTGTCGTAGTCGGCGCCGTCGGAGCCCGCGCTGGGGGCGCCCGAACGAAGAAGTTTGCCATCCATCCGACGTATTGAGGCGCCCTTGCAATGGCGATAACCGCCGGAAGGCGTGCAATGTTCGGTTCGCGAGTTTGAGCTGCGCGAGCTTGGGTCTGCGGTATGAACGCTTACCGATGCGCCGCGCTCTAGACTAGCGCGTGGACTCATTAGCGCGCAGCCAAATTCGGATTGATGCGAGTTGACGAAGGCCAGATAGTTGGCTGCGAGTTTGTCGTATCGGGTCGCAACACGCCGACATTGCTTGATCTTGTTGAAGAGCCTTTCGACCAGGTTCCGCGCACGGTACAGATACGGGCTGAAGCAGATCGGGTCTTCGCGATTTCGTTTCGGCGGAATGTTCGCCCAAGCTCCCTGCTGGCGAGCAAGATCCCTGATCCAGTCGGCGTCGTAGCCGCGCGATCCGCCAGCACCATCGTCTGGGGAAGCAAGGCGCTGAGGAGAGCAGCACATAGCCGGTTATCATGCGCTTCGCCTGGCGTCAGAGCGAGATAAACCGGCATGCCGTGGGTGTCCACGACCGCGTGAATCGTGCTGGTCAGGCCACCTCGCGAGCGGCCCATGTCTTGCAGATTGTTGTCCGCCACGCATGCCCCGTGCTGGTGCACCCGGACAATGGAGGTATCAATCATCTGCACCGCCGCGTCGTGACCGGCAGCAAGCGCATCCATGATGCGGTCCCAGACGCCAGCCCGCTGCCACCGAACGAAGCGATTGTAAAAAGTGGTGCGGGGACAATAGGTTTCCGGGAGGTCGCGCCATGGCGCACCAGAGCGCAGAACCCGCAGGATGCCATTGTGAACGCGACGGTCATTTACCCGCCGAGCGCCGCGCGGCCTATTGGGTAGCATCGGTTGGATGGCGATCCATTCGTAGTTGCTGAGTTCGTAGCGCATGATTCGAGGCTCCGGTTTCGGAGCTTGAATCATGGCCGGACAGCGCCATCAAGACGCAATAGCCAGCCGCAAAGCCGCTACAGCAATGAGTTTGCTTCCGCTTTCGGTTGGCATAGCGGACTTGGCCGGACTTGCCGTTGGGCCGCCCCTGTAGCGATTGACCGATCTAAGACATCCCAATGAATTGGAACCGATGTCGCCGTGGCAACTTGGTGATGTTCTACCGGGTGTACGAGTCCCCCCAAACATCCGATGAACTTGGCGGCCTCAACCTGCAACTTACGTTGAGGCCGTCTATTTTCGAACAGCTATTAAATTTGCGACATTTGTAGCGCATCAACCCTTGTGAGCACAATTGACCACGCAGGAGCTTGAAGCATCGCCTATCGTTCGGTTTCGAGGCGGGACAGCTTGCCAATCGGCATCCGGTACCTGCCGCGACATAGCCGGAGGAAATTACGACGGCGACAACAGAACACA
>Ga0182012_10002267_pt1 | contig 20889 bp, 17 predicted proteins | sample 612S2SmetaG_FD_120486 | JGI IMG/M metagenome (GOLD analysis project Ga0182012, IMG submission 120486) | Permafrost microbial communities from Stordalen Mire, Sweden - 612S2S metaG | ecosystem: Environmental > Terrestrial > Soil > Wetlands > Permafrost | place: Sweden: Stordalen | collected...
GCCTCCATCGAAGCCGGCTACAGCCACTCCATCGCTCTATGCATGAACGTAGCCGCAATCCAAACCGGCCAGAAGGTCACCTTCGACGAAAAGACGCAGCAGATCATGGCAGGAGGCAAGGTGTATGCGTAGGACGTGCCCTTCGAGCGCCTCCGCCACAATGCCGGGTGCCCCAGGTCTCGATTTTGAGACCTGGGAGTCAACAACCCTAAACCCGCCCCTTCTAAACCAAACCAAGATATCGGGTGCCCCATCCTATCCGCGGTTTTTCGAAGAAAAAGCACGGATAGGGTGGGAGACCATTGCCCTTCGCTCGACATGGGTCAACCTCGTGTCCTTCGGCATGTTGTTAGTCGCCACCCTGAGTCTCGTTCCCTCCGCCATCGCCGCTCCCAAAGGCCACGGCGTTGAAGTCATTGCCAACGAATCAGCCCGGCGTGTCGACATCACCATCGACGGCAAGCCATTCACCGCCTACATGTGGCCTACGACGCTGAAGAAGCCCGTGCTCTATCCGCTGATCGACTCCGACGGCGTAACGGTGACGCGCGGCTATCCGCTTGCGCCGCTCCCAGGAGAACGCGTCGACCATCCCCACCACGCGGGCATGTGGTTCAACTATGGAAACGCCAACGGCTTCGACTTCTGGAACAACTCCGACGCCATCAAGCCGGAGCAGCAGCCCAAGATGGGCACAGTGGTGCACACGCGCGTTGTCTCGACCAGAAGCGGCACGGACCGCGGCGAGTTAGTGGTCGACTCTGAATGGATCACAGGCGCGGGCAACAAGATTCTTGAGCAGCAGACGAAGTATGTGTTTAGCAAGCACGACGGCCAGCGGCTCATCGACCAGATCGTCACGCTGAAGGCCGTCGACAAGGTTGTCTTCAACGACGACAAGGAAGGCGTGATGGGGATTCGCATGGCCCGCTGGCTTGAGTCGCCCGAAGAAAAGGGCGGCATCTTTACCGACGCCAATGGCAACCCAACCAAGGTGGATGCGCCGGCGGGGCCGCCCGCAGGGCCAAACCCAGCCCCCAATCCGGCCACAGGCGTTTACCTCACAAGTGAGGGCGTTAAAGGCCCAGCAGTGTGGAGCACGCGCGGCCGCTGGTGTTCCCTAACCGGCCACACCACTGTCGCTGGCCAATCGGGCGACCACGTCGACACGATCGCCATCATCGACCATCCGGGCAACCCCGGCTACCCCACCTACTGGCATGCGCGTGGCTACGGACTCTTCGCGGCGAATCCGCTGGGCCGTAGCATCTTCGACCCTAAGCAGCCGCCCTTCAACTACACGCTCGACAAGGGTCAACAGACGACGTTTCGCTACCGCGTGGTCATCGCAGACCGCGCCGAGAGCGCCGACGAACTGAACAAAGAAGCGGATGCATTTGCGGCGGAATACAAGTAGAGCCGCGCACCACTGTCGCGAGGCCAACGGCCTCACAAAAGTCAATCGGTTTCAGGGTGTGTATCCGGCCTTGATTGATTCCGGGGCCCTTGCTTCCTTTCCGATTTTGATTGCCAGGTAGCAAATGGGGAAGAGCGCGAGCAGGGGCAGCCATCTCAACAGCGGCTTATTCTGCAGGCGGGCCACCTCCTCGGTCCAGATGTTGAGCCCATTGAAGGTGCGCTTCCGTGTCAGGTCCACTATGCGATCTGCAGGCAAGTTGAACTCCGGACCCCGGTAGACCTCATTCTGCTCGACCAGTTTGTGGCGAAGAAGAATGCAGGCCATTGCGTAATCAGAAGGGATTGCACGCTGCTCCACCGCGTTCAGCTCCACGTACCTGATCCAATGGATCTCCTGGTCCTTCACGACAATGCCCGGTATTTGGACGATGAAGGAGACGAAGAAAAGCACCGCGAAAACCTTGAAGGCCAGTTTGGATTGCCGATGCTCGAGCCAGAAGGCGATCGGAAGCAGCCAGAGCGGGATGAATGGTACGAGCAAACGCGGCCCCCAGGACCATCCGCCTCCCCACGACCACCAAGCCCCGGTGATGAAGAGATTCACCAGGATCATGATGGCGAAGAGGATTGCCTCTGGCCGGTACTTCGATGCGAACTGCTTCCATCCGAGCACGCCGAGAATAAGGATCGGGCAAAAGATGAAGAGGCCCTTGTTGGGCGATACGAGCAGCTTGGGAATCGTCAGGGGCAACTGCGAGAACATGAACATTTTGGCCTCGCCCCCATAGCCAGACTCTAGCGGATTTCCGAATCGGATCGCATTCAACCAGGCATCAAAACACCCGGCAAAAATAAGCGGCACTGTGAACACGACTGTGTTGCGAATCCGATGTCGCCATTCCTCTGGGCGAGTTATGAGATAGAGCGCGAGCAAGGGGAAAAACACTACGTAAACGACCTTGACGAGGAACAAGCAGGCGAATCCGATTCCGCCATAGACAATTGCTTTCGGAGTTCGCCGCACCGCGCCGTAGATGGCCAGCAGCAGAAAAGCCATCTGCATCTCCTCGCTGTCATCGCTCCCGGCATAGGCCCATATGAGAGTCCCAAGGCCAAGGGCAAGCGGCAGCAGCCAGACATAGAGCTCGCTCACTTCGAGCACCCTGAGAAGCTTGCCAAACAGAATCAAAGTGAGCATCGCGAATGGAATGCTCGCGAAGGAAATAACGAAACCCGCCAAATCGGCTTCGGGCAAATGGGTCCATCTCGACAGTGCGTCGCTTGCTGCCACCAAAGGGATGTAGTACATGGGTAAGCCAAAGCCGTATTTGGAGTAGTTCTTTCCATCCCGGCTCAGCGTCGTATGCCCCTCTTCGAAGGGGATATCAAGACGCCCGTGGTCGATGATCGCTTGTGTGGTCTCCAATGAAGCGACCGTGTCTGCCGACATGATGTGTCCCTTGGCCGAAAACAAAAAGACCAACAGGCAAAGCAACAGCATCTGCCGAAAAATGCGCTCCTTCAATATGCTCATTCGGTCAACCCAACTCTCAAGTGGATCAATGCATGGCGTTGGAGCCTTGCCATCTTGCCGCCCTTGTCGCAGCCGGTCAGCGAGCTCATCCTGCCAGCTCCGCGGACTCTCGATGCGGTTGCCTTCGCGATACAAACGTGCCCGGCGACCCGGGAATTCGGATAGCCATGGAGGGTTTAATTCCCGTGGTGGCTGGCGGCGCGGTGCGCGCTTCCGGCTTGCGGAAGTGTGTGAAACGAATCTTTCAGACTGCAGAAGAAATTGAATCGAACGATATACCAGACTGCCGCAAAGGCGTCGATCGGCCCTATCTTCTTCCCCTGTTCGTAGGTCCGCCCATAGTAGGAGATGGGCACCTCGTAGATGGCGACACCGAGTTTGGCAATCTTCGCTGTAACTTCGATCTCAAAGCCAAATCCCGAACTGGTGATCGTCATGTTGCGGATAATATCGCCGCGAAACGCCTTATAACATGTTTCGACATCCGTCATATTGACGTTGGTACACAAATTCGAAAGAAATGTCAGCCCCTTGTTCGCCACGTAATGATAGAAGTACAGGACGCGCGATGCCTTCCGCACCAGGAAACGCGAACCATAAACAACGTCCGCTTTGCCTTCAACAATTGGCGCGATGACGTCACCTATCTCCGCGGGGTCGTATTCCAGGTCGGCATCCTGGACGATGACAATTTGGCCTGTCGTCCGGGCAAATCCCGTCTTCAGCGCTTCCGTCTTTCCCGCATTCTTTGGGTGGCGCACAACCTTGATCTTAGGAATCTCGGCGGCCAGGCCTTCGGCGATCGCCTGCGTGCTGTCGGTTGAGCAGTCATCTACGATGACGATCTCTTCCACTTCTGGAACCGCCAGCAGGCGGTGCACGATCTCAGACAACGTGGCCTCTTCATTGTAGGCAGGAACAACGACTGAAAGCAGAGGCTGGCTCTCCGCGAGAGTATTCATTAACAATCCCTTAATTAAAGAGTTTTGCTTCATTGAAAGAAGAGTTTTGCGCGGGGCGCTCATGAGTTTGCAGTACCAACTGCGGAAGTTACGGAGCGCAAACTGGGGCATCCTCTGCCGCGCCTGCGAGTTCTGAGAGAGCTGTATCCCGGCCGTCCAATACTGGACGGCTGATAGCCCATATTCTCTCACAGGGGGAGTCTGAGACAGCCAAAGAAAAAGTCGATCGCGCGCATTGCAGGAGCGCAGTTCCCTACCGGCCAGTGACCTCAGGGTGAACTTTTCGGGGCACCGGAACCGCCCGCAAGTTCCCCGCTACGCGCACTGCCAGGGGACATTCGTCCCAGCATTGGAGCTATCATGTGGTGGTCGTTGTAGCAGCGACAATCGCGCACCACGAACGCAGTTCTCTTCCAGAGGCCCGATGAACAGGAACGAAACCAATCTTCATCCACGACGCGAGTTTCTAAAGCTGGTTACCCTTACGGGTGCGGCTGCGCTAACAGGTAACGGGGCGGCAGCCGCAACGGAACAAAGCCCCGGCCCAGATTCGACGGGAATGGATGCGGCCGATCTTTATGAAGGCGAAGGGCAGATGGAGTTCCTTCATGTCAGCGGCTCGCACATTGTGAATGCAAGCGGGAAGCAGGTTCGGCTACGCGGGACTTGCCCGGGCGGATGGATGAACATGGAAGACTTCATCAATGGCCACCCCGGGGCGGAGCATACATTGCGCGCGCAAATGGCGGAAGTACTTGGGCCGGCCAAAGCACAGTTCTTCTTCGATCGCATGCTCGACTACTTCTTCAATGAAGATGATGTCTTGTTTCTCAGAAAAGCTGGCGCGACCGTCGTCAGGATTCCTCTGAACTATCGCCACTTTGAAGACGATGCGGCGCCCTTCAAATACAAGGAGGCGGGCTTCGCGCGGCTCGATCGAGTGCTGCGCCAATGCGAAACGCATGGTCTCTACGTCATTCTCGATCTGCACTCGGCGCAGGGATGGCAGAACGTGCATTGGCACAGTGACAATGCATCGCGCATCAGCCTCTTTTGGGAGACTCCGTACTATCAGGATCGTTACATCGCCCTATGGCAGGAGTTTGCGCGGCGCTATAAGAACCGCGCCGTGGTGGCCGGCTACGACGTGCTCAACGAGCCTTGTTCAAACAACAGCTTCGGCGATTATCCCTGGAATATCTACGCCAACTTCAGGCCCAACTGGGAACGGATGAACTCCCTTTATCGGCGGCTTGTAACCGAAATTCGCAAGATCGATCCCCGGCACATCATCTTTCTTGAAGGCGATAACTACGCTAAGCAATTCTCGGGATTTGACGAGCCTTTCGACGACAACCTCGTCTACAGCTCGCATAACTACACTGTTCCGGGGTTCGGGCCTGGAAGGTATCCTGGCCTGATCCATCCGCGATCGGCTTCGGCGAGTGGCCCCGAGATGTGGGACCTGCAACGACAGGAGCGCAGCTTCCGCGAGGCCGAAGGGACAAAGTTTACCCAGCAGCATAACGTCCCCCTGTGGGTAGGCGAGTTCGGGTCCGTCTTCAATGGGCCGTCTGGAGAGAATGCCGATCGCCTTCGTGCCCTTGACGATCAGATTGGCATCTTCGAACGCAACGACGCGCACTGGACAACGTGGAATTACAAAGATGTGGGCGTGATGGGCATGCTCACGCTCGACCCTGCATCCCCTTACATGGAGCGCATCGGCGACCTGCTCAAGAAGAAGGCGGCGCTCGGCTCCGATGATTGGATGTCGTGGCTGCCTCCAACTCCAATCAAGGACTCAGTCGGCCAGCTTGCAGATCAAATCCTTCAGGCCGTTGGTGACCCCCAGTTGGATGCGCGACTGAATGCGCGGTGCGTCAAACAGACCCTGCTGTGCTTCTACACAGGTACGCTAATGCAGCCGCTCTATGCGAGTCTCTTTAAAGACCAGTCCGAAACCGATCTGGATGCAATCCTGTCTTCTTTCTCGGCAAAAAAGTGCATACCGAATCAGGGCCTGGTCGACGTCCTCAGCAAACACATGACCGCGCCAGCATAGTTGGCGAGCGGCGCGCAGGCACACTTGGCCCACACGCCGCCTCGCTTCATCGGCCCGTTGGCGTAAGTTGGCTGAACCCCGCGCCCGGCGACAGGCCCGACTCCACCACGGTGTTGTTTCCATTCACCCATTGCGTGCCGCCCGTACCCAGAGGCGTGATGTACTGCTTTCCTGAAGCGTCCTGGGTGGACTGAACCCCGTTGATCACGTCGTTGAAACTGTCGTTATTCAGCGCGCTGATCATTCCCTGCTCGCGCGCGTTTTCCGCATTGGTCGCCGCAATCGTCGCCTGCGTCGAGGCGTTGATCTGCTGGACCGCCTGGTTGTTCAAGTTATTCTGCATCTGCGTCCAGGCGGGATTCATGGCCAGCGAGGCCCCCGCATGCTCGAGCAGAGCGCCTGCCTCCGTGCCCTGCGCCGCTGGAGCGATAACGCTTGCCAGAGCCACCACCAGCCAACTCGAGCCCGGCCCCCCCGGCCCCATCAACATGGTCTCAGCGTACACGTATCCATCCATGGCCGTGCCGTTCTTCGTGCAGGAAAAGTAAACGTCACCGCCTGTTGTGTGGCTGATTCCTTGCTGTGCTGGATGGTATTTCGGTGCCAGATCATCGCTCTTGGTTACCACCAGTCCCTGGCACATAGAGGCGAAGCGCGCCTGACCATACTTGGTGGCGAATACTTTGGCCGTCACATAGGAGGCGACCCCGGGACCCGGCGGCAGGAACGGCCCGGGCACCCTGTAAGGGGGAACCGTCGCATCGCCTATCCGAAGGTTTGTGAGCCCGTCGGGGGAAGTCATGTCCACCACCATCCTCGCGTCAATACTGCTGTAACGGAATAGCCCACCGTATGTCTTCCAACCCTGGGGTACCTGGATGGAAAAAGCCTGCTCACGCGCGTCGCGCACGGTAACCCATTGAACGTTGTTTGAAGCTTGGGCGGTAGCTTGCGCCTGCCCGCTTGCACCACTACTCGAAGGCGCCGCTGTTCCATCTGAACCGCTGGCAGCAGAACGACACGCCGCCAGGCCCGTAGCCAAAACCACCAGCACCATAAGAGCTGCCGCCGATGCGATCCTTTTCATTTGTGTCCCCCATTCGCCTGGTAGATCGTCGATTACGCGCGATATGAATTCTGCGTATCAAATTATCCGAAGTCGCATGCTGAATGCCAGCGATTTTAGTGGTTGTGCTCGAATGATTGGAGCCTGAGGATCGCCCGGCGTCAGCTATCTTGCTGTTCACAGGTCACTTTCTCCAGCTGGGCGGAGACCACCGCATTGAGGGAGGGAGTTTATCGCGCAGAGAGTTGAGACTCAGGCGGACGCTACATGTCGTCGCACGAACTCGACACATTCGGCGCGCGGGCAATGCGCATCAACTCACCATGGTCAAGCCAGTTGAGCTCGCACTGCTCGCAACTATCGATCACCACATTGCCGCCGCCGAAGTAGACGTGAGCGTCCATATGCTTGTGGCAGACGGGGCAGTCGATTCTGCGTTGCAGGTCGCGGGGATCGGGAGCCGCGGGCGGGATCTCAGCGCCGGGGTCGCTCGCGCGCAAATCTTCGACCAGATCGGGGAAGCCGCCCATGGGAATCATCATGCCGCGGCAGCGTTTGCACGACCACAGGTGCGCCGCCTGGCCCTGGCCCGTTTTCAGCGTCGCGTTCCACAGTGGAATGGCGCAGATGGGACACATGCGGTCGGGCAGCTCTTCTAGTTCGCTGACGCCCTCGTCGTTGGTTCCAGGAATATAGAGGCTCTTGCAGTAGTCGCAGGTGAAGCTGCCCGTTCCCTGCCCCATCCGCATGGGAGCCCCGCAGGAGGGGCAGGTCATTGGGGCTTCCCGCATTCAGAACAGAATTTGGCTCGCTCTGCGATGGGCTTGCCGCACTCGATGCAGAACTTGGCGCCGTCGGCTGTTGGCGCAGCGGGAACGGATGCATCGATGACCGCAGCCGCGCCCGTTTGCGCCGGAGCAGATGGAGTAGCTATGCCGACTGTCTTAAGCGCGTTTGACAGCACCTGTGCAACCGCCGCCCCCGCGCCAAGCCCCATGCCCATGCCCGCTGCTCCGCTGGTGTTGGCGGCAGACAGATCCAGCGACTCGGCCGCCGAGTAGAGAGTGTAGCGGCCAAGATCGCCAACCATATTCATGCCCACGCGCTGGTCGAAGACCTTTTGCAGTTCCTCGGGCAGGGAAACATTTTCGACAACGAACTGGCTCAGTTCGAGACCGAGCGAGGCAAAAACCGGCTTGAGTTCTGTGGTGGCCTTGGCAGCGAGTGCGGCCTGGTTGGCGGCCATGTCGAGGAAAGATACGTCGCTGTTGGCGAACGTGTTGGTCATACCCGCGACAATAGCCGTGCGCAATTGCCCCTCGAGGTCCGTGGAAAAATATGCGTCGCGCGTGCCGGCCACCTGGTTGAAGAAGACGCGCGGATCGGCGACCTTGTAGGCGTAGTTGCCGAAGGCACGCACGCGCACCGCACCAAACTCCTTGTCGCGAATCGTGATCGGCGTGGCCGTGCCCCACTTCTGGTCGATCTGCTGCCGCGTCGAGAAGAAGTAAACATCGGACTTGAACGGCGACTCGAAGGCCTTGTCCCAGTTCATCAGGTCGGTCAGCAGCGGCAGGTTGCGCGTGTTGAGCGTGTAACGGCCGGGGCCAAACACGTCGGCGATGCGGCCCTCGTTGATAAAGGCGGCCAACTGAGACTCGCGCACCGTCAACTGCCCGCCATTCATGATCTCCATGTCCTGCATGGGATAGCGGTAGGAAAGCACGCCGTCTTCAGGCTCGCTCCACTGAGCGACGTCGATAAACTGCTTTGACAGAAACTGCGAAAGCATCATGTAACTCCTTCGAGCTGCCAATCTAACTCAACAAGCCAACTACCCGGGGCCCGCAGCTTCGATGCCTGGAGTGTAGCAGCGAACGAAAGGGTAGGAACTCCCTAAAAAGTCGTAATGTGCGAACTTTGCGTGACTTCGGGCTCCAGGCCAATCCGCGCAGAACTCTGCGTTTGACCTCTTTGCGAAGCACGCTGCCTGCCGGCAATATCGCCCGGGCTTGGCCTAACTCCATGCCACCTAAGGGGAATTGACCTTGCAAAGGACTGCCCCTAGCCTGTTCGTGGAAAGGACTGCCGGGATGCGTTATATCAAGCGAATCCTCTGCTTCTTTTATTTTGTTCAGGCGGCGGGGTGTGCGCTGGCGCTCGCGCTCGTGTTCAGCCCTTCGTTCCGGGAGGGCTACGCACAGGGCAGCCGCTACACGCATGCACATCCCTTTCCTTCCAACCCGCTTGCGCTGCTCTCAGTCAGCTTGATTTTGGGTTTTATCGCGCTCATCTTCGGGGGCGCCTGGTTGACTGTGGCCACGGGGAAACGCTCCGCACGGTACTGGGTGATTCTCCCCAGCCTGCTGTACCTGGCTGCCGCAGTAGCCAGCCTGTTCGGCTCGCCCATTCATCCAGTGAGCATGCTGCTTTCGGCATTCCTCGGAGTGGCTGGCCTGGCGCTCACGTGGAATTCGAGCTGGTCAAAGGCCCCTGTCAGCAAAGCTGCTGCCATACCCAAGAACACAGGAGACGGCACCAGTGATCTGCTGAACAAGGGCGCACAGATTGCGGCTTTGATCGGCTACATTGCAGCGGCGATCGGCTGCTCCTATTGGATGAGAGCCCTGGGCCAGCCAAGGTACTACGGCGGCCTCCTGCTTTCTCTGTTTCTATTGTTCATGGTCACGCTCGTCCACGAGTTGGGTCATGCCTCCATCGGCCTGGCACTCCACATGCGCCTGCGCGCCTTTCTCGCCGGGCCATTTGAGTTTCGTATGCGCGAGGGCAAGTGGACCTTCCGATTCAATTTCGCTGGCATCGTGGGCGCGGGCGGTGCAACCGGCGTCGTACCTTCGATACCAAACCCGCCTCGCTGGCACTCCCTGCTCATGATTGCCGCCGGGCCAGCCATCAACCTGTATACCGGCCTCATCGCTCTGGCCTTTGCCTACGCGTGCTCCGTGAGCGGCGGTGACAACCTCGATTATGTCTACCCGCTGGCGCGGTTCGCCGCCTTCAACTTCGTCGCGTGCATCTTCAACATGATCCCCATGCGCACCGGGAGCGGCTACTCCGACGGCGCACAGATATTTCAACTGCTCTCAGGCGGCGCGTGGGCTGACTACCATCGCGTGACAGCTCTGGTGGGGTCAAGCCTGGTGACGTCCGTACGGCCAAGGGACTACGACATTGAGGCCATCAAGCGCGCCAGCCAGACGATTTCAAAGGGACAGACCGGCCTTCTGCTTCGCCTCTACGCCCACAGCTACTGCGTTGATTCAGGTCTCTTCGACGAGGCGCGGGAGGCGTTGGAGAGGGCCGAGGAAGTTTACAAGGACTCGGCCTCGGGAATTCCGGCAGGGCTTCATATGACGTTTATCTTCTCCAGCGCAGTGGTACGCCGGGATGCGGCCGCCACGCGACTGTGGTGGGATCGCATGATCGCTAAAAAGCCAACGCGGCAGAACTTCGACTTCTGGCAAGCGCAGTGCGCGCAGCTTTGGATGCAAGGCGATCTGTCGAAGGCCGAAGAAGCATGGAAAATTGCCGACGCGATGTCCAGGCAACTGCCCAGCGCGGGCGCATATGAGTACGACCGTACCTGTTGCACATTGTTGCGGCAGGCTATGGACGGCGCGACGCTGAATACCAACGCGCCCAAGCCCAAAGAAGCTCCTGTCGCAACTCTTGCGGCCCCTGTTGTAACTCAGGCGCCAGCGGCGCAATGGCATTTTCTGAATCCCGGCGCAGCCCTTGGTCCAACGCCAACGCCCGGTTCGGAGTAGGCGATTCTCCCGCATCGCGCGGAAGCCTTGGGTGTTGCGTCATGGGGATCGTACCAGCGGCTGTTTGCGGCACAGACCTTACAGCCTGTTGCCATCGTCTGGATGATTGTGAAAGCGCTCGAAACGCAGCCGGGGCTCACACAGTTATGTGTGAGCCCCGCATTGCAAACGATTCATTCCCACCTTACTTTTTCGCAGCCTTGACGCTTGCCTTCTTGACCGGTTTCTTCGGAGGCTTCGGCTTCTTTACCGGCTTCTTCGGCGGCTTGGGCGTCGGAGTGGGTGTGGGTGCCGGTGTTGGCGTGGGGGTCGTCGGGGGCGCCGGGCCGGCGGGCGCCAGCAGCGGAATCAGCTTGGTGGCGATGGGCGAACCAAGGCCGGTGCAGGGATCCCAGCCCGGACCTGCCGGGTAGAGCGGGAAGTTTGCCCCGTCGCCATTATTTCCGTCGGTGATGTCGTTGAAGGCCGCAGCCGCCTTGGTCGAATAGATGGCCGGGTTGATGAATCCCACCTGCGAGCCGAGTTGGGCATTGGCAACCGCAATCAGCCCGGCCCACAGCGGCGCAACGGCGCTGGTGCCCCCAACAGGAAAGGTCTGGCCATCGACCCGGACGGTGTATCCCGTGGTGGGGTCGGCATTGCCGGCCACATCGGGAACGCCGCGGCTGGTTAGCGCGGTACCGCCGGGCACGGTGATGCCCGATTGCCAGGATGGCACCGTGAACTGGTTGCTGACGCCGCCGCCTGTTGCGCCATCGTTCGATGCGGTCTCATTCCAGACAACCTCTGAAGTGATGGTGGAACCGGTGGCAACGAGCTTGGTGCCGCCGCAGCAGAGGACATGGGGGCTGGAGCCCGGGAAGTCGACCGCGTACGCGGATGTGTTATCGGTGGACCCATTGTCTCCGGCAGCCACGGTGATGCTGATGCCGAGGGCGGCGGCGGACTGACAGGCTGCGTCAAGGGCGGTCATCGATTGCGCGGTCCAACTCGATTCCGGACCACCCCAGCTGATGGAGATCACGCTGGGCTTGTTCGTCGTGTCGTGGACGGCGGTGGTGATGGCGTCGATAAAACCCTGGTCCGTGTTGGGTGTGAAGTAGACGGCGATTTTTGCTCCGGGGGCGACGGCCGCGGCAACTTCGATGTCGAGCATCACTTCACCGTCGGCGCTCTGAGCAGTGGTCGGCGCGTTCTTGCCCCCGTCGACAAGGACGGCAGTCACGTTGGGGGCCGGAACGCCGATGGTCTGGAAGTAGGCCGTGAGGTCGGCTGTCTTGTAGCCGCCCCCGAGTTCGATGATACCGATGGTCTGGCCGGCTGCGCTGGCGTTGGCGGGAAACTGATAGGCCTGGGCTACTTGGGGCGGCGTAAAGCTGGACGGCGCAGCGGTGGCGGCCTTGGCGGTTATGCCGTTTGAGACGCGGAAGTGAGGCTTGGCCTGGGGTCGATTGTCGAGACCCAGGACCGCCAGCACGTGAGGAAGGAGCGAGTTCGGCAGGTGGATAGCTCCTTCTCGAACGCGATATTCAACATCGCCGATCTTCTTCTGATCCAGCGTCACACCGAAGGCCTTCTGCATGTCGGCGGCCGTGCCAGAGAGCGTGATTGTGCGGCGCGCGGCTGCGGTGGAGTCAGGTTCAACGGTGAGATTGTACTCGCGAGCGAAGGCCTTCACGGCCTTCAGCGAATCGGGATTCGCATTGTGGCGCCTGCCATATTCGGCGCGGCTCATGCGAACTGGACCCGCGGCGCGGCCACCACGGCGGTTGATCTTGAGGGGTTCTTTGCGCGGAACGATGACCGAGACGGTGACTTTCGAGCGTGCGTTTGTAGGTTTCACGTGAACAGCTTCGGCGGCGGGAGCTTTTTCGCTGCCAGGGAGCACGACGCGCGGCTGCTCTGAGATGCGCGGTGCTGCGGCCTTCTTGGCCGAATTGGTCTTAGGGGATTTTGCCATTGTGTTTCCTCTTTCCTGCGTCAGGATTCAGCACTACAGTGAAGAGCCTGCGCCAGATGAGTCCGAATCATACCTGAATTTACGCAAATTCCACGCAAGTGTTTTTGGGCTATTTAGAGAAGAACAAACACCACGGGCCAGTGGGCAGGGTTCAGTGATCCAAAATCAGGAAACGCCAGCCAGGCGAACAGGGAAACGATGAAGAGCGGCATGCGGAGAATCTGTATTCGATGGGGAATGCTCTGACAAACCCGTTAGGCGGGAATATCAACCGTACGTTAACAAAGACAGAGGGAGGGGGTCGCTAGGATGGGGAGGGGCGTTGGCCCCTGGCTGGCTTCGCGCAGCATGGACTTACTTCAGATAGGCGCGCACCAGGTCGATGAGGTCCTCGCCAAGCTCGGGCGCGATCTGCTCTTTGGCCCCGTCCTTGAGGTGGAAACGGATGTGGTCTTCGAGGATCTCGCCCATCAGTCCGTTGACACCGCCGCGCACCGCGGCGAGCAGCATGAGTTGCCCGCCGCAGTCTTCATCGGCCGTAAGGGAACGCTCAACGGCGTCGAGTTGGCCGCGCAGTTTGCGCAGCCGCTGCAGTAGTTTGACCTTCTCTCGTTCATGTTGGGACATGCGGACGCTCCGATTGACAATACCCATGGGGGGTATGGTACAAAGAGGTTACTATACCCAGTGGGGGTATAGTTGCAACTTCATTCTACCCCCGGAATCCCCCAACCCCAACAGGCATTACCGCACCAAGGACCCAAGATGCTCCGCAGCACCGGCATGGTGAACCGAATCCGCTCGCTTGCCGCGGGATCTGCCCTCATGCTCGCGCTAGCGCCGGTGTGCGCGCTCGCCCAGGCTGTCAGGCCGTCGAATCCAGATCAACTGCCCTCGGCCCCGGAGCCGCAGACGGCTGCTGCCCAGCCCAGGCTCGTGGCGCTCGCTGGCCAAGGGCCCGCCGAGGTGGATACCGACTCGATGAAGAGCGGAGGCCAGGAGGCAACCGACGCCACCCTCCACTCATCTGCCGAGCCGCCAATTGTGGCCATGGCGCCGCATCCAGAGGACACTTTGTGGTGGATCTCAGGCCAGGCGAACATCATCATCCAGGGCGACTTGCCGTTTCACTCGCCTTATGCGGGGACCAACAGCTTTATCTCCCGTGGCGAATACAAGACGTCGCTGGTGGGGACTCTGTATGGCGCGGTGCGGCGGAACCACTCCATCCGCTGGAACACCGACTTCATACTCGACCTTGAGGCCGCCGGGGGCCGGGGGCTGAGCGAGGCGCTCGGACTTGCAGGCTTCAGCAATCTTGACGTTGTGCGGAATCCGAACCTGGGCTCAACGCCTTACCTGGCGCGGTACGGCATTCACCAGGTGCTGGGCCTGACGCAGCGAACGACAGCCCAGGAGGCTGGGCCATTCGGGCTCGCGCCCACTGTGCCGCTACGGAGGATTGAGGTTCGCGTCGGCAAGATGACGCTGCCCGATTTCTTTGACATCAACGGCCCGGGCTCTGACTCCCACCTCCAGTTCATGAACTGGACCGTGGACAACAACGGAGCTTGGGACTACGCGGCAGATACGCGCGGCTACACCGTCGGCGGCATCGTGGAGTACGACGATGTGAGTTGGTCGATCCGCTATGGGCTGTTTGCCATGCCGACTGTGGCCAATGGAATTGATCTCGACTGGGCCTTAAGCCGGGCCCATGGAGGCAATGCCGAATTTGAACTGCGCAAGAGCGTGATCAAGAATCGCAAAGGCGTGGCGCGGGTGCTCTACTTTGACAATCGTGCGCATATGGGCACCTATCGCGAAGCTGTACAGGATTTCCTCAACGGGGCGGACGAAGCGAAGTATGGGCTCACCGCGCCCGATATCACCAAACACGAGCATTTCAGCGCACTGAAGTATGGGATTGGCCTGAATGCCGAGCAGGAAGTGACTGAGAACCTTCGCGTTTTCGGGCGCTTCGGATGGAACGAGGGGCAGCACGAATCCTACGCGTACACCGAAGTGGACCAGACGTTTGAGGGCGGCGCCGACTATGCAGGCACGCGCTGGAAGCGGCCGATCGACAAGATCGGGCTGGTTATGGTGTCAAATGCAATCAAGCGCGACCACCAAAACTACCTGAAGTTGGGTGGACTGGGATTCATTCTCGGCGACGGCAACCTGAACTACGGGCGCGAAAACATCGTGGAGGCCTACTACAACTACCACGCGTGGCGGGGTATGTTCTATTCGCTGGATATCCAGCACTTCCACAATCCCGGCTACAACCGCGACCGCGGGCCGGTTTGGGTGGGGTCGGTGCGGGCGCATGTGGACTTTTAGGAAATCATCGAAGTGCGATCCCAGCAAATAGTTCGATCAAAAGCGAACGCGCGGACCAGGCCACATGGTTTACGCTCCAAATGTGAATAGCAGTTTTAGAACTCTGCCGAGAGAATTTCTCATCCTCGTGCTCATATTGTCAGGAGCGTTTCTTATGTCTCAAGCCGCACAGAAGAACGTTCCTTTGGAGACGGTCTCGCACGTCGACTTGGATCGCTACATCGGACGGTGGTACGAGATTGCCAAGTACCCCAACCGCTTTGAAAAGAAGTGTGCTCGCAACGTGACGGCGGGTTATGCGATCCGTCCCGATGGCAAGATCAGCGTGGTCAATAGCTGCATAACTCGCGATGACAAGCCGAAGCAATCCACCGGCTGGGCCAAGGTCGTCGACCAGAAAACCAATGCGAAGCTCAAGGTGACATTCTTCTGGCCGTTTTTTGGCGACTATTGGATCATCGATCTCGGCTCCGAATACGAGTACGCAGTGGTGGGCGAGCCAAGCCGGAAGTACCTATGGATTCTGTGCCGCACCCCGAATATGGACGACGCAGTCTACGCTGAGGTCGTGAGCCGCCTCGCGTCCAGGGGCTATGACGCTTCGAAGCTCGAGCGCATGCCCCAGATGCCTTGATGCCTGCCTGGGAATCTGCGCTGCAAACGCTTTCGACGGTCTCACCTTCCGCCGGGCACTCCGTTACTTTGCTCCGTTAAGCCCGGCAGGTAGAAGTTGTCGAGAAGCCAACCGCCCGCGCTTCGCTCTATAAGAAGCCGAGGTTGTTGGCACTGAAGTTTCCGATTGTGGGAAGAATGACGGGCAGATCGGCCGCGGGAACACCAAACCACTGGGCCAGCGTTGCGGCATACTGCGAACTGGCGGTGGACGGAACCCAGCGCCCATTGGAACCGGAGTCGTCTGAACCGCCAAGGGCCAGGGTCGGGTAGTCGCCGTAGATTTTGCCGCCATTCACAGCGCCGCCGATGACCATGTGGTGCGCTCCCCATGCATGATCGCTGCCGTGGTTCGAGTTTGGCTGGAAGGTGCGGCTGAAGTCGGACATGGTGAATGCCGTTACCTCGTTCGCAACGTTTAGCTCAACAGTCGCATTATAGAAAGCTGCGAGCGCGGGAGAGATTTCGGCTAGCAGGGTGCTTTGCAGCGCGAGCTGGTCTGCGTGCGTGTCAAAGTTCCCCAGGCTGGCAAAAAAGATCTGCCGCTGCACCCCAAGCGCCGCGCGAACCTGGATGATTTGGGCGATCTGTTGCAGTTGTGCGGCGAGTCCGTTTTTTGCAGGGAAAACGGTCTTCAGCGGCGTAATGGACTGCACGGCATCAGCGAGCGTCTTGGCATAGGCGTAGGCGTTGGTAGTGATTGTGTCGTCGGCCTGCACCAGGGAGACGCCTGAGTCCAGTGTCAGCAAAGCCTGCGCAGAGGCTTGCCGCGCGGAGCACTCAGAACCCTCTGAGCAACTGGCCGCACCCACGTTGCCGGGCGCAATCGAGACTGGCGACGTGGCAGAGCCGTTGCAAAACAGAGTGTCCCCGGCGACAGAGGTGATCATGGGAATGGACGCGCCCTGGTTGTACATGGTTCCGAGCGAATCGGCGATGCGTCCAGCCCATCCAGTCTGCGTGGATGCGCTCTGAGCTGCGTTTTGCCATTCCAACTGCTGGTCGGGATGAGAAAACAGATTGGTTGGGCAGGCTTGGCCGGCAAGATACTCGGCGCGCGTAAGCGGCTGAACCAGCGTGCCAACGTTGGCAATGAAGGCCGCACTGCCGCTGTTGAAAAGAGCCTGCACATCTGGAAGGTTGGGGTTGAGTGCGAAATTCGGTGCCTGGGTGAGCGGAAGCAGCGTGTTTTGAGCCAGTGCAAGGTCGCCGCGGATCGACGCGTAGTTGGCGTAGCCTGTGATGTCAAACGGAATGAGGGTGTTGTTCGCGTCATTGCCGCCGAACAGAAAAACACAAACAAGCGCTTTGTAATCGGATGAGCTTTGGGCAAGGGCATTGAGCGCGCCAAAGGGGCGCAAGCCCAGCGCATTGCCGGCCGCCGCTAGGCTTGCATACTTGATGAAACTTCTTCGGTTCCCTCTCATTGCTGTCTCCCTTGAAAGAATCGGCTGAGTGGAGCTTGTCCGTGCGCTCTAGTGCATGATCTTGTATTGCGACGAAGTGAGTACGAGATAAACTGCGACGCGAACTTGTTGTGCTGTGCTGAGGCCGCTTATGGTCGTCAGTATCTGGCTGCGCATGTCGCTAGGCATCTCTCCGTGCATGAACATGAGGCTAAGTTTGTCCACCAGGTTGGCAGGGCTCACGGCTGCGATCTGACCCAAAGTGCTGGTTGCACTTAGATCTGTTGTGAATCCGGTGATCTTGTTATTAACAAGGCTGTCAGCGAGTGAGAGGCGCTGAATGGCGGTTGCCGTGTTCTCCAGGCCAAACTCTGGAGCACTTAGCGTGGTCTGCGGAATGACATAGCCGGGCGGAAAGAAGTTGAAGACGGATTCGGACCGGTACGGGCGCTCATTCAGGTTGTTGGAGTAGTTCGACAGCGAGTAATAGGAGCCGTTCGCATCGGTGTTGGTGAAGCCGACGGCACGAAGGTAGTTCGTAATCCAGAGAATGGGCTCGCGCAGATGGCCTCCGTCGTCGAGCGGATTGGTGTCTCCCGCGCGAGCTTCCTGATCTTCAAGAATGGCGCGAACGACAGCCTGCATATCGCCTCGAACTCCGCTGCCGTTGTTGGCAAAGACCGCTGCGATGCGAGAAACGTAGGCTGGGCTCGGATTGCTTTTTACCAGGTGCTGGATCAGTTGTCTGCATACGAAGGGACCCACGTTCGGGTGGTTGAAGATATTGGCGAGCGCTCCATCCAGGTCTTCCGTAGCCGTCTGGCCTGCCGGAAGCACAGTGCCATTGAGCAGGGTCTTTAAACTCGTGTCGTGCGCAGACTCGACTGCGGCCATCGGCGCAAAGTAGTTCGCTGTCTTATTGGGGAATTTGGCAGGCGAACTGCCGTCGGCTTCTGCATACGTCCAACCGGTGTATGCGCGGGCAAACGCCTGCACCTGAGCCTCGGTGTAATTCGGTATGGGCTTGCCATTGGCGTCTAGCTGCAAGGTTCCGTCGGGATTCAATTCGTCGATGCCGATGGTGAATAGCTGCAGAAGCTCGCGCGCATAGTTCTCATTGGCTATCTGGCCTGCGGGAGCTTTGGCGCTATCGAGCATGTTGAGATAGGCTCCCATGCCAGGCGAAAGTGTAACGTCATTCATGATGGTGGAAAAGTTGGTGAAGGCGTCATCGGCGAGCGTGTTGTGGTAGTAAGTGATGGTGGTCGCGTTCACTGAGTCGCTGGAGATGACGAACATCTCGCTCAGTGCAAACGCGACGCGTTGCCGCAGCTGATCGTTGCCGGTAAGCGCAGTTTGCCACCATTCAGATTCCTCGCAGACGGTGGGCGTGTTTGCCGACAGGCACACCGCGGGAAAAGGCGACGAAGGAATATTGGCGAGCGGCGTATCGGGCGTGTTGAACTGGCTGGTTATCCACGCGTCTATCCCAGACTTCTGCGCGTTTTGAATGCCAGCGAGGGTAGGCCCGAAGGTGCCCTGGTCGAGCAATCGCGCGGCAGCCGTAGCCGAGGCCAGATAGATGGAAGCGTTCACGGCATTCGAGGCTGCGCTGCCAGGATTCGGATTCATGACCGCAACGCTCAGCGACGACGTTCCGGCAGGGAGGTTAACCGAAGCTTGCAACTCGGTGGAGGAGACAAATGTTGTGGTTAGCCCCGCGCCGCCGGCCTGAATCTGTGCGCCCTCAACAAACGCTGTGCCCACCACATCGACTTTGAAACTCGTCCCGGAGTCAAGGGTCGCCGTCGCCGTGTTCACAACCGGGACCGGATTGTCGATGCTGAGCTGAGTTGATCCCGATGCGGACGGAGAAGCTACGCTCACCGCCGTGATGGTTACAGGATTGACGGCGGGGATGGCTGAAGGCGGAGTGTACACACCCGCGCCCGTGATGGTGCCCACACTGGTGCTGCCGCCGGGGAGACTGTCCACCTGCCAGGTTACGGCGGTGTTGGCGACATTCGAGACGGTCGCTGTGAAAGTGGTGGTGCTTCCCAGGCGTACCTCGCTGGCGCCAGTCACCGTGACTGAACCTGCAGGAGGATTGTTTCCGCCTGAGTTCCCACCTGAGTTGCTGGTGCAGCCATTGAGGAAGATGACAGTCGCAACTACGGACACGAGGGCCACTCGCCCAAAAAACAGCCGCGAATCGCGCACTGAGGACCTCCGCAACACATCGGTGCCGACTCCACAGACAAGGGGCGGCCATGGGTGCCTGTTGGAGTAGACCCGGAACGGAGAGAAAGTTGCGCTGGTTCACGAACTTATATTTGCCCCGATTCTTCTGAGCGAAAGAAGGCGAACGAGTGGGCGCCCATCTGCATTTCGCGCCGGGCCGCCTTCCCAAGTGGGAGGCTGTCCCCAATCCACCAACGCGGGCACTCGCAGGCCGGCAGCTACTTCTTCGTGTCGGCCCCGTGCTGCTCTTTTTCCGCCGGCAACGCCACAATCACTTCGTCGGGCTTGGCGTAGTGCAGCTTCTGACGCGCCTCGATCATGATCGTGTCAGGATCCGACTTGAGACGGTCGATGCGATCGCGCAGGCGGGCGTTCTCCTGGTTCAGATCCTGAATATCGCGCTGCAGTTGCTTGTCTTCGGCGCGCTTCTGCATCCAGACGTTGAGGCCATGCTTGCCGTTGATCACGTGCCAGGTAAGCAGCAGCGCAAGCGCGAACGCAACCAGCGTTCCGGCCGGACGCCAGATGCGTCTACCCAAATCAAGTGCGCGCTCGGGAAGCGGCTCGGCAACAGGCTTCGCACCTGCCGCACGCTTGCCGTTCTTCGCCGCGATGTTGCCGTTCTGGTCGTGCATTCCTTGCCTCACTTAGCAGAGAACGAAAGCCTTTGCGGCCGCGCTCAGGGCTTCCATATCCTGCTCGCTGCGCGCTTCCACATACGCGCGCACAACCGGCTCTGTGCCCGAGAGCCGATAGCAGACCCACGAGCCGTCGTCGAGAATAACCTTCAGGCCGTCCTTGCGAACCACCCCAGTGACCTTGCGCCCGCCCAGCTCCGTTGGGTCGGCCTTCATCTTTTCAGTGAACGCGGCCTTCAGCTCTGGGGTCAAGTGGAAGTTCTCTCGAACCGGGTAGAAGGAACCAACCTTGGCAAACAGCTCCTTGAGTTGCGTGCCGAGACTCTTGCCGCGCGTGGCCACCATCTCCGCCACTAGCAGGCCGGCAATCACGCCATCCTTCTCCGGCACGTGGCCGCGGATGGTGAGGCCGGCGGACTCTTCGCCGCCGATGGCGATCTTGTCCTCAATGATGAGCTCGCCAATGTACTTGAAGCCGACAGGCGTCTCGTAGAGCTGCACCTTGTGGTAGTCGGCGACGGCATTGATGAGGTTGGTGGTTGCCACGCTCTTGGCCACGCCGTTCTTCCAGCCCCGCGTCTCCACCAGGTAGTCGAAAAGCAGGGCGATGATGTAATTCGGCTGAATAAAGGTGCCATCCCCATCGACAATGCCGAAGCGGTCGGCATCGCCGTCCGTGGCAATGCCCAGGGCCGCGCCAATCTCTTTCATCTTCGCCTTGGCGTCGGCCAGCAGGTGGTCGTCGGGCTCCGGCGCATGGCCGCCGAAGAGCACATCGCGATAGTCGTGAAC
>Ga0182012_10002269_pt1 | contig 20885 bp, 19 predicted proteins | sample 612S2SmetaG_FD_120486 | JGI IMG/M metagenome (GOLD analysis project Ga0182012, IMG submission 120486) | Permafrost microbial communities from Stordalen Mire, Sweden - 612S2S metaG | ecosystem: Environmental > Terrestrial > Soil > Wetlands > Permafrost | place: Sweden: Stordalen | collected...
GAATCCAGATCCGACATGTACTGGTCGTCCGGCGTCTTCAGGATCACGTCGGTAACGATCTGCTTGATGTCGGTCATCTTCGACAAATCACCGATGCGGGCGTAGTATTCCGTTGCAACAGCGAGATAACCCAGCTTGGCCCAGCGGCGGCAGACGTCCTTGATGTATTCGTGGACGCCAAAGATCTCCTCGTTTACCAGGATGACCGGGAAGGTGCCTTTGCGGGCCGGTTTGGCGAAGTAGGCGGGCAGTTTGCCGTCGGTGGTCGGGATCTGCGTTTCGCCGGCATCGAGACCGGTCGTGTCGGTGTGGATCGCCTGTGCCTCGACGCGCTGTGTGGCCAGGGTGAAGCCGCTGATCAGCCCGGTCATCAGCACGCCGCGGCGGGCGAACGGATAGTTGCGCAGCCCGCCGAATCCCGTTGCGTCGTCCATGTCCGCCCCCCCTGAAGATCGATGCGCCCGCTTTGTTTCAGAGCAGCGGGCGATTCGCAGAGATTTTATGCGTGCTTCATGGCCTTTTGCAGGCCTTCGTCAAGTTTGGCCAGGAAGGCCTGGGTGTTGAGCCAGGGCTGGTCGGGGCCGATCAGCGTGGACAGATCGCGGGTCATGTAGCCGGATTCCACGGTCTCGACGCAGACCTTCTCCAGCGTTTCGGCGAACGCGGTCACGTCGGGCGTGTTGTCGAACTTGCCGCGATAGATCAGGCCACGGGTCCAGGCGAAAATCGAGGCGATCGGGTTGGTCGAGGTCTCCTTGCCCTGCTGATGCTGGCGGAAGTGGCGGGTGACCGTGCCGTGCGCCGCCTCGGCCTCGACCTTGGTGCCGTCGGGGCTGAGCAGCACCGAGGTCATCAGACCGAGCGAGCCGAAGCCCTGGGCGACGGTGTCGGACTGCACGTCGCCATCGTAGTTCTTGCAGGCCCAGACGTAGTCGCCGTTCCATTTCAGGGCGCAGGCGACCATGTCGTCGATCAGCCGGTGTTCGTAGGTCAGGCCCTTCTTGTCGAACTCGGTCTTGAATTCGTTGATATAGATCGTCTCGAAGATGTCCTTGAAGAAGCCGTCATAGGATTTGAGGATGGTGTTCTTGGTGGAGAAGTACAGCGGCCAGTTGCGCATCAGGGCGTAGTTGAAGCTGGCGCGGGCGAATCCCTCGATCGACACGCGGGTATTGTGCATGGCCATCGACACGCCGCCGCCGTCGGTGAAATTGTGCACTTCGAGGGTCTGCGGCGGGCCGCCGTCGGCCGGCTGGTAGGTCATGGTGACCCGGCCCGGTCCGGGGATCCGCATTTCGGTGGCGCGGTAGATGTCGCCGTAGGCGTGACGGCCGATGACGATCGGATGCGTCCAGTGCGGCACCAGGCGCGGCACGTTCTGGCAGATGATCGGTTCGCGGAAGATGGTGCCGTCGAGGATGTTGCGCAGGGTTCCGTTGGGGCTGCGGTACATCCGTTTGAGGCCGAATTCCTTGACGCGCGCCTCATCGGGGGTGATGGTCGCGCACTTCACGCCGACGCCGTATCTGGCGATGGCGTTGGCCGCATCGACGGTCACCTGATCGTCGGTCTGGTCACGATACTCCATGCCAAGGTCATAATATTTAAGATCGATATCCAAATAGGGGAGGATCAGTTTGTCCTTGATGAAGCCCCAGATAATGCGTGTCATCTCGTCCCCGTCCAGCTCGACGACCGGGTTCTTGACCTTGATTTTTGCCATCATATCCTCTTGAGGCGAACACTGAGCGGGCCGGCGGTTCCGGCCCTTCGAAACAGGCGGACATTCGCACCGCGTGTCCGGCAGGGCAAGCGGGGCTGTTCGGCGGTGCAGCGGAGCCGGTTCGGCCCGGAAGCCGCCTGCGTCCACGCTTCCCGCCGTCCTGAAACAGCTTCATACTCGGCTAAAGCGCTCGGGCGAGGAACGAGTCCCATGGCATTTCTGTTTGTCGGCCTGCTGGCCGGGGCCGCGCTGTATGCCAGCATCACGCTGTCCTCGCTGCGCCCGTATGGCACCGCTTTGGCCGGCGGCGCCGTGCTGATATTCGCCGTGACGATAATCGTGACGCTGCCGGCTGGGCAGACGCTCGGGCTTGGGGCGCCGCTGTTCCTGGAGGCAGCGACGCCGGCGAAGGCCGCGATCGGGTGGATCGCCGGGATCGCGGCGGCGGGGGCCGGCGCGCTGGGCTGGGCGCTGCGGGCGACGTTCTATCCGCCACCGGCGCCACCGCTGGCCGCGAACATTGCCCCGCCGGACCCGTTTGCCGCGGCCAAGCGCGCCGAAGCCCGGATGCGGGTGCTGCGCGACGGGGGCATGCTGGCGCTTTGTCTGCTGTTGGCGCTGGCCGGCGCGGCGTTGGGCCAGATCAGTGTGCCGCGCGCCTTGCTGATCGGTCTGTGCGCCGGGATTTCCGTCATCGCCGCGATCGATCTGCGGGAGGCGTTGCCGCGCGACCCGCTGTTGATGCGGTCGAACTGGGGCGGGCTTGGTAGCGGACTGGGCGGGTGGGAACTGTCGCGTTCGGCGGTGCTGCTGGGCGTTGTGCTGGCTTTTGCCGGCGCGGCGCTGACGGCCGCGGTCGTGGCTCCAGTGCCGCCGGCTCCACCTGGGGTGCCGCCCGGCAAGGCCAATGCCGGCGTCTCGCCGCCGCCCGCAAACACGCCCGCCGCACCCCCGCAGTCCGGCATCCCTGCCCCGCCGCCCCCGGCCGGCCACCTCGCAGCGCCGCCGTCCGCCGCATCGCCGCGGCCCGAACCGGCAGCGAACCAACCGCCGGCAAAACAGTAGCCCGCGGCGATGCAACTGATCGAGGTCGATCCGAACGACTCCCGCGGCCTGGTGAGGGAGTGGTACTTCGGCTCGCGGCCGTACTTCATGCGTTCCGGAGCTTACGACATCCTGACCGGCGCACTGGCCAGCTATGTCCGGGATGAGATCCCCGGGCGTTCCTTCCTGATCGCCGCCCATCGCGGCGTCGGCAAGACCTCACTGGTGCTGCGCGCGGTCGAGGATTTGAACCGCGCAATCGTTCTGGCTGCCGCACAGGGCACGCTTCCCGTCGGCAGCGGGTCGCGGGGAAGCCGGCCGACGCCGCAGCGCCCGCTGCTGGTCAAGCTGCACGGCACCGCGCTGATCTCGACGCCGACACCGGCCGGTTGGGCCCGACCGTCGGCCGCCGCACCGAAAGCGTCGGCCGAGACGGCGCTGCAACAGATCGCCATCGCGCTGTACCGGGCACTGGCCGACGAGATTGCCAAGACGTTTGCGCTGCACGCAATCGAAGCCGGCCGCCAGCCCGCACAGCGCGAACTGCCGGAAATGGCCGCCCAGCTCCGGCTTGACCTCGACCTCGCCCCCGACCCGGCGGCCTTGCGCGGATACTGGGCGCGCGCCCTCCGCCTTGATTCCGGCGTGCTGTGGCCAAGCGCGGTCGGCGAGCAATTGACTGCTCTGGGCCTCGTCGACCGCGGCATGCGGGAAATCGTCGCCGTGGTCACCGCCAACCAGGCCTTCCAGGTCTGCGCCGGCCGCGTCGAGGCATCGCAAACCGCCAAGGGGTCGGCTGAACGGATCGCGCGCATGGAATCGGCAACCCGCCTCGATGCCAAGGACGCGGCCAACAAGCTGTTCGGCCTGACCGCCGGCGCCCTGGTCGGCGGCGCCCTGTTGCAGTCCGCCGGCGGCACAGGCGCGGCGGCCGCCGGGCTGGGCGCCGCGCTGCTGAGCACGTTCGCCCTCGGCTGGGCCAGCGAACGGCGCCAGCGCAGTGAACGCAGCACCGACTACACCTTTATTCTGGACAGTTCGCTGCAGACGCTCGACCGCGACCTGCCCAAGGTGATCGACCGCATCCGCGAGGCCGGGCTCGCGCCGGTGTTCCTGATCGATGAACTGGACAAACTGGACGAGCCGGGTCAATCGATCGAGGAGATCGTCAAGCGCCTGAAAAGTCTGACCACGGATTACGGCTTCTTCTGCTTCCTGACCGACCGCAGCTATTTCGAGGAGATCGAGGCCAGGCTGCGCACCACTGCTTTTCCGAAACAGCATACGCTGTTTGGCCGTCGCCTGCTGCTGGTTTACCGGCCGGCCGAAATGGCTTTTTACGTCCGGACGCTGTGGACCACCAATCCGGAGCAGCCGTTCACCGATCCGGGGCATCCGTTCGACTCGGAGGCGGCCTGGGTGCTGACCTGCGTCGTGCTGCACCGCGCCCGGCTGAACACGATGGACGTGCGCCGCGAACTCGTCCGGCTGTGCCATGCCGACGGCATGTTGCGTCCCGACCCGGCGGTGGTCGCCACCGACGCCTTCTACCTGGTGCCGATGGCTGTGCAACTTGCGATCGAGCACATCATGCGCCAGGCCGAGATCCGCGCCCGCATCGAAGCCGACGACACCTTCGCGCAACTGGCCATTGATGTGCTCTATATGATCTCGCGGGCCTGGGACGAGGGCAAAACCAAAATCGTCATCGACGAGACCACGGTTTATCAGGACCTGATCGACCGCCGTTGCGCGGACTTGAACAACGCTGCATTGACAGCGGAGGAAAATTCGGCCGCGAAGGCGGCGGAACAGGCGGCCGCGAAGGCAGCCCTCGACGCCACAGCGACCCCAGAGGACATCGACACGCTGACCACGAAGCTGCTTCGCCTGGCCCGCCTGCTGACCTTCTTTCCCGGCATCTACACCGCGATCAACAGCGAACCGCGGTTCCCGCCTTTACCGAGTGCAGCCTCGCTGCCGCCGTTCGCCGACACCGCTGACAGCGAGGGCTCAAAACTGATCACCCTTGGCAGGTTGCTGACCTCAATTCCCGCCGTGGCGCAGGGCTTGCTGAGGGAGGCAGACAGCGCCGAGCCCGATGGCACATTCTACTTTCTGTTCGATCGCTACGGCGTCGCCTACGTGCGCTGGGATGAGGCGCTGGCCGACATGCGTGACGGGGTGCGGCTGTTCGACGAACTGCGCGACGCGCTGGCCCCCCTTTCCATGGATATCGGTCTGCTGGTGTCGGATATTGGCCGGCTGCTTTCCGCGGGGGTGCTACCGCCCACGCTCGACGCCGTAGCGCTGGAGCAATCCGCCGCGAGGCTGCGGCCGGTTCGCGACATTGGCGCGCTGCAAATCGCGTTGCGCGAGGATATCGATCGTCTGGCCGGGCTGACGAGTGCGCTGCGGCAGTTCCGACGCGCGATCGTTGGCACCGTCGCCCTTGTCTCTCGAATCCTGCAAGATGTCCGGGGCGTGCGCCCGGAACCGCCGCCGGACGCCGCGTTCAGCGCAATTAACCGAATGCTGGGTCTCGGCCCACTGGTCGCGATGCTGTCGGCCCCACCCGGAACGGCCCCGCCGCTGCAATCGTTGAAGTCGCCGAACTCTCCGGTCGTCGCCGCGCTGCTTAGCCGCCCGGACGAAAGCCCGGCTGGAGCTGCCATGACATGGGGCGACGAGATCGCCGCAGAGTTTAGCCGCCAGACGGGTCTTCTCGCCGGTCCGAACCAAGCGGCGGCGCCGGACGCCTGGCAGGAACGCCTGGCGCGCTGGCTGCTGCAGCGGGCGCGGCCAGTCGATCCGCCGATCGGCTACCACGACCTCGTGCAGGCGGCGGCGGGCGCCTTCCCGGCCGCCGACCTGCGACCAGACTTCGACACCATGACCATAACCGAATGGAGCCGCTTCGCCAACACCGCGCTCGCCCAGCGCGAAACCTGGGCGTTCGCCGCCGGGCTACGGGCGCTTGGTTTCGGCCAAGGCGTGTTGGCAGCCGCGGATGCCGGCCGGTTCGCCGAGGGCGCGCCACCCGACCGGCCCGGCCTGTGGATGGTTTTCGCGCCGAACGCCGAGATTGTCGCCCCGCCCGACCCGGCGGGGATTCCGGTCGTGTTCGTTACCGCACAGGACGAATCCGCCTATCAGGCCCTGAAAGACTGGCTGACCGACAACGACGCGCTCGCAGCAGAGGCCAGGAAGGAGGACTAGATGCCAGCGGAACCACCACAGCAGCCCGCACAGCACCCACGAAAAATTCTGAAGGCGTTCAAAGTCACCAGTAGCCCGGCTGAGACCCCCGAACAGCGCGATTCGAAGGACACGATCTACGGCGTGCGCAGCATTGCTGACCTGTCGCGGGAGGTGCTCAGGCGTATCACCGAAGACCCGAACAGAAAGCCGTAGCCGCCGCGCCAACGGCAAAGCGGGCAGCGGGCCGCGCGTTGCCGGCACCGTTTCTGGCCTGACGCGACCCGCGCGACAATCGGGAACGCGTCGCGCGATGACCCAAATATTTCCTGCCGAAATAAGTCAGGCATACAAAGACATGGCGTGCGATGCCGGAGCATCGCCGCGCCCGACAAAGTTGTGCGTCCGGCACCATTCGGGCTAGGAAGCCGGTTCGCTGAATGCCACCACACGCTGCGCCCAAATCGTCACCTTCCGATTGTCCGCCTGGATCATGAAGCCCGACAAGCACTTCATCGTCGCCGCCCTGATCGTTGCGGCGGCTGCCGGCCTGATCGCGCTGACCTGGGTTGGCACGACGCGGGCCGTGGACGCGCAGCGGATGGAGACCACGGCGCGGGTGACGGCCACGCTCGACAACCAGGCGCTGACGTTCAGCGATCAGATCGACCGCGAGATCCTGGCGCTGGACCAGACCCTGCGGTTTCTGGCCGCCGGATGGGAGGCCAGCCCGAACGGATTCTCCCTAGAGGTCGCACGCAGCCGGGCCGTGGTGCTGGACGGGCTGAGCCGGGACATGGTGCTGACCGACGAAAACGGCATCATTCGCCAGTCATCGGTGAACGAAGCGATCAACCAGAACGCCTCCGGCCTGGATTATTTCCGCGCCCTGGCGGCGCCGCCGGATACGAACGATCAGCCGAACGACCGGCCGGCCGATGCGCTGTATATCGGCCCGGCGACGATCGACGGGATCATGCGGCAGTGGCACATGAACGTGGCGCGCGCGCTGCACCATCCCGACGGGTCGTTCGCCGGTGTGATCGATGCCGATTACCGGATTTCGGCGATCACCGATGTGTTCAGCGACACCGACCTGGGCAGTGGCGCCTTCATGGCGCTGGCTGGACTGGACGACGGAAAGCTGCGCGGTGCGGTCGGGCCGGCCTCGGTGGACCCCGACGCCAGTATCGGCGACACGCCGATGTTCGCCGCGATCCGCGACGCCGAGAGCGGCAGCTGGACCGGCCCCTCGGCCAATGACGCGGTGCGCCGGATCCACGCGTTTCGTCACCTTCCGGGGCGGAACCTCGCGGTGATCGTGGCGATGAGCGAGGATGAGGCGATGCGGCCGGCAACGGTGTTCCGCCAGCAGACCGAGTTGTTTGCCAGCTTGATCACGGGGCTGCTGGTGCTGCTGGCGCTGGCGTTCATCCAGTGCACCCGCCTGGCCCGCCGGCGGGAGGTACTGATCGCGGAGAGCCGCGCGACGCTGGCCGCCTCGAACGGGCAGTACGAGGTCGCTCGGGCGTTCTCGGTCGCCAAGGCGGAGCAGCTTGAGGCGACGCTGGCGGGCATGAGCGACGGCGTGTCGATGATCGATGCGCATATGTGCCTGGTCGAGTGGAACGCCCGGTTCCCCGAGGTCGCCGGCGTTCCGCCCGATATTTTGCGGGTTGGCCTGGCCATGGAGGAAATCCTCCGGGCGCAGATCAGGGCCGGGCAGTTCGGCTGGATCGCCGATCCGGAAGCCGAGGTGGCTCGCCGGATGGATCGGTTGCGTGTCGCGCCGTTCGGGGTGACGCAACGGCAGCGGCCGGATGGGCATACGATCGAACTGCGGCGCAACCGGCTGCCGGATGGCGGGTTCGTCACGCTGTATGCCGATATCACGGAGCACAAGCTGGCCGAGGAGGCGCTGCGCAAGGCGCGGGAAGCGGCGGAGACGGCGAACAACGAGAAGTCGCGTTTCGTGGCCATCGTCAGCCACGAAATCCGCACCCCGCTGAACGCGCTGCTGAATTCGATCCGGCTGCTGGGCGACAGCGTGCTGGCTCCGGCGCAGCAATCGCTGCTGACGATGGCCCGCCAGTCCGGTGATGCGCTGTTCGGCCTGATCAACGATATCCTGGACCTGTCGCAGATGCAGGCCGGCAAGCTGCCGATCCGGCCCAGCCTGTTCGAGTTGCGTCCGCTGCTGGAAAGTTCGGCGGAGATGTTCGCTGCCCAGGCGGCGCTGCGCGGCCTGTCGATCCACGTGGCGATCGCCGACGGCACGCCGGAAGCCCTGCTGACCGATCCGGGCCGGCTTCGCCAGGTGCAGCTCAATCTGCTGTCGAACGCGGTGAAATACGCCCGTCCCGGCGAGATCTGGCTGACCGCGGAACCGGGTCTCGGAGCGGACGAGGCGGTGCGGCTGACGGTGCGGGACGACGGTCCGGCCATCGCACCGGATGCAAGGGCGCGGCTGTTCCGCCCGTTCTCGCGGCTGGACCGGGCGGAGGGCGATGTTGCGCCCGGCACCGGGCTGGGGCTGTCGATCTGTCAACAACTGGTCAGCCTGATGGGCGGCGAGATTGGTTGCGAGGCCTGGCGATCCGGCGAGGGGCCGGAAGCAAGGGACGGCAATGCGTTCTGGATCGCGCTGCCCGCCGCCGCGCTGCCGTTCCGGGCGGAGCCGGGCGAACCGGAGGCGGGCGCGGGCCGGGCGCCGGCATGGCCGGACCGGGCTGTGGCGATCGCGGAGATGCCGCGGCGGCGGCCACCCCGCACGCGGGTGCTGCTGACCGAGGACATTGTGGCCAATCAACTGGTGACGGCGACGCTGCTGCGCCGGCAAGGCCATCACGTGGATATCGCCGACAGCGGGGCGGCCGCGATCGAGGCGGTGCAGACGACGCCGTATGACCTGGTGTTCATGGACATCTTCATGCCCGGCATGAGCGGCCCGGAGGCGACTCAGATCATCCGCGGGCTGGCGGAACCGGCGCGGTCGGTGCCGGTCATCGCGCTGACCGCGCATGTCGGCCCCGAGGACGAGGCGCGCTTCAAGGCGGCCGGCATGGACGGCGTCGTCGGCAAGCCGGTCTCGGTGGCCGAACTGCTGGCCGTTCTGGACCGGCATGTGTGGGCGCGCGACTGGCGTTTGTCCTTGCAAGCGGGGGACGAGCACCAGGGGCCAGGGCAGGCGGCGGGCGGGCGGGCGTTGACGCAGCGGCCGGCCGAAGCCGACCGGTGGCCGGTGCTGGCCGCGGACCGCATCCAGGAACTGCGCACCAACCTGGCGCCCGAGACGTTCGCCACCCTGATCGAAGATTGCCTGACGGACATGGACCACCGGCTGCCGGCATTGCGCCGCGCGCTGATCGCGGGTGCGCCAGCGGCCATCACGTCGCATGCGCATGCCCTGGTGGGGATGGCCACCGGGTACGGGATGGCGGCGGTCGAGGCGCGGCTGCGCAGCATCATGGCGGCGGCCCGGGACGGCGACATGCGGCCCTTGGGCCCGACGATCGTCGCCGACCTGGAAAGCGACTTTGCCGAGGCGTCGCGCACCCTGCGGGACCTGCTGCGCAGCGAGGTCGTCTGATACTGGCATGACGTGCCTGCGCGCAGCGCTGGTCTCCCAACGTGGCTTCGGGGCCGGCACCGGAGCCTTGTTAACGCTTCCTTTACCATTGCTGCTCTAGGGTCAGGATCATGCTGTCTCCCGCGACATTCATCGGGATCGCGCACGCGACTGCCCCCGTCGGCAAACCGGCCGCTTCGCCGGCGCCGACGCACGCTCCGCCGGCTGCCGCTGCTGGTTCCGCCAACATCCAGAAGGCCCGCGTCGGTCCGGCGCCGCCGGTGGCAGCGCCCATCTCACCCGCGCCGCCGAAGTCGGCCGCCACGGCATCGCCGGCGCCAACCCAGACAGCGCCGCCGCGCAATCTGCCGCGGGGATCGCTGCTGGACCTGAGCGTGTAGCGCCCGGCGGCGTTTCCGCCGCGCGCTTTGGCGGTCTCATCCCACCGGGGCCGGAAGGCGGAGTCACAACCGGCAGCAGGAAGTGAAGGGTGGCACAAACCACACGCCGGGGCCGGTTTGCGGCGGCGTGCCGGGTCGGATAGTGCGTTTCGGGCTTGATCCGTCGGGCCTGAGCGGTCACGTTGTCGGCATGTCATCATTTATCCGGCATGTTCCAGACGGTGACAACCGCGAGCGCAGCGTTTGCGCGGATTGCGGCTACGTCGCCTATGAGAACCCGAAGGTCGTTGTGGGATCGGTGGTCGTGGCCGATGGCCGCGTGCTGATGTGCCGCCGCGCCATCGAGCCGCGGAAAGGTTTCTGGACGTTGCCCGCCGGCTTCATGGAACTCGGCGAAACGCTGGAGGAAGGCGCGGCGCGCGAAGCGCTGGAGGAGGCCGAGGCGACGATCACGATCGAGGGTATCCTTGGCGTGTTCAGCATTGCCCGCATCGGCCAGGTGCAGGTGATTTTCCGGGCGCGGTTCAGCGCTGACGGGCCGCCGAGCTTCGGCGCGGGTTCCGAAAGTCTGGATGTTCGCCTGTTCGGCCCGGATGAGATCCCGTGGGACGAGATCGCCTTTCCGTCCGTCCACTGGGCGCTGAATGCCTGGCGGGAAGCGGGAGCCGGCCCGATCGGCAAGCCGGCGGGCAACCCGGCCGAGGACCGGCGCGGCGTTCATCGCATGCCTGGCCCGCAGCCGCAGACTGAACCAGCCGCCTCGGCGCATTGCTGAAGGATTTTGAAGCATGAGACGCATCAAGAGGCCGCAAACCATCATTCTGAGCACGCTGGCCGCGCTGCTGATTGGCGCGCTGGGTGCCGCCGCACAGACCGACGATTTGCCGGTGCCGCCGATCCCGCCCGAACATCCGCCGCTGGCGGAGATCGCCCCGGTGCCTGATCCGGATGCGCAAGCGCCGGTTGCCGCAGTCTCGGATACGCCCAGCGTCGACGTGCGGCTGTATCGCGCGAAGGCCTATGATCCGAGCCTGGGCTTTGCGCCGGGATCGCGGTACCAGACGGCGGAGGATCGCAAGCCGATCCAGACGCCAGGTTTCAGCATCAGCGTGCCGTTGAAATAGATGGCCTGAAGGAACTCTGGCGTTAACCCTTTGTTCATCCCCTGTACCCTAGTGTGAACGTGGTGCCGGCGCGTTGCCGGCGCTTTCCACACAACGGAGTTCGGGATGCGGAAAATCAGCAAGACACGAGCCTCTAGGCTCGAGGGATTGGGCGACGAACGGCCACTGCGGATAGCGGGGGCGACGATCACCTCCTGGCCCGGCACGGCCACCGTCGATATCGACAGGCTGCTCGCCCAGCCAGTGCCCGGCGGGACCGTCGCCGGCGCCGGTTCGGGTGGCGACGGCGTCACCAGTCGGGGCGGCGTGGTCCGACCGGGCAAACGCCGTCGCAATGCGGGAACGGTTGCTTTGTCCGATGGTACCCGGATCACCTTTGCAACAGCAGCTCAGTTCGGAAGCGTAGACTCGGATTAGATTTGAAGTCAAAATGCGCCTTTTGGTGACTCTATCCATGAAAGGTCGCAACGGTCGCTAGATCGTGAAGGGAGTCCAGGGCAAAAAGCTCTCGCTTCCACGCACGAAACCGTGTTCTGTCGCACGTTAAGACGTTATCGTGCCCTTCCGGAAACCTCAGTGGTGATCATCCGGACGGCGTCACAAGACAGACCTGGGCACGCAGGTTACGCAAGATGAGGCCAGTGGCCATTGGATCGATACGACACGGTTCCCCCCGCACGTACTTGGCGGCCGGGTAATCCGTGAGATGAAGCTTTCGACGCGTCTGGTCCTGCTGATCCTCGGATGCCTGCTACCCATCTTGACGGCGCAGATCTACTCACAGGTAAACCTGTATGGGGAGCGGCATGAGCAGCTTGGCGGTCTTGTGCTGCGTGAGGCCGAACTTGCCAACGCCGACATGGGGAGCATCATCGATGGCGTCCACCAGCTTGGCACGCTGGCCGCTCAGTTTCCTTCGGTTCGGACATCTGGCGCAGCTTGCTCCGACCGGCTGACCGCTCTGCAGCACAGCGTGACCCAGTATCGTTTCCTTGCGATCTTTTCGCCGGTCGACGGTGCGTTGCAGTGCGCATCGGATGGCGCGCCCGCCGGATTGTCGGGTGCGCATTTGGCGTGGGTGGCCGATCTGCTGAACACACCTGATCTGGCGGTCGGGCCGATGATCCCGGATCTGGACCAGAACACGCGGTTCCTGCCGATTGCGCTGCACATTCCCGGGAGAGTGGCGGGGGATCAGCCGCGGACCCTGGTGGCCGCTCTGAACACCGACTGGCTGGAACAGCATCTGCAGACCGCGAAGGTCGATCGGGCGCCGGCGATGTCCAGAGCCGTGATGATCATCGCCGACCGCGACGGCAACATCCTCGGCCGCGTGCCCGATTCCGGCGACCGGGCGGGGCGGCCGGTGCCGGGCTGGCTGCGGCCGTTGATCAACCGTGAGGCAGAGGGGGTTGAGACGGTGGTCGATCCCGACGGCCACTCCATCGTCGCGGCGTATGTTCCGAGCGGCGTGCCACCTGTCGGCGTCACTGTGATCAATGCCCTGTTGCTGCCCGATCTGACGGCCGACATCGACCAGGCGACGTATCAGGATCTGCTGGTCATCGGCTGTGCGGCGATCGTCGCGCTAAGCCTGGCCTGGGTCGCCGGCCGGCGGTTCATCTACCAGCCGACCGAGGCACTGCTGCAAGCGGCCCGCAGGTGGCGCGAAGGCGATCTGAGCGCTCGGGCCAGCATAACCGATGCCGGCTCCGAGTTCGCCGCCCTTGGACAGTCGTTCAATGCGATGGCGGCCGGCTTGCAGGCGCGCGAGATGGAACGGCGCATGCAGTCGAGCTTCCTGGAGTCGCAGGTGGCCGAACGCACCCGCGCGTTGTCGGAGAGCAACAACCGGCTGCAGGTCGAAATCGCCGGGCGGGAGAAGACCGAGGCGGCGCTGCATCAGGCGCAGAAGCTTCAGGCCGTGGGCCAGTTGGCCGGCGGCATCGCGCATGATTTCAACAACATGCTGGCGACGGTTCTGGGCAATCTGGAACTCATGGAACGGCGGGTTTCGCAGGCCGGCGCGGACTGGAGCAGCGCCGACACGGATCGCCTGCTGCGCCTGATCGAGCGGGCGACCGGCGCGGTAACCCGCGGCGGCCAACTGACATCGCGCCTGCTTGCATTCTCCCGCCGCCAGCGCCTCACCGCGCGCCCGACCGATGTCAACGCCTTGCTGGGCGAACTGATCACCCTGGCCACCAGCACGCTCGGGCGTCGCGTCCAGGTGGTCCCGGACCTCGCGGATGATCTCTGGCCGGCGATGGTCGATCCCAGCCAGGTCGAGGCTGCGATCCTCAATCTGTGCCTGAACGCGCGCGACGCCATGCCGGAGGGCGGACGCCTGACGATTCAAACTCGGAATCTGCAAATCGAGCCGGGAAGCCTGCGCCAGGCCGAGAATGAGCTGGCGCCCGGCGGCTACGTGCAGGTCTGTATCTCCGACACCGGAATCGGCATGTCCGCCGAGGTCAGGGCGCGCGCGTTCGACCCGTTCTTCACCACCAAAGGTCCCGGTTCCGGATCGGGTCTGGGCCTGAGCCAGGTGTACGGGATGGCACGTCAGTCCGGCGGCAGCGTCAGCATCGACAGCACACCGAACGAGGGGACGCGGGTGACCCTGACGTTGCCACGAGCGCCGACTGAGGACAGCGCCGAAGCGGCGCCCGTGCAGGCACTGCCGAACCTTCCCGTCGCCGGGATGCCGCATGAGCTCATCCTGGTCGTCGATGATGACCAGGCGGTCCGGCAGGTGACGGTGGAGATGGCTCGCGACCTTGGCTGTGAGGTCGCCCAGGCGGCCGGCGGCGAGCAGGCGCTGGCTTTGATCGACAAGCTGGCGCCGGCACCGAAGCTGATCCTGCTGGATTATGCGATGCCCGGGATGAACGGGCTTCAACTCGCCCGCGCCTTGCGGGAGCGTGGCGTCAGCGCGCCGATCGCGCTGGTCACCGGTTATGCGGAATTGTCGGAAGCGGATATCGCGGGCGGGCAGCTGGCCGGTTTGCTGCGCAAGCCGTTCACGATCCGCGAGCTGCAGGGGCTGCTGACGCAGCTTCGCGCCGCGGCTGACGCCAACACGCCAATCCTGGAACCGGGACTGGCGAGAAGCTGACCGCAATCGGTGGGTCTGCCGGGCAAGCGATCCGGCTCACCAGACGAAACGAGGGATGGTTGCGACCGGCGCGACGCCTGCGGCGCCGGCGAGAGCTTCGGCGCGTTCGGTGTCGAAGCCGGCTTGGGCGTGCCTGAGTTCGGTGGCGTGGATGCCGCCGAGCACCCAGCAGGCCGCCAGATCGACGCCAACTGCGCCGGCAATATCGGTGTGCAGCGAGTCGCCGACTGCCAGCACGTCCTGCGGCGGCAGGCCGAGTTGTTCGAGCACCGGCTGGTAGATCGCCGGATCGGGTTTGCCCAGCGATCGCACGTCGCCGCCAAGCTCCTGATAGCGCACAGCGAGGGCGCCGGCGCACAGCACCCGGACGCCGCCGCGGATCACCGCGAGGTCGGGATTGGCGCAGATCATCGGCAGACGATGGCGCGCGCAGTCGGCCAGTTCGGCTTCGAACTCGGCCATGTCGCTTGGATTGCGATGATCGTCCGGTCCTGTGTTCAGGACGAAATCGGCGTCCGCCGGATGAGTGGCGAGGATGAGCGGCAAGCCGTCCAGAACCGGGCGGTCGCGGTCCGGGCCGAGGTGATAGACGCGGGTGCCGAGTTGGGCCCACCAGAGGTCGGGGGGATCGCGCAGGGCGCGCCGGACGGCCTCGCCGCTGGTGAGGATGCCGGTGTAGAGCGAATCCTCGATCCCCATCCGCTGCATCATCGTCTGCACCGCGGCATTCGGGCGGGGGACGTTGGACAGCAAAAGGGTCTTCCGGCCGGCGGCGCGAAGCTGCTTCAGCGTCTCGACCGCATGCGGGAACGCGTTGACCCCGTCGTGGATGACGCCCCACAGATCCAGGATGAAGCCGCGGTAGCGGTCGGCGAGCGGTGCGAAGCCGGACAAATGTTCCATCAACCTGCTGCCAGCTCCTCAGCCCGTGTGCCGATCGCATCCTGCACCGTGGCGAAGCGTGCGTCACGCAGAACGGTCAGCAGTTCGGCCTTCAGGCGCGGAATCAGCGCCGGACCATGATAAGCGAAGCTGGTGTATAGCTGCACCAGGGACGCGCCGGCCTGGATTTTGGTCAGCGCGTCGGCGCCGCTGAACACGCCGCCGGCGCCGATCAGGATCAGCCGGCCTTTCGCCAGGCGGAAGGCCCGCGCGAGCATGGTGGTGGACAGCGGCTGGAGCGGCCGTCCCGACAGGCCACCGGCTTCGGCCGCATAGCGGGATTGCAGGCCGGCGGGGCGGGAGACGGTGGTGTTGCCGACGATGAGGCCCTGGACGTCCTGCCCGACACAGGTTTCCACAACCGAGGCCAGCCCGTCGTGCGACAGGTCGGGGGCGAGCTTCACCAGGACAGGGGGACGTCCGGGCGGGCGGCCGGACACCGCATTGACCGCCTGGAGGATCGACCGGAGCTGGGCCTCGGTCTGCAGGTCGCGCAGGCCAGGCGTGTTGGGTGAGGAGACATTGATCACGACGTAATCGACCAGAGAACGAACCGCCTCGATCAGTGCTGGATAGTCACGAATTGGGTCCGCGCCGTCCTTGTTGATGCCGACATTGGCGCCAAGCGGGACGGCGCGGTTCGCCAGCCGGGCGAGGTTGCGGACGTAGACGCCGAGGCCGAGGTTGTTGAAACCGAGCCGGTTGATGATGGCGGCATCCTCGGTCAGCCGGAAGATGCGTGGCTTCGGATTGCCGGCTTGCGGGCGGGGTGTGACCGAGCCGGTTTCGACGAAGCCAAATCCGAGCCGCAACAGGGCGGGGCCGGCGGCGGCGTTCTTGTCGAAACCGGCGGCGAGTCCGATCGGATTGCCGAAGCGGTGCGCGAGGCAGTTGACCGTCAGCGCCGGATGATCGGGCGCCGTCGAGGCCGGGACCAGGCCGCATGCCAGCGCCCGGATCGCCAGTCCGTGCGCAACTTCAGGATCGAGCAGGCGAAGCGCCGGAAGCGCGGCGGATGTGAGGGACGACAACATGGGGCCGGGCTTATGCCTGTAACGGCAACCGGCCGAAAGAGCGAAAATGCCAGAAGTCAGGGCAGCTTCTCAGTCTGATTTGTTTCGGAGGCCATCCGCACATCCATCGCGTTGCGATCCTTGAAGAAGGCGAGCCAACGTTCCATGATCTCATTCGAGGCTTTGAGGACCAGTATCTGTTCCTCGGCGGCATTGACGCGGGTCCGCAACAGGTCCCTGTCGGCTTCACACTCCTTCATCAGGGCGCGGAGATCGGAAATATCGGTCATCAGTGCGGCGCGGAAAGCCGCGCGTTCGGCAGACTCCCCTGCCAGCATCTCGGCATTGTTCTTCAGCCGCGCCCGTTCGATCGACACCGCGATCTGTCGCATACTGACGATCCAGGTGCCGACGCCGCTTATGCCGCCAGACAGTGCAACCCAGACGGGTGTTGGAATGTCTGAAAGAGCTGTGAGGAGATCCAATTGCTTACTCGTGCCGCCGGCGTATGACGGCAATGGTGAAGATGCCGTCGGGGATAACGACCGGACCAAGCCGGATCAGAACAGTGAACTCGACGCCGTTCTTGCGGCGGCCGCGCAGATTGAGCTTCTCGCCCATCGCGCGGACCCGCGGATCGTTGACGAAGGCAGTGCGATGGGCGACATGACTGTCGCGTGCGGCTTCCGGCAGCAGCATTTCCGGGGTGTGGCCGATCACTTCGGACCGGTGATATCCGAACATGAGCTCGAACTGGGTGTTGATCAGAACGATTGTTCCCGACGCATCGGTGACCATGATGGCATCCGGCATTGCTTCCGGAATCGCCCGGCTGAGCGCGCCTTGCCGGAGCCAGCCTTCCGCATCCGTTATCGCCGCGGCGGCGATCTCCCGGTACTGGGCAAAGACCTTGCTCGCGGCGTCCGACGACAGATCGGCGCCATGCTCGTGACCTGGCCTGTCATGGGCCTGCGCCGACGGCATTGCCGCATGGGGATGGCCGAGCGAGGCGAAGCCTGAGGGGTCGGAGGCGGTCTGATCAGTCGGCGCGGCGGCGCGCGAGGGCGCCGAGTCACCAGAAATCGTCATATGAAATATCCAAGGCGCTGTGCTCGAAGCGCGGAAAAGGTAAAATTGCCAACAGCTGGCAGTCGCATGCCTGCCGTTCGCGGGCTTCCTCATGGCGCTCGAGGCTGTCGCCGGACCGGCCGTCCGGACTCTGTGCCTGGAGCGGGTGTCGGCGCCGCGTATCCGATCGCCGGTGGGGTCGTCCCTTGCCTGTCCGTCCGGGCCGCACAAGGTTGTAGGGATGTGGTCACAACCCTATCTTGAGACGTGCTGCCGGGCGGCGCTGCATCGGCTGTATCTGTGCGGTGCGGCGGGCCGTCCGGCTGGCCTTGCGGACGATCCGTGCCTGAAGCGGCTGACCGGCATGGCGTTCTGCTGCCGGCGGGACGACGAACGTTATGAAATCACGGCGGCGGGACAGCAACGACACGCGACGGAAGTGTTGCGACGGCAGCCCGGCGATGCGGATCCGTGATGAAGCTAAAGGGATGCGTCGCGACGGTGCGCGACGACGTTACGACAACGGTGCGGTGACCACGGTTTCGACATCGGCCAGTGTGACACAAACGATTCGGGCTCCATCCGCTGCGGTGACCATGATCAAATCGCCGGCGGTGAGCATATCGCTGGCGTCTGCGAGGTAATTTCCTGCACTGACGGCGTCCAGCGTGTCTTTGCCGGACTTGTAGTGCCAGAGGGTGAATCCATTGGCATAGGCGAGGACCGAAAGGTTTCGAATGGCGAAGGCCATGACGGCGTTCCTTCCATAAAAAAAAGCCGCTGCCTGAGGGGCAGCGGCTGCAAGTTTGGGGGGAGGAGATCGTCGAAGGGCATACCTCGCCCGTTGACCAGGGAACATTAAGGGAAAAGGCGGGATGAAGTCAACGATAATTTTCCTAGTTTTTAGAAATTAAGCAACGATCCCTTTGACACGAAGTGGCCATTCGAGACGTGACAGCGCTTCAGTCCACAACTCGTGGTCGTAATGTTCGGCGACGACGGTCTGGCTGGGCGCTATTTGACGCTCGCCCCAGATGCGCAGAATCCGCGCGTGGGCGAGGTCGATGCGTCTCTGCCGATACAGCCCATCGAGGCATTTCACCACGTCGTCCGGATCGCAGGGGCGTTGAACGCGGCCTTTATTGGCGGAGTAGCGGGCGCCCTCCCGACGGGCGGTCAATGCTGCCATCGTCCACAGCCACGCTTCCTCGGCGTTGCGGAACGGTTGGACGTTAGGATCGTGGCGGATCGGCACACGATCGGCAAGTAAGGCTGGTTGGGCGGCGTTTGAGGCTGTGAGCGATGCCTGGCGCAAGGCAAGGGGCATGGACAATGTTCCCGGTCTGGTTGTAGTGCGTGTGGTCACCCGATTTCGTCTACCATAGGTTGCATACGAACGCAAGTAAATATGGTTGATTTTCCTATTTCTTTCGGCACCATTTCCTAGGATAATGATCCAGCACCGATTCGGCCGGAGAAGCGCTCCCCGGCGGCGGTCGCGCAAAAAGGAGCCGCCTGAATGAAACATGAGGATGTGTGGCGGGCGATCGATACGCTGGCCGCCGAAAATGGCTTGTCTGCCTCGGGGCTTGCCAAGCGGTCCGGGCTGGACGCGACCACATTCAACCCGTCCAAGCGGCGCATGCCGGACGGGCGCAACCGCTGGCCGAGCACGGAAAGTGTGGCGAAGGTGCTGGATGCGACAGGGGCCTCGCTGGAAAGTTTCACCTCGCTGGTGTCCGGCGCTCGGGCGCTGGCCAGTGGCGCCACGCGCAGCCTGTCACGGCGGGTGCCGCTGATCGGCCTGGCGCAGGCCGGCGGCGAGGGCTACTTCGACGATGGCGGCTATCCGGTCGGCGGGAGCTGGGATGAGGTCAGCCTGCCGGAGATTGCCGATCCCAACGCCTATGCGCTTGAAATCAGTGGCGAGTCGATGGAGCCGGTGTTTCGCGACGGCGATCTGGTGATCGTCTCGCCGTCGGCGCCGATCCGCCGCGGCGACCGTGTCGTCGTCCGCACCGCCGACGGTCAGGTGATGGCCAAGCAACTGGCAAGACGCTCCGCGCGACGTGTCGAACTGAAGAGCCTGAACCCGGAGCACCCTGACTACAGCTTCGATCTGAGCGATGTGAACTGGATCCACCGCATCGTGTGGGCCAGCCAGTAGATGGCTGTGCTTCGGGTCCTGCCGGGCCGGGCGGATTTCCTTTGACGGCGCGACCCCTCAAGAGTGTGATAGGATGCGGCTCGTCTGAGACGCGTGATTGAAACGAGTGATACCGGGGCGCCCGGCGCTTTCGAGGCGTCAATTTGATCGCTGGAGACCTGCTCCGATGGTTCGGATCGCCTGGGTTCCGTTGGCCGGATTGGTCCTGCTGCCGTTGCTGGGCGCCACACCGGCACGCGCGGACGACGTCGATGTGGCGCTGGTTCTGGTTACCGACGTGTCGCGCAGTATCGATGACAGCGAATTCAAGCTGGAAAAGGACGGCTATGCCGCCGCCTTCACCAACCAGAAGGTGCTGGAAGCGATCCACGGCGGTCCTGCCGGCAAGATCGCCGTCGCTTACCTGGAGTTTGCCAGCAGCTTCGAGGTCCGCACCGTGCTGGAATGGACCGTGATCAGCGACAAGGCGTCGGCCCAGGCCTTCGTTGACCGGCTGGCCGCCGCCCCACGCTCCTTCTGGGGGCGCACGGCGATCAGTGCCGGGGTGGACCAGGCGGTGCAGCTTCTGGCCGAATCCGGTATGAACGCCACCCGGCATGTGATCGACGTTTGCGGCGACGGCACCAACAACGCGGGCCGCGAAATCGCCGATGCCCGCGATGATGCGGTCAAGGCCGGCATCACGATCAACGGGCTGGCGATCATCAACGACCATCCGGTGTCCTGGACGTTCGCCCATGTGCAGCCGCCCGGCGGGCTGGCAAACTACTACCGGCAGAACGTCACCGGCGGACCGGGCAGCTTCGTGCTGGAGGTGCATGATTTTTCCACCTTCGGCGAGGCCATGACGCGCAAGCTGGTCGATGAGATCGCCAGCGTGCCCGAGCCGTCGCAATTCGCCGCGGACCGGTAGGGGACCGGTCCGCTGATCTCATCGCGATCGAGACACCAGGGGACACGTGAATGGGGTTGCTGATCAACGGCGCGTGGCAGGAGCAAGAGCCCGCCCCGACCAAGGACGGACATTTCGAGCGGCGCGACAGCGCGTTCCGGGACTGGATCACGCCGGACGGGCGGCCAGGCCCGACCGGGCAGGATGGCTTCAAGGCCATGCCGGGGCGCTATCATTTGTATGTGTCACTGGCCTGCCCGTGGGCGCACCGGACGCTGATCATGCGCGCGCTCAAGGGCTTGCAGGACATGATTCCGGTTTCGGTCACGCATTGGCTGATGGGGGATCATGGCTGGACCTTTGCCGCCGGTGAGGGCGTGGTGCCGGACCCGCTGTACAGCAGCCGCTATGTCTATGAGTTGTATGCCCGTGCTGTTGAGGACTACTCGGGACGGGCGACGGTGCCGATCCTGTGGGACCAGCACACCCAGACCATCGTCAGCAACGAATCGGCCGATATCATTCGAATGCTTGGTTCGGCGTTCGATCAGGCTGGCGCCAAGCCCGGCCACTACTACCCGCAGGCGCTGCGGGCGGAGATCGCTTCGCGCAACCAGATGGTCTAGA
>Ga0182012_10002270_pt1 | contig 20874 bp, 35 predicted proteins | sample 612S2SmetaG_FD_120486 | JGI IMG/M metagenome (GOLD analysis project Ga0182012, IMG submission 120486) | Permafrost microbial communities from Stordalen Mire, Sweden - 612S2S metaG | ecosystem: Environmental > Terrestrial > Soil > Wetlands > Permafrost | place: Sweden: Stordalen | collected...
CGGGTGAGTTTCGGATAATCTTTCAGCAGCCGCTGGATCATCACCTCGTCGCTTAGTAATGGTGGTGGAAGCTTCAGCTGGTCCTCTTGGCCCTCTTGGTTCTGTTGGTTCTGTTGGTCTGGCATAGCGTCGTCCTTTCCCAAACAGTATCCTACCAGCGTGTTTACCGCCGGCCACACGCGCGAACTGTCCAGCGTTATGTAGCTGCCCACGAGGATGTAAAGCCTCGTTGAAGCTCTCAGAGTCCAGGTACCTGATACGAATCCGCGTCATTGCATTAAGTACCTTTATAGAAGGTTAACCTGTCACGACTAATTATGCACAAAGTGAAATAACAGGGTAATCCCCCAGCCGACTACGGCGAGCACCATCCCCATCGTCGCGCCCATGGCGTTGCGCTGTGCAGTAATTTTGTACGATTCGGATTGCGAGCGCTGTTCCTCGGCTATCTTCTGGGCGTCGTTGCGCTCGGTGTAGAGGCGTTCAAGGTCTTTGTTGTACACCTCACGCAAGACAAAGGCATCACGCATGCCTGTTAAAGTCGCATGCTCCCCATTCAGGTGGTTTAGGCGCCGCTCGTATTCGACCGCCTGCAAAACCAGCGCCTTTTCGTAGTTGTCCATCCGCACGCCGAACAGTCTCTCAGCGTCGGCCACCCGCCGGTCGATCAGCTGGCTGATCTGATCGCCAGTCAACGAGTCGGTCATAATATAGATGCCCAAGACATAAAACACTCCTTATATTAAGCAGCGTTCGTCGACAACCACTCCTTAGCCCATGCTGGCGCGTACTTACTAGGTTCGTCCCCAGGCAGTATAGGTTCTGGCCAGCAACGACAGTTGTATATAGCCCCCGCGTGAGCCCGTTCCCCACGTGTACCGGCAATAGGCGGCGCACTCCACAGCTGATAAGTACCATTTAGCTTACGATGACTGCCCATCGCCAAAGTATTCAACTTAGCAAAGTTAGGCGTACCAATCTCCGGACGCACTAGGTAGTCGTTGGCACTACGCCAGATATAACCTGGAGACCCGATATATTCAGCTCTGATTTGGGTTACTGATGAAGCAACTCGTCCGGTCTCCGTGCGTGCAATAAGCATCGCTCTGGCTTTAGTTACTTCACCGGTCTGCAAGATATGCTGTACTAGTTGATCCGGCCGTGCCCCAGAATATAAGTTACCGGTTACTATCTGATGCACCCTAAGCGCGGCGTCGCGCGGCAGTGATGTAATAAGATCAACCTGCGAGTCCATAAGCTGTTGCAGCCTATCACCGAAAGGCGTCTCTGTGATTTCACGCCTTAGTGACATACCCATTAGGTTACCATACCGCACCCAGGCGTTCCCATCCCGGCGCTGAACATCTGCGAGCATACGAGCAGCCGTCGATCTGGCCCAAGGCCGCAGAATATCACCGTACCGCTCAAGTATCCGCTGCAGCTCGTCCAGCATGGCCGGGGTTGCCGGCATCATCCCCTTGACCAGCGCATCAATGTGCATGGCGATCTTGCGCAATTGAGCAGAATAGTAATATTCGGCATTGCGTATCTTAGCAAAAGCAGCACGCTCCTGCTGCGTCTCTCGATAAGCGTCTCTAGTTTCTTGGTATGACAGAATCATCACTCAACAAACCGATCAGGGTATTTGTTCTTCATGTGGTCCCAAAAGCCGCCCGACAAATCAACATGTACAGCAAACTTGTAATCAGGCATTGACTTCATCATAGCATCCACTATCTTACCACCCGCTCCTTTTTTATTGCTGGTGATTTCATACACAGCAGCAACGCGTTCGGACTTGAACAGCTTAACCGCGATACCAGTAACATCCGGAGTACCTGGAGTAGTTTGCGGAGTACCGTACGCTAACTTATTACTCGCCAGTACCCACGATACATCGCTGTTGTTTTTATCCCCACTAATCTTTGTATGTACCAGCGACGGGACCGCTTTCTGTAAGCTATTTATTAAGTTAGGCTCAGGACTGCCAGACGGCAATGGGACTTGTTTAGTCGGTACTTGCTTTGTTGATGCAACAGGCGCCTGTTTAGTTAATGCTGGCTTAGCAGCGTTAACCTGCTTTGCTGCTTTCAGTTTGTTGTACGCATGCAGCATTTTCTGCAAAGCCGCCGGACGATCAGCAGGTCCTGATGATAAGTACTCCTGATACAGGTACTTATGATTCGCTCGCAGCGCAGAAATTGATGCAGGTCCAGATACCGGAGCCGTGGATACACCTGATCCTTTCGATACAAACTCGCCCTTATTCTTAGGCTGACCACGAGGATGATCCCCCTCGTTGAATTTAGGCGGAGCATCATTATAGTTGATGTCGATTGTCAGCGTGTACACAGTACAGCCTCACACATCACAAGATCGGACGCAAACCGCCGCTTATCGGTATGATGTAAAGCGCCAGAATAACAGCTTCAATAACGAAGCATACCATCTTAAATGGTTGCGGCATCACCGAAAACCAGGTCAGCAGAAACAGCACTAGAAGGGATAGCATAGAAGCCAACATGACATTCACACTCCTAAAACCACACCAATTAAAAAATCCCCACCGTCAGAAAGGGGCGAAAACGGTGGGGCAAGTTTAAGTGGGAGGAAACAACAAGCCGGATAACCTCCGACCCGGCCCGGACCCACGCAGAACCTCCTACGTGGATTGATTAGCCTAAACCAGAGCTGCTTATTTTATGACCCGCTCTGTTTCTGCCGATCTATCGATCAGGCATAGGCAAAAGGTGTAAGTGATAATCTCGGCTGTAACCAGATACAGCGCAAGCTACCGGAACAGCAGGAACAGAATCACGATCAGCACCAGCAGGCCGATACCACCACCGCCGTAGTAGCCCGGCCCCCAGCCGTTGACGTGGCCGTAATAGCCTCCGAAGCCACCGAACAGCAAAAGCACAATAACGACGATGATGATTAGGTTCACGGCACGCATCCTTTCGTTGTGGGGTTATACGCATTATTCCATTCAGCCATCGGTGCTGATTGGCGCACGGATTCGTTCTGCCATTGATGGACTGTACTCAAAGTATCGCCTGTACCCACGCTCTGTCCAGACTATATCAGCGGCTAGTACAGCTGCCCAAAAAAGACTACCTGCGTAATTATCACCAATGGCAATCGGTTTGCCAGTTTTGATGTCCTTGCTGGGATCATAAGGACTAGCTGGATTCGGTATGCCTTCGATAATACCAACCCGACCAACCGATGGCTTGCCTATCTCAGCTCTGCTCTTGCCGCAATTGACTAAGTAGTATCGCTTGCCCGGCGAGCCTTTGAACTTGCGAATCATTGTACTATCAAGCCACACAATGGTATTAACAAAGCTCGCAGATTAAACATCACACCAGCCCTTTATCAATCGCATAGGACGTCGGCAACGTCAAGACACCATCATCATATTGACCTAATGATTTAGGTATCCAGACTTTATGCCTGCCGTCCGGCGACACCAACCACGCCTTTTCAGTTTGGTGGATCAGATCAACATCAACATCAATTATCTCCGCACCCTTCTTAGGCATACCACACTCCCTAATAGATCAAACGATCACCCGACCGTATGTCCATTAGTAATATACCCGTGCCACCCACATCCTGCATACTTTACTGATGGATCATCCGGTTTATGCGCCAGACAATTGATCGATGGTGTTATAGTAGGAGCAACACGATCACCGTTCCATTTCCACACAGGGTGTTTACCATCATCGGCAGGTCCACCTTTTATTCGTAAGTAGTTACACTCACCGTGCCCACGAGGACATTTGAGCCCGAAGTACGCCGGTAATTGCGGAGGTTCGTCTTTGACAACGTAATCACCTACATTAGATGTGTGGATCACTCGAAAGCCGTCCACATTGATCTCATAAAACCTTACATCAAAAATGATAAAGCCTTCCATCACGCACTCCCATGCGCTTCTGATGTAACTACAGGATCAGTACCGTACCGCCAACGCCCTATCCAACTTAACAAAGCATTGATATCCATTTCACGCAATTTGCCAATCCGATCACGCCCGCGCCCATCCGAAAACGCTGCGGCGTAAGTACTAAGAGCGTCAACCCGCGTATCAAACCCTAGCATCACCTTGTATTCATCAAAGCGCTTTCCATCCGGCTCAACTTGCTCAATCACCCAGACTTTATCACTTTTCAGATTCGGACCAACGAAAGCATCAGTCTGCTCTCTAGGTCCTTCAGCTGAATTAGTCCCCATAATATAGCCGTAGTCCGCCGGCATATTCACCGACCAGCCATATCCCAATCGACGCTCGCCCTTGTGAGTTTCAATCACCACCGGAACACCACCAATATTCACTAAGGAACGTCCGACACTGGAATCACCGATATGTACCCTAGTACCGACCTCAGGGAGGTTGATGATACTACTTAGACCTCTCGCAAAGTTGATGCGTGCTAAAGTAAGAGGATCATCATCAGGCCCTACAACATCATCATCGGCAGGAGCCGGTACCGAGGTACCATTCATAGGCTTAGCACTTGCGCCAGCAGGCATCTGCTGTGGAGTTGTGGGAGGTTTGGGGGAAGGTGCGGGTGATTGCTCAGCATGTCCGCTTACTGAATTGCTCGGATCAGCTCCAGGCATATCCGGCATAGGCGGCGCCGGCGGTTGTTGACCTGCGGCCTCAATATCTTCATCAGTAATATTAGAACCAAATCCTGTCACACGCGACCATTGCCGGACTTCCTTCATTGCAATTTTAGGCGTAAAGACACCATCTTGCAGCAGCTGACTAGTTGCTCCGGCAATCGTACCTGCAATCGTCGACTTCTCGGATTGCTGAAGTTGCCAAAGCGGCTTAAACGAGAAATTAAAGCCATTAGGCAATGGAACACCAAACCGAGATCGATGCGTAATATCCAGTAGAAAGGTTACCGGCGATTTGATGGTTGTCTCCTGTCCTGACTTAATTCCATCATAGTAATTGCGTAGATCACTATCACCGGTAGAGTTCATACCAGCTGGAGACTGCCCGAACAACCGGGTCATCGGGATATCAGCCGATCCGGATATTTGTTGGCTAAATTGAATTATCATATCAGCCAATCCGGCGAAGGTGTAAGTGTTGGCTTGAAAATCATCCTCCCCATCCAACACTGTCAGACCTTCATTAGTCTGCATCATACGGATCATTTGTACCTGGGCTAATACTGCTTTGTATATCGGCCCACCAGTAGCGATCAGTGTTCGCAGATCAGGTATCTTAAGCACACGCAGATGTGCTTTGTAAACCAACTGCGCCGCGCCTTGCGACACTGAATCGAAAGCAATCATCCGATCCCACATAGGCTCAAGGATAGAAAGCCCCCATCCGTTTTCCGCCATACGCTGCCAATAAGGCAACTCGATACCATCAAACCGAAATATTCGACTGTGATGTATCCGCATAGCAGGAATACCACGAGTATCAGCAACTGTTGTATAATACTTCGGCTGCATAAAGTCAGGAGCACCTGGATCAAGCACAGAGTCATCAATATGTGGCCAGACCATCCAACGATCTAATACTAAGATACCTTGAAATTGTCCTAATGAAATAGTCTCCGGTCGCAGAGGCGTGGCCGGGTCGTGCCCACGGATCATGATAGCGCAGATGCAGCCACCGTAAAGCCTTGCCCACTTCAAAGCAGAATTAAGCCGCTTCCAAATCTGTTTATTCATCCAGTATTGATTAATCGCGTCGATCTGATCTGGTGGCATGTCCGATTCAATATCAATACCTTCCCGCGTCATATCATCAGCGGGGCAATCCACTACCTTACGCACCAGCCAAGAGCCGCGGTACATCCACTCGATCTGGGTATGATTTCTCGATAGCGGATTGAATCCGTACGAGCTGCCGCTTGTAATGTTGTTAGTACCATACCCCAGCGACGCAGCCATATTCTGAAAGGTGTCACTAGTAAAAGCGGCACCAGTTGTAACAGGACTACTGCCGGCCTGTACCCTAACTCGCGTTTTGACTGTACCACTCACTAATAAGTGTCCTATATTAACGAAGTGAACAAGACGTGATCATTTACCACAGACAGCATCAACGAACTTATCTATGTCCGTATCCATGGCATTAGCAGTACGCAAAACTGCATCCCAATCATTGCATCCGGCTGCAAGCTTCAAGTACTTCGATATCCCAAGCACGAATGATCGCATGGCCTGATCTGATGTACCGCAAGCAGCCGCATCATTTCTGATAGTATCGATTGCGCGGATCACCTGGATTTGACTCTCGTCGACGCGGAGCTCTAACTTAGAGGAACCTGACACTGAGATGTCTCCTTTACCGTAAACACAGAAACGGGGCATCCAGTCGCAATAAGCAACCGTAACACCCCGTGCCCGTCCTCAGCCCTAAAGCCCGTGCCTTAATCCGATGCTTTAGGACCTTAGCTCTTGTTTAGGCCCAGTATGATCATGTGCGATTTAGTCGACGGCAATTACCTGAGTACTCATGGCACAAACCCCTTATAGAAATTCTCCAACGTCGGGTCGGTCTCATGAACCGCAACCAGATTCATGCCGAATGGAAAGGTCTTATAACCCCATTTATCGAGCATAGCGACCAACGGCTCCATGCCGACCTTCAACCACTCAACTATCAATACTGGATGATACTTACATACAATAACACTTGCGCCGCGCAAAGCTGCGAGTTCCATACCTTCAATATCCAACTTGATCAAATCAACACGATCAGCGACTGAGTTACCAAGAGTATAACCACACATATTATCAAGTGTTACCCCCTCCACTGTACCGTACGCACTTACCACTTGCCCCACGTCTTCCGCCGGAGCGCCGTCCTCACGTATCAAGGCTTCAACACTACCAAAGCTAGCCATCTGCTGATGGTCTAATCTAGGCATGCGAAATGCCCCCTTATGTCTTCCGACCAGCCCCCACACCGCCTTAGCATTGAAGCAGTTGTTAAGTGCGATATTACCTGCCAGCGCGTAGAACACCCGCTCCTGCGCCTCGATCGCAACCACACTGCCCCAGCCACGCATCAGCATGGCCCATGGGATACTATGAGTACCAATATTAGCCCCACAATCGAAAGCCACCACACCATCACCAAAATGCGCTCGTCGGCTTTCCAGCAAACGCGCGCCGATCCCGATCTCGCCCCACTCATAATGCCCTTGCTCCAGTAAACTTAGGCCGACACCGTATCCTCCACTGCCGTCCTGCTTAAAATGAGCATCAAGCCGATTGACAATCATTGATCCGTGCTGAGTTGCCGCCAGCACAAAAGCGATCCGGTTGTTCAAGTCGATGGTCCTTTTTTGCTGTTGTGCCAGATCATCATTGCTAAATTGGCGACATCAATAGGATCGCCTTTTTCCACATGACCACGCAGCATCAACCACAAATCATGCACGGATACAGTCGGCCATCCATTCCGACCTTTCGCCCGCGATATGTCCATCTTCAGGCGCATCGCTTCGGCGAATTGAATAACTGCCGAATCATCACGCATCTTGATGACATCAATATCATCCGTTTGAGGTTGATGCTCAGTAGACATAACCACGATCTTTCTATTTAAGCTGCGCGGGTTATTGTCTGATCGCTACGCAGCGTACGATCCCAACAGCAGGCAGTATAAGCTGCCTGATCTACAAAGCACCCTTGAGCTTGGGCGCCATTTTGAAGGCGATCCGTTTGCTGGCGCCGATTTGCACAGCTTCGCCTGTATGCAGGTTGCGCCCCATACGAGCCGGTCGACTGCGCACATCAAAAGTTCCGAGCTGAGGAATCCGCACCTTATCACCTTCAGCAAGGTGAGTCGTTATGCTAGTGAATATATCAGCCACCATCCCTGATATGGCGTTCGGCTTAAATCCATGCCGCCCGCTGATCTGCGTCACGATATCCTTCAACAGGATTAATTGAGGTTCTCTGGGTGGAGCTTTCCTCACAGTCGCTCTAACTGCCATTACTGCATCCTTCCACTTTTGTTTTGTTGAGAAAAGGTGTTGGGCGTGGTAGCGTTTATTGAAGCCAAATGCTCCTTCACCACCACGCCCGGCAGGGTTGCTTATGACAGCATATTAATACCTGCCAACACCCATACTTGAAGAGCGTAATGGCTTCTACGGAGGTTTGCTACCTCCTCCACCACTACACCAGATAGGCGGGCCCGCGAATAAACCCTCAATGCCTATCTTTCAATCTGCGTCCTCGCAACGCCTTGCTGTTGTATACGCGCCAGTAGGTGGTTACGAGGGGTATCAGTTAGAGTTGCCCAACCACAGCATCGCATTACTGTGACTGGTCCCGACCGTGATTGGTCAGGTGCCGACGATTGGTCAGGTGCCGATGATCGCGCCGCCGAAGTTGTGGTTGTTCATAAAAAAAACGGACCTGGTGGTACATCGCAGCTTCATTCTACTAACTCCACAGGAGTATGCGTACATTTACCGCCAGAGGAAGGGTCTGGCTCCCAGCGTCTAAGAGAAGCGCGGTGCTTGATCGATTTTTACCAGGCACCGCACCCGGTAGGCCCTACCTCACTGAGAACATGGGGACAATCTCAGTTCCTACCCTATCACCAAGCGCGCCGCGCGTTTCCTCGCAGCTGAGTAAACGAATGATAGTGTCTAGTAATACGAGGAGGGGGGTCTACCTCTCGCATTATAAAACATCGCTACCATGCACCCGGTAATTTGATATATACCTCGGCCTTTTTTACTAAGCAACAGTGGCACAAGACCTAGGACGCTTTACACCACCACTTATTGAACCCGGCAGTGGCGCCATCGCCCTTCAGACGCAATGCTCGCCAGCCACAGAAAGCGAGCATTGCGATCATACCGCGACAGCCCGGAAACCTCCGGGGCATCATCGCATCCCAAGCCAGCCGCAATGCTGGATGATCATACTAAGGGGAATTATGTATGTAATCCCCATAATAAGCGCTTTACGCGCCCAGATCACAGTGGTTTGTATGAAGATTCAAAATCATCGCGTGACAATATCCACTGATATCTGGATAAGTGATCAATCACCCAGTAATCACCAACGGCAGGTGGATATGGACCAGTCATGCTTCGCTCATATAGCCGCAACACAGAATTACCGTCCGTGTTAGCAACATATGCCCCACTATCAACAACCTCAGTAACTTTACCAGCGAACACATAACCATCAGCTGATGATTTAGCCTCCAGCTTCCAACAAGCCATCCCTTCTGTCGGTTCGCCCGCTGTAACAACATCATTACTCATAGTCGTCGTCCCTTTCCAGAAGTTTCCGACAAGGTGGTATCCAGATCAGTCTAGTCTCAGGAGGTGCACGCTTATCCCACACGATCCACGCATAACTTGTTGCAGTAGATACAGATCGATCAAGTCGCCCTCTAACCATCGGTACGCGCTCCACGAACTGCAGCACACTAGTTGGCTGATGTACACTGAATAGTTGCTCGTACCGCCCTACACTCTCTAAAAATGCAGTACGCGTCAGCATTGCCACACCATCACACGCAATCGGCAGAGCTTTAATCACAAACTCCTTAGCCGACTTGAATGGCGGATTGGTAATCACCCAATCAAATGATCTATTGCGCCACTGGTGATAGAGAAAATCACCACGACCCACGTCACAGTCACCGTAATCGTATCGATCAGTCGCTACCACTTCCCTAAACGCTTCCGCCAACGTTCGAGACATATAGCCTCGGCCCGCCGCAGGCTCCAGACAGTTGCTGTTACTCAGCAGAGTAAGTGGGTACGTATTAATAAATGGAAGCAGTGCGCGGGTTGCCCAGGGTGGTGTTGGGAAGTCATCAGCGCTGTCCGCAGGCTCATGCCGTTGCGACATCACTGCGTGACTAGTATTTTGCATTAAACCAGTTCTCCGCTATCAGCGCGCTTATCCATCACACTTCCCCCATCCTGTAACGGTGATTCCCCAGTGATTACCATCAAATAGTTCAGGTGGTTCCTCTAGCCTATACCACTCCACCCCAGGAGTCGGGTCAGGTACCAAAGTCCCATCATGTTCGTGTACTGTAAAACGATCACCGACTTTTAATTCACCGTACTGCTTTGATGTGCCATCAAGCAACTTAGCGTGTAATCTCGGTACAGTAGGCGCAGGCACCAAATAAATACTAGGTGTGCCTTTTGTCGGGTCAGGCATATGAGGCATCCTTGTCTTATGCAAAAGTAACTTCGGGTCAGGCATATGAGGCATCCTTGTCTTATGCAAACCAGCAATAGTGTATATACCACACGATCAAATCAGCTTCGCCCATATTCCGACTCCGCCCCGCTTCTGGATATAACCATCTAAGGCATATCGCGCGGCATCAATTGAGTGATTGTTCCTGTCTTCAAGTTTAGGTAGTACAACAGGAAGGCCAGTTTCCGGGTTCAGCGTCCTAGGATCGACCTTGTAACTATACAAGCGAAACTCCTGAGCAGTATTCACACAGCGCTCATGGATCACAATCTGCTTGAAGCCTTTAAGGTGCTGAATCCCATCCTCAACTGATCCCGGCCACTTCTCTGCCGCAGATATAGCAAAGCCGCGACGCGCTATATAACTGATTGTCTCAGGCCGCGAGCTGTCAGCTTTAATAGGCCAGTCTTTCGCACCCGGCACGCCAGGATATTCGATACCGGTCTTTATCGCTCTGCCACCCGCAAATAATGCAGGCAAGTCATCAATCTCCACACCCACCGCATACGCTTCATGTGTAATGAATAGCGTGTCGTTGTGTATGTAAGAACGAATCAATACACTCGGGTCATTCGCAAAGCCCCAGTCGGCGCCGTAATAGTAGCGATCTACAACTTCCGGCTCTTCAAAGCCTTCAACAGTGAAGCGATTGCGAAAAACCGCCGCTTCACTAACTTTGCGACAGAACCCTTCCCATACCCAATCGTACCGCTCCGGATCAGTTCTAAGTGCGTGCCTCCTAAGTTCTTCAAGCTCGGGCGGGAACCAAAAGTTGTCCTGCCATCCCACTTTCAGAATAGTCGCACGATCAGGTCCTGGCGGCTTAACAATAAATCTCTGATAAGTTGGGTCTGTCGAATCAACCGGATTAAAGCTCGCCCAAAGTTCCGCGCCAGGTTCGCGAAGCACTGTCGGTTCTAAGTATATCCAGCTGTCCTCTGAAGTCGATTGCGCTTCCTCAACCCAAGTGCGAGTTACGCCTTCCAGCGATCTGATCTCCTGAATGTTCTTCTGCAATCCCTTAAAGATGAACTCACTACCAGTAACCCGCGATCGGATACTCGCTTTCTCAACTTCAAACCACTGATTAATCCCTAAGAGAGTGATCTGGCGTCGGATTACGCGATGTACTGAATCAGCGATACTATTCTGGAACTCGCGCGTGCAAAGGATAAGCTGCTTAGTATGATGCGCTTGAATAGTCAAGGCGCGTGCCATTGACCAAGACTTCATTCCACCGCGGCCACCGTATAGAACTTTGTACCGCTTTGGTTGAAGCAGAAACAGCAACGACCCAGGAAGCTGAGCATTGATGCGCGGAAACTCTACTCCGACGGTCTGGGCGGCCGACATTAAACAGCTTATGAAAAACGGTACTTAAGCGACGCGCCAGACAGGAAATTGCTGACGGCACTTAAAGCTCCTGGTTATTACCCCTTCAGCCTCCAGATCGAGAAGCACATCCCTAATAGTCTTAGGCCACAGATCAGTGGCATGGCAGATAGTCATGATGGTTGGGTCGATCTGGTCTATAAGCTCATCCCAAACCAGCCTAACTGCTAAGCGACTTAAGTCTAGCATGGTATTCCTCTTATTTATTGTTTCCTCTTAGAGAGAAACATAGATCACGCCTTCCAGCGATCTGATCTCCTGAATGTTCTTCTGCAATCCCTTAAAGATGAACTCACTACCAGATGATGGTAATAAATCCGTCAGCATCCACCAGATCAGCAGGCCAGCCGGAAGGCAGCACGGTACGGGTCGGGCCAAACACCCCAAGCGGCAATCATACGCCCTGGCGTATGATTGCCGGTGCCACGAGCATGCTGCCAATCAATCCACGACGAGTGATCATTTCGATCCAGATTCAGTAATAGGTACCAGCTCGTCCGGTTTATCAGAATGCGACACATATCGAAGCTGGCACACACGTTCCAACATAGTTTCGAGTGTACGCAGCGTAGCCTTACCATCATCCGTCAGACTGCCGAAGCGCCGCAGTGCTGATATCTCGCGCAGGATATAAGTGAGCTTTGGATCATTATCAAGTAGTGGTGTGTCAATATTGATTCCCAAACCGGACAACTCCTTATTAATGATCAACTCAACCATAAAGCCAGGATATCGAAAACGCATCCATTCCGAACAACTAAAATTAACAGTACTACTCCGAAGGCCGTTCTCAATCGACTGATATACAGTGACCACGATTAAAGTATCATCGATAGCGTTACCGCTGTACTTAGGTATTTTGTCAGTTGCCATGTTCGTTGACCCCAGGAAGTTGCAGCAACGCGATGATCGCTTCGGCCTGATCTCGCCTGATCATGAAGCCGCCGCCCTCGGATGGATGGACCGCCCTGATGTCCAGGCCCTTCAGCTTGCACCAGTTCGGCTTGGCCGCGTGATAGCAGATGGTGATGTCGTCCAACGGACCGGCCCGAGTATCATCGATAGCGTTACCGCTGTACTTAGGTCTTTTGTTGTCCCCACTCATATTCCCAGTCCTCTTATTAAAGCCGGAGACGAATCAGTCATATCGGTCCATACTCGATCGCGCGCCCCACTTCCTCCTGGGCGATCTGGCGCATTGCCTCTTTGATTTGTTCGTCCAATCTCTCGCGCCTTGCTGACCTTCGATTTGTTTCAATATATTGCTCCCCGTCTTCATTTTGACGCGGTGTTGACGCTTTATTTTGCTCCATGGCGGCGTTGACCCGTTACAAGGGGGTGTCGGTCGCGGGTCTTTGTTCGGTGTTGGCGTAGACGGTTCGGGCGCTCGCTACGCCCGGCCGTTTCAGGTGGTGCATACGTGTTCGACCTGCGCGGCACCGCCGAGATATGGGACGCGCGCTATGGCACGCTCCACAGCCTCTGCAACCCCGATGCCGCCGTCGATACGCCTTCCTTCCGATCCAGGGGGCCGAGTTCTCAATCCACACCATACCGGCGCATCGCGATCTGGTTGAGCTTGACCGTCAGCGTTGCCGACCCGACGCTGCCGCTGGCGTCAAAGTAAAAATCCAGGCGCGGCAGGATGTAGGTATTAAGCGAATGCAGCACCATCGGCTGCGAGCGCAGCTTGATGATCCCGTTGTTCGGATAGGCTGCAATTTGCACGCCCGTGCTAGGTAGGATATGAAAACCAGCGCCAGATGCTGTAGCGCCAGCCAGCATCTGGCACCGATCACCCAACATTCGCAACAACGGGCCGCAACAATTCGCAATTCCGCTGACCACCATCTCACACTCAATATAAAATGGCGTTACGCCTAGGTCTGCCGACGTGAATCCCCATGATGCGTTTGGCAGGTTGCTTAGGATCAGATACCATGCCTCGCTTGCTGTGCCGCTGCCCAGGGTAAACGTGAGGGCCTGTCGCTGACCAGTTTGGCCATCGGACCACGGATTTTCGATCGAGCACGCCACGGTGCCAGATGCCGACCCAGACGTGCGGCCAATCGTATATCCGGTGGCGAGGCTACCGGAGTAAACAATGCCGGTGGCCGCATTCTGCGTGCCCGATGTGCCACTGGAAAAATTCGAAATACCAGAGACGTGATTGGTGTAGGACCAGACGACATTGCCGTCTGTGATGTTGCCACCCGTGCCGGTCGGACCGCCTGACGCCGCGGACTGCGCGTTTCCGGTGACCGATTTACAGTAGTAGGTATTGCCGCCGCCGTTGGCGCAGATTGAGCCGGGCGCATAGACCGTGCTGGCCTGCCAGGGCAAGCCCTCCAACAAATTCCCGCTCGGATTATAGAGAAGATCATAACCGTCGAGCGCCGAGTATATCGAGTCTTGTCTTACCGGGGGCAGAGAAAGCCATTGCTGCGCGGCCTGCCAGACGCAATATCCCATGAACTCGGCTCCGGTCGGGCTTGGATGCAACCCATCAAAGGTGACCGCCCCAGATGTTCCACCCGCGCCCCCGACTGGATAGAACTTAGTTTGGTTGGTGCCGTCTTCCCAAAATCCGGCCGGATCGGCCAACGCAATGGCTCGGTATCCAGACGGATTGGCCCACGTCTCACCACGGCAGTAGGCCCTGATCCATTGGTTAATCTGCGAGCACGTAGCTGATTGTAGCGTCGTCATGACGTTGTTCGGGGGGACTGTCATAAGAACAACACGCTTCCCCGCGTCCATCAGTCGCTCTACCATGTATTGCAGGTTCGCTATGGTTGTGGACGCTGGTGTGCCTCCATCCACGTCATTTGTGCCACCCAACACCACCATGATATCGACTGGACACGCGATCGCATCCGCCAGCCTGATACGCATTTGCGTCGTTGAGTTGCCAGGACAACCAAGGGTGCCAGTCCCGCCCTGTGTGCAAAAAATACTGGCACCACTGCCCGTCGAAGTGTTTATGGTGCAGACGGCAGCCCCAAATCCAGGGGACAGGATGTTGACAGCGGTTATTGTCCCTCCGGCCCCGACCGTTATTGTTCCGGTTCCGCCATTCGTGAACGCCGGTGTATCGCTGGACAGATATCCAGCGCCTCCGCTCACGCCCCAGCCGTTAACGACGCATTTCAATGTGGCATAGCCGACGCCGCCGTATCCGGTCGTCATGTCCCAATTCAGCAGGCCACCACTGTAGATTTCAGCCCATGTCAAATATCCAGTGAGCGGTTTCGACGATATCGCGATATTGTAAACCCAGGTCACGCCGCCATCATTAAGGCTGCTCGGCGTTGGCGCTACACTCCCGGTTGTGCCCCCTGCACTCGTGTAAAATATCAGCCCGGCACTCTGCACCTGATAGCCGGCCGGAACAACCGTTGATGCAGTCCACGCCGGAATATTGCTCAGGCTGACGTTAGACGGAGAATAGGTTCCCTGCGACGTCGATGAAATCGAGTCTCCAAAACACTGGATGCGCCACCCAGCCCCGCGCGCCGCTGAGATCGGGATGGCAGCGTGTGTGCCCCGAGCGATCAGCGCTCCAAACGTGAGGGCGGCGGTGCTGAGAAGCGCACGGCGGCGGGATAGGTGGGACATCAGCGGAACACCCAGTTTGAGACACCATCACAGCCGATCGTCCATGACGCACCGCCCGCCGCGCTCAGTGGGTAATACGATTGCCCGTTGATCGTGCCAGACAGAGGCGTCACCGTGATCGGGTTAGCCCAAGAGTCACCGTATTCGTCCGAAACTACGAGTTGCTGCGTCGAGGTGGAATTGCACGCTGGTAGCGTTTCGGATTTTGGTGCGCCGGATGACGAATTCCAGTTGATACCGTAGTCGGTCGTTAACGCGGTATCAGATGAACCGGCGCTGATGACGCGGACGTGTGGACTAAGTGCTCCCCCCAACGTCAGGTTGCCGGAAATGGTGCAATTTGCTGTGCAACCAGAACCACCTCCCGGCCCGTAAGTCGGCGCAGGTTGCCCCCACGCGTTTCCAAATACCAAAAATACCCATATAAGGGCTACGAGAAAGCGCTTCATTACTGCAATCCCTCTCCACCGAATGACACGCTTGACGCGGACGAGTTCACACTAACTGCATGCGATGATGGAACTAAGTAGAACGGTGCATTGCCTGCGACACAGCCCGTGGTTGAAGGAGTCCCTGTCACAGTCCCGGCCGTTGTAGTTTGATCAACACAAATTCCGGCCGTATTCGCTGTCATAATCCAGCCGCCCGCCGTAGCGTGCCCTGCGCTCAGGGCTGTGACCGCCACGCCGCCTGTGGTGACGCTGGATATGTCGAGAGGAACAATCGTGCGGTTAGCTGGACCGCTCGTAACGACGCCTGATACAACCATACTACTCCCACAGCTTGTCGTATCTCCCCCTGTCGATTGCGTAATATTGAGGGTGGTAGTTCCAGATGCAGTGATCGCTGCAAGATATGTTGGGTTCCCGCCCGCACTAAAGACATTTAGCCACCGTGGCGAGTTCGGTGGGATGATCAAATTCGAGGTAGTCGCAGTCGTGCCCGAACCGACACCAGTAGCTATATAAGCTGCTGCTGATCCAGTATTACAAATTTCCACAATCGGATAGGTAGTCACAGGCAACGAGCTCGGTAGTGCGACGTTGGCTGATGACGTGGTGACGTTAAGTGGCACAGTGACAGTACCCAGGCGCGAAATAGGTGGCGACTGCCCCCAAGCCGGCACGGCCGCTGCCATACCCAACGTGATCAGAAAAGCAAGCCGGCGCATTGTGTGCCTCGCTTTCGTGGATGTTACAACTAGATCGGCTATCATGATAGTTCGTTGATCCGCCGCTTAATTTCATCTTGCCCCAACACCAACCATGATGGGTCGTTGAACACGTGAACAGCAAAAGCAGCTCTAGCATTATCCAAATTCGGCGCTGCTGACTTACAACAAGGCCAAAGGATAGCCAGATCGATGTGACGGTTGTGTGCATACCATTGACCCATCACCCACTTAATAAATGTCCTGATCATGGTGTAGGCTCCGCATGCCCTTCAATAGTTCTGTTGGCTATAGCCTGTTCCCGGCTCCATACCGGCTCAATGACTATTACAGGAGGAAGCTGCCCATTGATACTAGCAGGATCAAACCCACCTGATCCCACAGTAGGCTTCCACATCTCAGGCTGCCTGAACTCCAACCACCTAAAGCCCGCATTCACATCAGGAGCGTAGTGTTCCGTATAAGTTGCGCGCTTGACTGTATCGGTCTTCGGATTGTACCAAAGCTTTTCAGCTGTGTGAGAGTATCCTACAGCCCGATGATACATCTGCCGCGCAACAAATGCATCAGCCTTAGCCCCCCCATTGTCATAAGCCTCACGTAGGCTCTCGTACCTGTCCAACCATGCTGTAAAGTTGTCCACACTCACTTTTATAGCTGCGGCGATACGAAAATCACTTGCACCTAGCAACCGCAGATTATACACAGTGTTGTCAATGCCGGGATGATACTTAGATGGTCGTCCATTAAGGCCTCCCGCGTGCTTAGGCTTTGCAGCAACAGGCAAAACTTTTCGCTCCATCACACGGGCATCCGCATCAGGCCGGCCAACTGCAGCTCTGCATCTGACAACGCTTCAAGTCGCATACCCTGCGCGAGAACTATAAGCTTAGGAGGATAGCCTTCCCAAATCGACATTGTTGTCTTCTCCATACCTTTGTTTTTGTAGTGTAACCAGACTCAAACACAGCAGCCAATGATGATAGACTGATAACCATCAGGATACACCACCCAATAATCACCAACGATTGGTGTGTATCTGGCCGTCATGCCGGGCAGAAACTCACGAAGCACGGCAGTCCCATCCGCTTCCTGCACATAGCATCCGTATTCGACCACCTCAGTGATCTTCCCAACCTTTGTAGAAGGGCGATTGATCGACATTGTTGTCTTCTCCATACCTTTGTTTTTGTAGTGTCATTTCCAGGATATCCGCAGCATCTGACAGATAGTCCATCGCTGTACTAATAAAGCCAGTGACCGCTTTTTGTGGAATACCTGATGTTGCGCGCATAGCGCCGGCTGCTTCCACAAGACTAGGTAAACACCTTTTAATAATAAGCAAAGCGTAGTCCATCCGCTCAGCGTCGGTGACGGCTGTTGATTCTGGTAAATCAACAGACGGCTTAGGCACCACCCGCTGTTTATGTGCGTGCTGTGATCCGAATAATGCTAACTTTAGAAAGCCGATCATTGAGTGACCTCTACCACCTCTAGCGCAACACCCTCTCTCAGTATGTTGACTAGCAGTGACCCGTCGCGTTGCGGCAGGAACACGTCTGCATGTTGCGCGATCCCATTTGCCAATGCCACATTGAACGCCCGCTCGTTCTCGTTGAACAGTGGAGCCGCCATGTAGGCGTTGATAGTATTCCCAACCTTTGCGTTGCTCATAGGACAAATACCATCATCATGCTTCTGAACCAGCAGCGTTCGTATTCGCAGGATTATCCGGTTCTTTGGCCTCCATTCTAGCGACTTCCCTAACCACGATTTCAGAGCCTTCCCAAACATAGTAACTGTGGTTAGTGTACGATTTAAGGTCGGTGTTGAGCACGACCTCACCATACGATGTCCCTTCGGACAATATGCTAGTGCTGCGGCGCACCACTACGATGATGCGACGGTCGTCCGCCACATGCGGAATGGAAATGTGAACTGTGGTAGTCATGGGATATTACCTTTCGCTTTGCATCAGCAAGAGGTATTATACCGGCGCCACATCTGCAATGTCAAATTCTACTTCAACCTCATTACTCATGACATGCATCAGCAACTTAACACGATCGCCGTCGCGCCAGCTGCATATGCCTTCACGATTTACTAAGTGTCCTCGCTTAACAACCGCAGTGCATCCAATATTTACTAAGCGCTTTGCGCCAGGTACCGGAATACTGTGTTGAATCAGCGATTCTACAAACTTGGTATCTATCGCTTGTGGACGTCCGGGGGCATAACAAAGCACACGCCGAACTCCGTAAGTGTGCATAATCGGCTGCCATGGATCAACCAATACATCAAATATAACGAAGATGTAGTTCTGGAAAAGTGGTTTGTACCGCGGACGTTGCCGCTTTATCGGCCTTAGCTCAACAGGAACTACTACGTCAAATCCTTGTCGTAATATATTGATATTAGCGTCGAACTCCTTGCCTCCGTAAGTATGCACGACATACCAGAGGCGTGCCATCTTCGTGTTACTTTAAGCAAAGACTGATGGAGTACGAAGCCACTGAGTTGTTCCCACGGCTACCGCATTGCGACTACCGAGATCGGAGCGCCTGTCACGGTCGTATGATCTGGGCAGTATATATGGCGTGGTAGTTGCCGCGCGTCAAGCCTGGTGGGCTTGATCCCAATTTGTTCTCTAGTTGTTCACAATACGTTCATGATTAAATGCCAGTACGACTGGCAGTACGACTGGCAGTATGGCTAGCGCCATGTCGATCAGGTCAAAGCTGACCAGGACAAAAAAAGACCGTCTGCTAATCGTAATGCTTAGCAGACGGTCAGGTTCCCGAAACAGGCTGCAAGCACACATTTCAGGCCACTAGCCAATGTATAATTGCATGGCCCTGGCGCCATGTCAACCGTTTTTTTTTGGGGGGTTGACAAAAAATTTCCCGCCCGGTATATACCATGATGCAGGCACATTATGTTGGCCATATCGCTTCGCACGAGGAAAACTCCGGTAAACAAAGCCGGCACTCGTGCCCGCCCGACACAGTGCTTATGCAGATTACAAGCTGATAGGGTAGAGCTGCGTCCGTAATGGGCAAAAAGCACTCGATCAGCAGGCCGGCTCTGTGATAAACCACAGCCGGGACAGCGCCAGGATTGCTGCAATAGTCTCTGGCGCGAACTGTCACTTATCATGATGATGAAGGCCGAGGTAGCGTATTCCATATTATATGCAATAACGACGGGCGACTAGGAGAGACCCCGCCCGGTGAAAGCCTCGATTGCAGTATGCTCCATAGGGTTTTAGTTACCTATAGATCGTATTTTTCCCTTAGTCCGGGAAAGGTATGCTTATCCACTGGATATCACCTTATAATCGTAACCAGTAGTCTATGCGATCAATATGCATCTACGCTTCGGGCTATCGCCCTCGCTTGATACATATTGATCGGACATGGCCTTTCAGGCCATGCGAGCCTTTCACAAGATTACTAAAAAATTATGTGGATAAGATGATGTGGATGCTTAGTAGGCAAGCGAAGCGAAGCCGTAGCTAAGCATCCGCGTCATCCCGCAAAGCGGACTGTACTACTACCACTGGATAGGAATATCCCTACAGAAGTTGTATGCCAGAGTTCTGTGCGCGCGATACTATGTATCGGCATCGTGCTATCACTTAGGTCGTGATTTACGCGCGATTGGTATATACACTATTATGGTAAGTATCGCGGAGGTTATGATGCCCCACATAAATCACTATACAGATGAAGAAAGAATCAATTGGCTTGCTCAGGTAGCAATGACCAGTCGTACTGGAGTCACTATTGAATACTTAGTAGACATGGAAGGTGAAAGTAAGCGCTTTCGCGTTGACAGCTTCCACTCAATAGGTCCTATGTTTCCGGACATCAGAGCCGCAATAGATTATGCAATGTTTCTTAGCAAAAGAATGATAGGATGATGGTAATGCTGGATGATGCCGAAGCTGCGAAAATAGTGGCGCAAATCCTGACCAATCACGGGTTTCCCGTCTATTGCCCGGACCAATTTGTTCTGGACGTTCCAGATCGCGAACTCTGGAATGCCTGTGTTGAGATCGTGCGGAAATTGCGTGAGCATTACATCGGCCCGGTGATCCCCTATGGCCAGTGATCATGTCGTCTATCGCGTAAGCGCCGCGCATGCATACGACAACTGGCGATACGACTTTGACTCGCTCGCGGATGCACTAGTGATGGTCCAAGGTGACACGTCTACCAGCATCCACGACCTCACTGCATTCGTCAATGGCCGGATCAAGAGTCGGCATGGCATCTGGCGAGGTGGTAAGCGATATGAAAGTATTATGGAGGCAATCAGCGGTTCCGTCGCTGCTCCCTTGTGCGCTATGCATATTCCGACACCCCCCAACGAGGAGTAAGAAAGTGAGCGAGGAAACCCCAACCCGAGACGACCAACTGACTCTGCTGCTTGATCTGATCCAGGCTGCCGCGCCC
>Ga0182012_10002271_pt1 | contig 20872 bp, 16 predicted proteins | sample 612S2SmetaG_FD_120486 | JGI IMG/M metagenome (GOLD analysis project Ga0182012, IMG submission 120486) | Permafrost microbial communities from Stordalen Mire, Sweden - 612S2S metaG | ecosystem: Environmental > Terrestrial > Soil > Wetlands > Permafrost | place: Sweden: Stordalen | collected...
CCCGGCCGCTTAATGCTGATTCAGGCCGGCCACCTCCCGTGCCGGTATTGCAGCAAGTTCCGAGCGCCCGAGGACCTGATGGGCGCGGGCGCGCGCGGCTTCATCTGCCGCTACTGCTTCGAGTGGCATAAGCATGCGCTCGCCGTGCTGAACGGCGAAACGCCGTCCGGATGCCAGGAGTGCGGAACGAGATTGGAAGAAATTTCGCCCGGTGTCGAAATACGGATGTACGTGGTGCCGAAGGATGGGTGCTACCAAGTGCTCTGCAAACGGTGCTGTGACTCATATGTGGCCAGGCGTCGAGATGTCTACGGCGCCACGGAATTTGGAAGACGACTGAAACTATGACGCCTGAAGAAACAGCAGCGGCTACCGCCGCCGCAGACGCGGAAAAGGCCACGACGACGGCGCGGATCGCCGCGCTCGAAACCGAACTCGCAGTCTCGAAAGCGACCACGCTCGAAAAAGAGCAGGCCGCGCAGTTCTGGTATGGCAAGGCCAACGCCCCCAAGACCGAAACCGAGAAAGAGAAGCCCGCGACCGAAGAGGACGTGGACCTGCTCGAACTGATCGGCAAGGGCGGCGGCGGCTTCAAGGAGTGGCTCAAAAAGCAGGGCTTAGTCACGCGCGGCGAAGTGGACGCCATGGTGGCGCAGAAGGCCGGCCAGCTGGTCAAAGAGAACCAGATGGTGGATCGCTACCCCGAGCTGAAGGACAAGACGTCGGACTTCTTCAAGGCCACGTCGGTCGAGTACATCGCGCTCAAAAAGCAGAGTGTCTCGGACGCGCTGGCGATGGAGATGGCGGCGGAGAAAGTCGAACTGGCCCAGCTCCGGAGCGGCAAACGCAAGATCCAGACCGACGCGGAGAAGGAAGAGGAGCGGCTCGACCGCGTGAAGGCGCAGGGCGGCGAACGCGGGCGCAGAACGCCCACCGAGCGCGCGGCTTCCACCACCATCTCGAAGGAAGAGAAGGAAATGATGAAGCGTTTCGGCGTCACCGAAGAGGACTACAAGAAATCGAAGGCGGCCATGGTGGTCGCGGATCGGGCGTAATAGATGTCGAGAAAAATCAACCCCAACCCGCCGAACGCGAACGCTTTCGCGCATGTGAACGTCGGTCCGTCGAACGAAGAAGTCATGGCGGATAACGAGCGCATCCAGGCGGAGCGCGCGGCGAAGGGCTTCCCCCGCGTCGAATTCGGACGGGACGCGGAAGACAAACGGATCTTCGATCGCACTGAAGGAGAGGGCGGCTCAAGCGATCCATTGCTGCACCCCAACCCGATCGCGGAGCTGATCGATCCGATTCAGGCGGCGAACCCCGACAAAGCTTACAAGCTGCTGGGGAAAGTGGCCTGCAAGTTTCACGGGCTGCGCGGCTATGCGCCGGTGCTGAACGAGCGCGGCGAACAGGTGGAACTGGGTGGCATGTTCCTCGGCGAAATCCCGAAGTCCGTGGCCGACCAGCGGCAGCGGCATTATCAGCGCGAGTCGCTGGAGGCGGTATCCACGGCGCAGGACAGCTACACCGAGCAGGTGAACCAGATCCGGCGGGACGCGCAGAGCGCGGGGCTGAAAGTTTTGGAGCCGGGCGATATGCCGGCGGGAGAATTCACGGACCAGGAAACGGGCGAGACCCACTTCCTCGGGTAACGGCTTAGTCAAAAAGGGGCTTTCGAAAACATGGCACAGATCAACGTAAACTCTCCGTTCGGCTTCCGGCCGATGCTATTCAACCTCGACGGCGGACCGAGCCGCGTCTCGCAGTACTGCAAGCTGGTGGGCGACACCTACGCCATCTTCTGCAACGACCTGGTGACCAAGGTGGCGTCCTCGGCCGTGCCGCTTGAGGGCGGAACGCCGGCGCCGGGCTGCAAGTCCGGATACAACGGCACGCCGGGCACTTCGCTCTGGCTGGGCAGCTCGCTCAACTACGGGCTGGCCTCAACGCAGACCTTCCATTCGATCATCGATTCGCCCACGGCGGTGTTCATCGCCCAGACCGATTCGAGCGTGGTCGAAGACGAAACGATCGCCGCGGGCAAGAACGCCAACCTCTCAATCGCGGTCGGCGGTTCTACGACCGTGGCTAAGCTCTCGGGGATGCAGATCAACACCTCTTCGATCGCCACCACGGCGGGACTCGATCTCAGGCTGCTCAACGCCTACGACGAATATCCCAACGTGGACAACCTCGCGAATGAAATTTTCGAGGTCGTGATCATGAAGCACCAGTACGCGATGGGAAGCGCCGGCGTCTAGGCCGCGGCGGCAGAAAACACAAAAAGGGGACACAGGGAAACTATGTACGTTCGCAGCTTACTGCCGGATCTCAACTCGGAGACGATGCTCCCGGCCATCGACGCGGTCATCATGGGCCGTTACAACCGGTACCCGGAAGAGTACGTGGACGTGTTCAACGTCGAAACTTCGGACCGCTCTGTTGAGCAGACCACCGAAGTCACCGGCTTCGGCCAGTTCGTTCAGATCCCCGAAGCGCAGGACACCCGGTTCGACCAGCTGCTCCCGGTCTATAACAAGACCTACAAGCACGCGCAGTGGTCGCTCGGCTTCAAGGTGTCCAAACAGGCCGCGATGAACGATAAGTTCAACGTGGTCAAAAAGGCTTCGATCGAGCTGGGCAAATCCGCCCGCGAGACCGTCGAAGTGAACGCGGCCAACATCTACAACCAGGGTTTCAATTCCGGCTACCCGGGCCCCGATGGACTCAGCCTGTTCTCGACGGCGCACATTTTGGCCGGCGGCGGCACCCAGACCAACCGCCTGAGCTACGCGACCGACCCGGATGTGACCAGCATCCAGCTTGCCCTGACCGACATGCGCAACACCGTCGATCACCGCGGCAAGAAACAGAAAATCGTCCCCAAGCAACTGGTCTGCGCGCCACAGAACGAATTCGTGGTGGCGGAGCTGCTGGGCGGCACGGACCGCGGCGATACGGCCAACCGGACGATCAACGCGTTCCGCCGCCGCAGCGGCATGCCGAGCTTCGACAGCTGGATGGTCTATGACTATCTGACCGACCCGCACGCCTGGATGATCCTGGCGGACAACTCGGACACCGAAGTGCGCTTTTACTGGCGCGAGAAATTCAACACCGTGGCCGACGTGGACTTCAAGAGCCGCTCGCAGATGATCGCGGGATGGATGCAGTTCTCTTGCGGTTTCAACAGCTTCTACGGCGCTTACGGGGTGCCTTCCAGCTAAGGCGGCCATGGCACTGCAACCTCAGATCTCGCGGCCGGCATCGACCGGCCTCACGCGCCTGCGCGTCGGACCGAACCGCGTTACGGCGGACCGGTCCCTGCCGGCGATGTGCGCGCCCTATCCGGGCGACAAAAGCACCAACGCCAGCAACAAGAACGTGCTGAGCGTGGACTGCTCAATGATGGCGACCTATTCACCGGCCGCCGCTCCCACGCAGTTGACGGGAATAACGACTCACGCGCTCGCTCTGTGGAACATTACGGCGAGTGAAGCGGGCAGAGCGCCGGATGTGATTCCCGGCGACATCTGGGAGTTTCTGTCAAAGGACAACGTAAACGGGTCGAGCGCGGATCCGCTGACGAACTCGGGCCTTCTGGTGCTTGGGGTTTATGTCACCGGCACCGGGCCATACGATCTGTCGCTGCTGCTCTACAACTCGACCGCGGGAACGCTTTCGACCCCGGCGGCTTACATCCCGCTTCTACTGGTGAACCGCTTCAACAACCTGAGCACGGATCCGAACCCGATCCCCTAGGCCATGTCTGATATCAAAACCACGCGCGTGCTGCTCACCATGGCGGCACGCACCGCGACCGTCGCCTCGGCGAAATTCATCGACCGCGCGCAGCAGTTCTGCCGCTTGTACGTCAACGTCACGGTAGCAAGTGGAACCGGCGGACTGACAGTGCAGCTGCGCGGGTACGATCCGGTCTCGCTCGAACCGGGCAATACGCCGGCGGGCGCGTTTCTGAACGGCGGCGGCACGGCGATCACGGCGACCGGGGTTTATGTGATCGAGCTACTGATGACCGCCGGCTCGATCGTGGGCGGCGTTCATGACAGCGTGGCGCGGATGCTTCCCTGCACCTGGGACGTGAACGTGGGCGTGGGCGACGCGTCGAGTTACACGTATTCGATCAGCTGCGAAGTGTTTCCCGGTTAATCCGGATTCTTCCCTGGGAGGGCTTATGCGGTTCGCTGTCTTACTACTCATCGGCTCTTCGCTTCTCAGCGCGCAGAACTCCTTCAATCCCGCGGGCTCGACGCCCCAGATCTTCTCGAACACGGTAGACGCCTCCGGCGCGATCGCGTGGTTTGAACCCGTGGTGGCCACCGACCCGTCCGGCGCGTGCACGGTGTACGCGATGAAGTATCAGCAGGTGATCAGCCTCGCATCGGGGAATATGTTCACGTGCGGGCCGAGCGGCGTGTGGCAGGCGGTGTCCTCGTCGTCGTCTTCTTTCGCCGCGCTCTCCGGCGCGATCGCCATCACGCAATTTCCAACAGGCGCGACGGTCAACCAGCTCCCTTACTTCAACGGCGCCGCGTGGGTGCTCGGCCAGCTCGGCGCGAGCCAGATCACGGGGCTCGGCTCAGCGGCGCTCGTTTCCACTTCCACCTTCGATGCTTCCGGAGCGGCCTCCGCCGTCCTTGCCACAAGCGTGCAGAAGGCGAATAACGGCTCGGACTTCGCGAACGCTTCCACCACGCGCACTAATTTGGGTGTGGCCATCGGATCGAACGTCGAGGCCTGGTCCGCGGCGCTCGACACCTTCGCGACGATGACGCCGGCGAACGTGATTCTCTCCAGCGGAACTTACTCAAACCCTTCGTGGCTCACAGCGGTCGCGAACGCGAAAGTGACCGGGCTCGGGAGCGCGGCCCTGCAGGCGAGCAGCTTCTTCGTGCAGCCGGCCTCTTCGAACACCTATTCCGGATCCACATTGCAGGATTTCGGCGCGGCGGGATTCCGGCCGCCCTACGGGACGCTGGCCGCGATCCCCGGAACGTGCTCGGTCTGGCAGCTCTATATTGCGACAGACCAGCAGGCCGGCGCCAACATTTACGAGTGCGCGGTGGCGAACACATGGAGCGCAGTCGGCGCGTCGGCCTCGACCGCGAATCTCGCCGTGGTGCGCGACCCCTCGGGCGACATCGCGACCAATCACCACATCTTCGGAGCCTCCAATTCCGTGGGCGTTTCCTCCGCGTGGCTGGCGAACAGTTACAACGCCTCGACCAATGCGTATGTGGGCTCGACCAGCGTCGGGCCGATGGACGGCGCGTCGGCGGGCTTCATCCGCTGGCCCGCGAATAAATACGCATCGCAGCCGATTCTGCAGGACGGCGCGGGGACTTACTACCTCGACTCGGGCGGCTCCTCGAACACCATCACGCTCAACGTGGCCTATCCCGAGTACACCGATAACTCAAACCTTTGCTTCAAGGTTGCATACCCGATCACCGGCGCGGTGACCCTCTTCTCCATCGATAACGCCGCCACCACCAAGACGCTGCAGATGCCCGGCGGGGTGTCCATGGCGTCCGCCGATGCGCCCGCCGGCACGATCCTCTGCGCGGCCTACAACACGACCAGCGCCGTGTGGAACGTGACCTCCATCACGCCGAAGGTGGCGTATCAGAATCGCGTCAACACCTACGCGTCGCAGCAAATTATGAATAACGGGTGGGAGACGGGGGTGGCCACCAACACCGACCAGGCGGGCTCGATCACGCTCGCGGCGGGTGCGGGCTCCTACACCTTCCTGAACACCGGGTACACGCATGCGCCGATTTGCAGCATGTTCGACTTCTCGTCCCAGGGGACGGCGGTCACGTTCACGGAAACCGTTCTGGCCCTCACCATCACCGGCACGGGAACGCACCAGATCTATTACCAGTGCACGCCGCGAAACTGACCATGAAACAACTTCTTTTCGCTCTCCTCCTGATCGCCCGCGCGCTCCTCGCCACCGACGTCTCGGTTCCGAACATGACGGAGCTGCTGACCAACACCGGCGTGCCCTTCGGCAACGGCGGCCAGGTGGGGTGCTCAACGAACTACTGCGTCTGGGCCACCACTCAAACGGGTGGCGTCTACACCGGCCACTCGGAACTCGCGGGCTGCGGGATCACGGCGGGGCAATGCGCGGCGACGCCGGTCTGCCTCACCTGCGGCAACGACTTCGCGCAGTTCGGCTATACGACCGGGTACGGCGCGGCGGCCACGGCGACTTACGTCAACTCGACCACGATCACGGTTGCGGTCGGCACGGCGGGCGCCGGCTACTCGGCGACGCACCTGCCCACAATTCTTTTCTCGGGCGGAGCCGGAAGCTGCTCGACCATCACGCCCACGGTCTCCGGAGGCGGCGTCGCGACGATCACCGCGTCGGGCTGCACCGCCTACACGAGTGCGCCAACGGTTTACATCGGCGGCGGCGCGGAAAAGGGCCAGCCGATCTTCGATCCCACGAACGCGTTTCTCTCGATCGGCGTCAGTAACCCGACCTACGGTCCGAACGCTTCGGCGGGGCCGGCCGCGATCGGCAACGGCGTCGATATCGATAACTGGGTCTGCCCGATCTCCGTCTCGGCCGGGGTGGCCACGCTTGGGACCTGCCACAACAACACCTCGATCGCAAACAACTACAACGGCATTCTGTTCGGACGCTTCGGCGGTTGCGGGCCCGGCACGGTGACCACCTGCATCTGGATGAGTTCAAGGTACTCGAACAGCGACTCCAGCAACTCCGGTTCGCTCGGCGACTACCGGATCCGAATCATCCCATACACCACGCCCGGCGGCGTGTGGACGCTCGGGACCGAGTTCACTTACCCATCGACGGGCGGATATCGCATCTGCCTGAACACGCTTCAGACGTGCTCCACTTACACCGGGAAAAACTACGCGGAGCTGGACGGCGCTTACGACGTGGTAGCCGGCGCGTTTCTTCTGGAGATCGCTCCGGACACGGCATGCAACACCACTTGCAGCGGCACCGGAAACTACTTCTGGCAAAACGAAATCGTCGCGTTCGCGCCGACCGGCACTTATGGCCAGTTCGACGTGTTGGTGCCCAGCGGCAACACCGCGCCGTGTGGCTGGAACGAGCATCCAAACGAGATCAACGGGCTCCTCTACTGGACCACGAGTAACTTCACCACCCTGACTTACAACGGGTGCGCGACGAGCTTTGGCGTGCCTCCGCTCGACAAAGCGGCGGTGCCTTATTACTACACCCTCGACGGGGCGGGCAACGTCCACATGGCGGCGGATATGGAGCACGCGTTCTCTGTGACGCAGGTCAACGTGCTCGGGACCGCGGACCGCACGGCCGTCTGCGCGGCGCGCCTGGCGCAGGTCGGCGCCGGATGCTCCGGCGCCACCGTGATCTCCGGAGGTTATTCGGCTTTCACGACGCCTTCTTTATTCCCCCTGCTGCTCAAGGACTCGAACGGAAACGCCAGCGTATGGACCCTGAATCCCATCCTCACGCTGAGCGGGCGGGTGTTCTGAAGTGGCCACTTACGGCCAAACCAAACTCCGCCTGAAGCAGCAGTTCCCGAGCGTCCCTCTGGAGCTGCTCGACGGGTGGATCATGGACCGCTACCAGGCGCTGCTCGATCAGCTCCCATGGAAGCGCATCGAAAGCAACATCACGATCCAGGCTCCGAACGAAGTAAACGTCGGCACGGTGACGATAGAAATCGGCTCGAACGTCGTGCTCGGGGCCGGCACCGCGTGGACCTCCGCGCAAACCGGCTGGTACTTCCGGCTGCCGGGCGACGACGCGTACTTCGCCTTCACCTACGTCAGCCCCACCCAGGGAACGCTCGACCGGCTGTACGACGGATTCTTCGGCGGCCAGCAGGAAGGCGCGAGTCCCCCGCCCCCGGTTGTGCCGATGTCCGGACTGAGCTATCAGCTGGACCAGGCCATCTACCCGCTGCCCGCGAACGTCCGGCTGATCCAGGGCGTGCGGGATCTCGATAACGATTACGATCTCGCGAAGATGAGCCAGCAGGAAATGAACGCGTCGGTGCCTTCGCGCTCGGATTACGGGGACTCGAAATTCTACTCCATCACCATGGATTCCGCGACCGAGCCGCCGGTCATGCAGATCGAACTGTACCCCATCCCGATGGAACTGACGGGCTACGCGGTGCAGGTTATCTGCGAGGACATCAACTTCGGACCGGGCCAGACCAGCGTCGCGGCGCTGCCTTTCGTGCGGCCGGCCGCGCTGAACTCCGGCGTCTCGGCCGACGTCTGCCTGTGGATGGAAAAACTCGCGCAGGCGGAAATGTACGAAAAACAATTCCTGACGCGGCAGCAGGAGATGATCCGGACGGAGAGTTTCCGGATCGGAGCGACGCGCATCGAAGTCGCCGACCACATGACGCGCCACCGGCAGGACCGTCTGCGCCGGGGATCGAGCTGGAGCGGATGGCTGGGCGGCCAGGGACCGGGAGCTTAAAGTGCAACTTTCGGACATGCGCACGCGCGTGCAGCAGCGCGTGAACGAACTGACCGGCACTTACTATTCGACCGCCGAAATCAACAGCGCGCTGAACGAGGCGCAGCGGCTTTTCGTCCTTCTGACGCTGTGCCTCGAAGTGACGGCCGCGTTCACCCTCACGGCGGCGGTGACTTTCTATCACATGCGGACCACCTTCGAGGACTGGATACTGCCGCTTCGCGTGACCACTCTCGGAGGCTCGAAAATCTTTCCTTCGGAGCTGGAGGACCTCGACTCGCTCGATTCTGGCTGGCAGGCCTCGCCCGGCGCGCCCGTCCGCTACGCGTCGCTCGGCTTCGATTTCTTCGCCATCTACCAACAGCCGGCTGCCGCCGGCACGGTGGTCAACATCACCTACGCGCAGCAGCCGCTCGTGATGGCGGCCGACACCGACACCCCCCAGATCCAGCAGGAATTTCACCCGGCGCTGGTCGCCTACGCCATCTACCGGGTGCGCATGAAGGAAGGCGCGCAGGAATTTGCGAAGACCATGCCCTACTTCAATTCGTTCCTCGACGAGGCGCAGAAGTGCGGCGAGTACGTCCGGGCCCGCAATATCGGCGGCGGGTATGACATTCTGCCGTTCGAACTGGCGCGGTTCGACCGTTCCAAGGTCGCCAGGGCTTCTGCAACTAAACGGCCGGAAGGGGCGAACAAGCAAGCGTGAGTACATTAGCAATCACGCCGGGCTCCGGCGCACTCGTTAGAACCGACCTGGGCTCCACTTCCGGGGCGCACATGCAGGTCACCAAGCTGGGCGAATCCGTGATCGGATCGGATAACCTGATTCCGGCCAGCGTGGCGGCCGGCCTTCTGGTCCAGGTGAGCGGGGTGACCGGGAGCGTGGCCGTAACGAACGCCACACCGGGCAACCTGCGCGTGGACGCCTCAGGCGTTACTGTGCCGGTGGCGAACGCGGGCGGCGGATCTCTCACGGTGAACGCTCCCGTGGGCACGCCGGCGGCGGTCAGGATCTCGAACGGCGCCGCTTTCGTCGATACCCTTCCGGTGTCGATCGCAGCCACGGTGCCGGTTTCCGGCACAGTCGGAATTTCCGGGACGCCAGCCGTCGCGCAGTCGGGCACGTGGAACGTGGGCGCGCTGACCTCTATCACCAACCCGGTGACGGTGACCGGCACGGTGGCCCTGAGCGGGACGTCTCCGGTCTCGGGCACGGTCACGGCCAACCAGGGGACGCCGGCGGCGGTTGCGAACGCATGGCCCATCGAGGTCTCGGACGGAACCAACACGGCGGGCGTCACCACGGTGAGCGCGTCGAAGGGGCTGAACGTCGTGCCGCTTTCGATGCCGGCGGGCGCGGCCTTGAGCCAGCAGGACAAAACGGCATTCACCGAAGGCACGACGTTCGCGAACCCAATCGCCGGCGTGTATAACGATTCGCCCGCGGGCAACCCGGCGGCGAACCAGGCGAGCGTGGTGCGCATCACGCCACTGCGCGCGATCCACAGCAACCTGCGCAACCAGGCCGGCACGGAAGTCGGGACGGCGGCGGCTCCCCTGCAGGTGGCGAACGCGCCGTCGCCATCGGGCTTCTGGAAGGCCCACGTTTCGTTCACGGCGTCGCAGACCGGCCAGACCATTTACGCGCCGGCGAGCGGCAAGACGGTGTACGTCGAAGGGCTCATCATCATGCCCACCACGGCGGGCGACCTGGTGCAGGTTTTCGACAACACCAATTCCAGTTCGACCATGCTGTTCTCCGGGTACCCGCCTTTGTCGGGAGTGGTGATCACGCCTTCGCGGCCCATTCCGCTGGCGGCGGTGAACAACATTCTGACCTACACCACGGGAGCGGGAGCGGCGGGCGACATCACGGCATGGGGCTACGCGGCTTAAGTCATGCTGCTATTGCTGCTGCCACAAGGCCCCGCGATCGCGGGCGTCGATCTGGCCAACACCATCAACGATATTCTGCCGACCCTCGGAGCGTCCGGCATCGGGGATCTCGACTGGTGCACGCAGGCGGAACTGTATCAGTGGGCGGATGAAGCGGCCAAACGCCTCTCGCATCGCGTGGGCGTCTTCGTTACGCGCGACACATCGACCAACTTACTGATCGGCGAAGCGACTTACCCGGTTCCCACGGGCCACGTGGCTACGGTTCATGTGACGGTGCTGCCCACGTCCAAGCTGCTGCCTTCGAGCGTGCAGGAGCTGGCGGCGCTCGATGCGACATGGCCGGCCTCGACGGGACCGATCACGCGCTATTCGATGGACGCGTCCGGGATCGGCACGATCACCGTGTACAAGATTCCCACGGCCACGGGAGTACTCGCCATCATCTACCACCAGTTTCTGCCGCAGATCCAGTCGGGCGCGAGCGCCATCCCGGTCTGTTCCCCCGTGGCGGATTACTTCGGCTACACCATGCTCGCCGGAGCCAGGCGCAAGGAATCGGACCAGACCATGACGGACATGGCGGACCACTTCGACCAGCGCGTGGCCATGTATGAGAAGGTTTTCGCGCACTACTTCGGGGAGGGCCAGTAGGTGAGCTACAAGCGCGAGTCGAAGCGGGTCCTCTCCGGATCGTTGAACCTTCTGCAGCCGGGTGACAAGATCCCGGACTCGGACGGCACCCAGATTGAGAACTGGCGCGTCGACCAGTCGGGCGCGCTGGTGTCGCGTTCGGGGATGGCGTTCCTCTGGACTTACGTTGACCAGGCCAACCTCTACGTGCAGTCGATGTCGCGGCGCGGCGGGACGTTCTATTACGGCGCGGGCACGTATCTTTACCGGAGCGGCCCGACCGCCATCCAGACCGGCTTCGACGGCAACCCGATCGGCGCGATCGCGTACAACGGCTACTCGTGGTTCATGAATCAGAACCTGCGCTGCAAGGACGGCCTGAACCCCACGACCGGCTTGCCCCAGGTGACCAACTGGGGGATCGCCGCGCCGACCAACGTGATTCTCCCGTCTGGAGAAACCATCGACCCCGTGGGCCTGGTGGGCACTTACCAGTGGTACTTCACCTTCGTTTCGGCCGACGGCACTGAGTCGAACCCATCCAAGGCGAGCGCGGCCTATGCCTTGCTCGGGAGCGGGGACGTGATTATGACCGTGCCCAACTTCTCGCCCGATGCGCAGATTGTGGGGCGCAACGTGTATCGCTCGGGCGGCACGCTGGGGCAGGCATACCGGGTGAGCGCCGGGATCACGATCAACGACAACACGACCTACGTGTTCACCGACACGATGAACGACCTGAATGTCACCCTGCTCGGGATCCCGATGCCGATCAACCATGATCTGCCTCCGGCCTGCGCGGGCGTGTGCGGCCCTTACCTCGGGACCTTCTTCGCGTGGAACGGCGTGGTGGCCGGCCAGAGCTACGTGAACCGCATGTGGTACTCGCTCCCGAACCTGCCGCAGTACTTTCCGGGCGCGGCGCTGACCACGGGGCAGTGGTTCGATGTGGGCGACGACGGTGAGGCCATCGTCGCCGTTGTACCGCACGCGCGCATGCTGGTGATCTATAAGCAGCGCTCGATCTGGCGATTGATTGGCGACCCCTACACGGGCTACCTGGAGCGCTCGGATTCGACGACCGGAGCTCTCGCCGTCAACGGCGTTTGCAACGCCGGGCAGATTGACTATTTCATCGGCACCGAGGGGGTTTACAGTTTCGACGGGGATCACGCGGCGAAGGTCTCGCCGCTGCTCGATCCGCTGTTCCGCGGCGCTTCGGCCACGCCCGTCTACATCTCCGATTCGCTGACCACGATGCCCATGAACTACGGACTCGCGGCGCAGGCCTCGATCGGCTACGCGGCCGGGCGGCTCTATTTCAGCTTTGCGGAGCAGGGCCAGACCTACAACTCGATGACGTTGATTTATCACGAGGCGTCCCAGCGCTGGTACACCATGCGCTACTTCCCTTCCGGCTCGTTCGACGGCGGCCTCTCGCTGGGCTTTGGGTGCTTCCTCTACGCCAACCCCACCATGCAGGTGGGCGGCCTGGGACGCGTCATGCAACTCGAAACCGGCACGGCGGACTCCGGCGTTTTCATTGGAGGAACGCCGATCGATCTGGCTTACCAGTCGCGCTACGAGGACTGCGGATCTCCGGACAACCAGAAGATGTACCTCGACGTCACGATCGAGGCCGCATGCGGGAGCGCGGTGACGGTGATGGTGGTCTATAACAACGGCGCGGGCGGCAACGTGACGCTGGGGACGATCCCGGTCGGCGCGCGCGGAAAGGCGACGTTTCCGCTCGGGACCGATGGAGTGCTCGCCTTCAACATGGCCGTGCGCCTCCAGTCGTTCTCGACCGCGCCGGTGACCATCTACTCGGTGTACTTCAGCTATTACGTCGAGGCGCGGCTGACTGAAACCGTCTCCACTATTCCGGTCGATCTGGGAAACGGCAAGGTGAAGCAGGTCAAGGAAGTTCAGGCGGATCTCGATTGCTCGACCGGCCCGGCGGTGGTGACGGTGCAGAGCGATCTGCCGGGCAACCAGATCGTGACGCGCCAGACCCTGACGGCGGCGCAATCGACCGGGCGGCGCATCTACCAGATGCCGACCTCGCAGACGTGGGAGGGACGCCTGTGGCGCTTCTCGATCGACGCGCCGACAAATTTCCGGCTCTACAGCCTGCGGATTCTGATGCGCGTGATGGCTGTGTACGTGGAAGCCTACGAGGCCGCGGCGGGGTTCCTGTGGGATTCGATGGAGCAGGACTTCTCGCGGCTGAAGCGCTATCCGCCGGACCAGTACGACGATCCGATCAAGCGCGCGCGTAACCTCCAATTCGACATCGAGGCGGACGGGGCCATCACGGTGAACCTCTACTCGGACCTGCCGAACCCGATCAATCTGGCGTCCCCGCAATTCACGGCCACAATCCAGACGACGGGCAACCGGCGTATCGTCACGCTGCAACTGCCGCAGGGCCTGACGCCCATGATCGAGGGCAAACTGTTCCGCCTGCAGATCGCGGGAGCCCAGCAATACAAGCTCTTCGACGCGCGGCTCGAAGTGATCGAGATGGGCGTTTACATCGAGGCGTACGAATCCGCCGGCGGCGCGACTTACGATTCGCGCGAGATGGACTTCGGCTCGGCCAAGGTGAAGGAAGCGCGCGAGCTGCAGCTGGATGTCGAGACCACGGGCAATATCACGGCGCAGCTGCTTTCCGACATGCCCGGCTTCACGATGCAGGTAGTCGCGTCCACCACCTTCAACACGCAATCGACGACTACCGGGCGCAGGAAGATCCACCTGGTGCTCCCGCAGCTGGAGGGGCGGCTGTGGCGGCTGCTGATCACGGGACCGAGCGCCTTCCGGCTTTACGGAGCGCGCCTCGAAGTCCGCGCCTTCGGCGAATACTACACCTCGGACGAAGCGGGCCAGGGCGGCTTCTGGGATTCGACCGAGCTCGATCTCGGCGCGCGCAACGCGAAAGAGATCCGCGATATCGAGTTCGAGCTGTGGGCGTACGCGCCGGTCACGGTGACGCTCTACCTCGATCTGCCGGGCAACACGATGACGGCGCAGCTCTCCGCCGTGCTCCCCGCGACCAACGGCCGCAGGAAGTGGAGCGTGCCATTACCTCAGAACTCGCCCTACCTGTACGGCCGGCTTCTGCGGGTGACCGTGTCGGGCTATGGGGCGTTCAAGCTTTTCGGCGCGCGCGTGAACTGGCGGCCGGTGGGAACGTACGTCGAAGCCTATGAGGGCGTCGCCGGGGCCATCTGGGATTCGACGGTGGTTACGCTTGCGGACGGCAAGGACGTGGTTCTCGACCAGGTGCGGTTCGAGATCGATGCGCCGAATGCGGTCACGTGCTCGATCTACACCGACCTGCCGGGCGAGACCCTGACCCTGCGCAAGACCCTGATGCTGACCACGGGAACCAGCGGGCGGAGCTGGGCCACGATCGAGATGCCGGGCGGCATCTCCGGAGACACCCAGGGGCGCATCGCGCGGGTGACCCTTTCGAGCACTTCCGACTTCCGGGTCTATCAGGGCCAGTTCTTTGCGCGCCGCATCGGGCGCTACCTCGCGGCCAACGTCTCGGACACATTCCGCACCCTCGACTGGGACGGCGGCATGGAACGGGTCAAGGGCTTCAAGAAGATCGAAGTGGACGCCCAGACCGATGGCCCGGTCACATTAACGTTCTTCACCAATCAATCCACCCAGACCGGCGGCGGCACGATGGCCGCGCAATACACCACGGTCATCAATACCGGAGGCCTCCGCGAGACGCTCGAATTCATTCTGCCGTACAACATGCGCGGGCGGCTGATGCGCATCGAGATCGGCGGCGCTGCGTCCGGGAGATTGTACGGCCTGCGCGTGTGGCTGCGCCCCTTGAACGAACCGGGCGCGAAGTGGGAGTGGGCGGCCTTCACGCTCGAAGAGTCCGAAGCGATCGCGCAGTGGAAGCCGCTCCCGGTCGAACCGACTCCGGACGCGTTTCAGTGGTCGGATCTGCCGGTGCCTCCGACCGCGCCGCAGTGGAGCTGGCAGGATTTCACGGTGAAGCCCACCGACCCGCAATGGACGTGGGGAGAGTTCAACGTCGAGAGCACGTCTGAGACGTGGGAGTGGGTGGATATCCCCATGGACCAGATTCAATGACGAGGGTGAACTGATGGCCCAACTGCCGCAGAACGCCCGCACGGCGCTGGAGGTGCCGGTAGTGCCCGGCCTGCCGGCCAACGTGCGCCATACGCTCAACGACAGGCTGCGCACGATCGCACAGCGGATCGACTCGCTCACCCCGGCGACGACGTCCACCACGACGAGCGCGAGCTCGCCCGCATCGACGACGCCCACCGCGGCGGCGCCGTTTTTCATTCTCTCGCCGGTGGCGCTGGCGATAGCGGCCATCAACCTCGCAGGCGCGGCGGCGAGCTGCCAGATGGTGGCGCTCACGATTCCGGTGACTACCATCCAGAACCCGATTAATATTCCTGCCGGCGGCGCGCTGCTCTCCGTCGTCATCGCGCAGGACTCAACCGGCGCGCGGGCGTTCGCGCTCGATACGGCGTACCTGACGGCGTTCGGAAGGTGGGGGATTACGGCGGCGAACCTGGCCGCAAACGTCTCGACCGCGCCGAACTCTCAACTGGCGCTGACCTTCGCTTCGGACGGGAACGGCAACCTGACGCTGCTGAACACGTATCCGCCGACCCTGATTGCGACAGCCCAATGAAACTACTTCTCTGTTTTGCTTTCGCTCTCTCGCTGCCTGCCCAGTTCCCGAACGCGGTTCCGCGATCGCAATCCGCCGTGGATGCGGACACGCCTTCGATAAAGACCTTCGGAGCCAAAGGGGACACCCAATTCTATTGGGCCGCTTTCTCCACCAGCGCCGGATCAACCGCCGTCTCGGTGACAGGGCTCCAATCGACCACGAACACGGCCGCGATCACGGCATCAAGCGCGGCGCAGCTGATCACCTACGCTTCCACGCCGCAGACGAACTTCGCGGGCTATCTGATCCAAAACCCCGGCGGTCCGGACCAGGAGCAGGTCACGTGCGTGGTGTTTGCGCTGTTCAACTGTCTGGCGGTCTACTCGAAGAACCATCCCGCCGGCGAGACCGAGCAGCCTGCCGTTTTCTTCCCCGGCGACGTGGGCAAACAGATCCGCATCGCCGGCGCGGGCCCGGCGACGAACCCGACGTGGCACACGCTGGTTGCGCCGGGCGGCCTCACAGAGACCACCACGGCGATTACCTGTCCAACCCCAGCTTGCCAGGGGACGATCAGCGCATCGGGGACCCAGACGGCCGGCCAGCTTCAGTTTCTGGCGTGGAGCTATGACAACAGCTTCACGTGGAGTATCTGGGGGAGTAATAACGCGAGCTTTTCCGGCGAGAGCATGGTCCATACCGCGACCGTCGCCGGTTTCCAGATCACGAGCGGCGCCGGATGCAACTCGACGGGCTGCTGGAACTCCCGCGACATTTACACGATCACCAACCCCGCTTATGCCTACTACCGGGTCAAGACCATCGACGGGGTGAGCGGCACGCATGCGCTGACGGGCATCGACATCGTCGGCGTCGGCCCGGTGCTGGCTTCGACCATCGCGACCTACGTGGATACCTTCCACGTGACGATCGCCGCGCCGGCGGCGGCCACCGCTTCCCAGGTGGCGGGGATGTTCGGGACCGACGACACCAAGGCCACCCAAAACGCGCTGGCCGGAGTGGCGACGGCCGCGCAGCCGCCGTGGGGCGCGCCAGGTCAGGGGATGTCGAACAAACTCTACGTGCCGAGCGGCACTTACTGGCTGTCGAGTTCGATCAACAACGAGATCTCGGGCGAGCTGGACGTGGAGGGCACAGGCTCTTCGGGTAGCACTTTCATTTTCGATCCGGCTATGACGGCGGCGACCACCACGGATGCGGAGATGGGCACGATCCCGTACCTCTGGTGGCAGAACGGCTCGAACGGATACGACTACGGCTCGATCCTGCGGAAACTGACGATCAACTGCAACGAGGTGGCGGCCGCGGTGTGCCTCTACATGACCGTGCCGCAGGAGTACTCCGGACTCGATGAGGTGACCGCCGAATTCTTCTATGGGCAGAAGGGCATCTTCGTCGAGGGCGGCCAGAATTTTTCATTCCGCAAGGTCAACTCGATCGGCGCGTACCGGGCCTTCCCCCAGCAGATGTGCTACCTGACGCAGACCGTCACGCCGTCGTCATCTCCGCAGACCGTGAGCGTCAACTCGACGGCCATGTGGACGACCGGCGCGCAGGCGGACGTCGGCTGGCTGACCGCGACGCGCGAACAGGGGCTCACCATGACGGTGATTGACGGGACGCACCTCTCGGGCACGTACCTGAAAGCGCACTCGATCAGCGATCCGCTGCACCACACCAACATGCCGATCGGCGTGGACCTGAATAACATCTACGTTGGCTTCCACGACGACCAGAGCACGCGAACGGGCACGACGCAATCGGGCGCGGGAGACGGCATCGGGACCCGCATCCAGTGCTGCGTCGGAGAATTCAACGACCAGCACGCCGAGGGCGCGATCGCGACGCTCGACCTCGAAGGAGCCACCAGCTCGGTCGTCACCGGCTCCAGCGCGAACTACAACACGGCCGTTGCGATCGCAAATTACTCAACGGGGGACACCCAGGCCTCGAACACCGGCGGGGCGCGAGGATTCGGGCAGTGGTTCGACGGCGTCACGGGGACGGCGGACCAGGGCTTCGGATCGATGCTGCACGTGGCGGTCGGGGACACAGTCACGATCGACAACCGGGGCAGCCCGTTCTACGGCGAATATAATTTCTTCGGCGCGCTCCAGGTGACCGGCGAGGGCGTAACCATGTCGCCATGGATACCGGGCTCCCTGGGACCGCCCAACACAACCGGCAACACGGCAAGCATCATCGGCGGCTTCAGTAATCCGATGGGTCTGCTGGCCGCTCAGAACTGCACCGCCGGCGGCGTCTTCATGATCGCCGGCAACAACTACACGGGGACGAGCGGAGTGGCGCGGTCGGGCACGTATCCATCCCCCTGCTCGCCGACCTACGGCAACGCCGCGGGGTTCGCCGTGACCGCGAACAACAACACGGTGCTGAACCGCCTGATGTTCGGGAGCGCGGCGGGGAGCGTGCTCGACTACGGCCTCACGGTGAACTGCTTGGGCTTTGGCAATCCGCTATGGTCCACAGGGCAATGGAACTACCGGTGGTGCTCGGACGGCGCGGGCGGGGTGAACGTGCACCTGCAAGCGATACAGTACGGCGGCAGCTGGACGGACATCCTGGACCTCAATGGAGCGACAGCGCAGGTGACAGCGCCGGGCCTCGTCTCGGGCGCGCTGGCGACGCCGGGCTCGGTGCTGGTGGACACCGGCACGGGCGCCGCGGGTTCGGTCGAGGATGGGACGGCGCCCGGCGTCGCGACATTCATCGGCGGGACGCTGCCCTTCAGCGGGACGATTCCGCTGGCCAAGCTGACCACCGGCGGCTCGGCAGGCTCTGAGACGGTGGTGAACGGACTGATTACCGCCGTGGTGCCACCCACTTGAGGATCTGTATGACGAGACCTTCCCTCGATTCGATCGAAGTACGCGAACCCTTTCCGGAGTGGGCCTGGCCCTCGGCGTGGGCGTGGGTCGAACCGCACCGCAAGCGCATGGCGGACGACCGCGGACCGCAAGATCAGGCAGCGTTTGTCGAACAACAGATGAGACTGGCGCGCCAGAATCCGCCATGGCGGACGTTCGGCGTATGGAACGGAACGGCGCTCGGCGGCTTCGTGCAGCTGGAGCCGATAGCGGCGGGGATCTGGTCGATCCACATCACCTTATCGCGGCCGTTTTTCGGTTGCGGGGCGAAGGCGTCGGGGATGGTGATCGACAAGCTGTTCCAGTGCGACCAGGCGGCGCGCAAGGTGATCAGCGCGCTGTTGACGACGAACCTGCTGTTCTGTTCGGGACTCGGGCGCAAGTTGGGGTTTCAGCGGGAAGCGTGCCTCCGGGAGCACGTGATGGTGAACGGCAAGCCGGCGGATTTATTGATTTTCGGGTTACTGAGGGGGGATTGGCATGGGGTTTCTATCGACAATGCTGGACGGGCTGTTCTCCGGGATCGGAAGCCAGCAGCCGACCACGCAAACGACCAACAGCACGGGGACCAGCACATCGACGTACAACCCCAACCAGACTGCCCTGCAGAACAGCCTGTTCCCGTCGCTGACAAGCGCCCTAAGCGGCGGGGTCGGCGGCGCGACGGCTAACTCCACGGCGGCTTTCTCGGCGGCGCTGCCGGCGGCTGAGAAGGCTTTACAGCCGGAACTCGAAGGCGGCACAAACGCGATCAACGAAGCGACGCAGGGCTCCATGGCGCAGCTCGACCAGGCCGAGGGCGGCCGGGGATTTGGGAACTCAGGGCAGGAAGCCAATAACACCGAGGCGGCGGAGCTGGGGCGCGTGGGGCAGATCGGGAGTTTGAATAACAGCGTGGACCAGCAGGCCACGGGACTCGCTTCATCGCTCGAAACCCAGGGCGACAACAATTACTACAGCTCTTTGTCCGACGCGCTGAACGCGGCGTTCGCGAATCCCGGCAAATCGACCACCAGCAACTCGACGCAGACGACGCAGGGAACGATGGCGGGCGGCGTTCTCGGGGGTCTGGGGATGGGGCTGAGCGCGCTCGGCGGCAAGGGCGGCGGAGGGTCCCAACCGAACACGCCGTGGAACAACGACGGCGTGCAGAGCCAGCTCAATCAGATCAATAACCCGTCCACGGCGACCATCGACCCCGGCGACATGATCGGGTCCTCCGGAAACTACACGACGAATCCGTAAAGGGGAATGAACCATGTATGACATGACCGGCCCGTTCAACGCGGGCATCAACGCGGCGCGCAATCTGAACGCGGCGTATGAGCAGCAGCAGCAGCTCGCCGAGCAGAACCGCGCGGCGCTCGCCACCGAGGCGATGCGCCAGCAGCAGCTCGATCAGGATTCGACGCGGGACGCGGCGACCCAGCAGCACCAGACGCTCGCCGATCAGCTCGCCGTAATCGGCGGCGGCGGCCAGCAGGTGCAGAACGGCGCGGTGCAGCAGCCCGTGGCTCCGTCGCAACCTTCAAATGGCGACACTCCCTTGACCGCGATCGCGCAGTCCGCGATGCCGTCGAGCGTGAACGTGCCGGCGGCGCCGGGGCGCACCGTGAGCGTGGCCGGCCAGCAGTATCAGATGCCGACACAGCAGGAAAGCGGAGACGCGGATCTCGCGCAGAAGGTGAAAGTGGCCCAGGCGTTGCAGAACGTGAAGGGGCGCGTGCGGCTCGGCGAGTCGATCGCCACGCCGCTGGGCTTCGATCCGAATATGGAAGTGCCGGTGGAATCCGTGGGCAGCCTTTCGGAGGCGGCGGAGCGTGCGAAGAAGCCCGGCCCGAAGTATCAGTTCCACTACGAAACCAATGACGACGGCACTGTGAACGCCTTCCGGACCGACGACGCGGGCAACGTGATCAAGGCGGGAACGTTCCGAGGCGCGGCGGGCACAAAGGCCGGCAGTACAGACCCGGACGCCCCGCCAGACAAACGGACGGCGGCGGCGATCACCCAACACGACAAGCTTTTCGATCAAGAGAATGTGATCCACGCGCTGCGCGGCCAGCTGGGCTCCGACATCACCCTAAAAGACGGTGACGAGGTCACTGACCCGTGGACGAAACAAACCATGCCCATGACGGCCGCCAAGCGCACGTTCTATCAACAGCAGGTGGACAAGCTCGGCACGCAGGCGAAGGACATCGAGAGCCAGCGGCAACAGTTGAGGCAGAACTTTAAGCTGGGCGAGTACGCGCC
>Ga0182012_10002272_pt1 | contig 20872 bp, 14 predicted proteins | sample 612S2SmetaG_FD_120486 | JGI IMG/M metagenome (GOLD analysis project Ga0182012, IMG submission 120486) | Permafrost microbial communities from Stordalen Mire, Sweden - 612S2S metaG | ecosystem: Environmental > Terrestrial > Soil > Wetlands > Permafrost | place: Sweden: Stordalen | collected...
ACCACGACGAGGCCGACCACGCCCACCCGGCCGACCACGACAACGACGCGCACCACTACGACCCGGGCAACCACTACGACCAGGCCCACCACTACGACCCGGCCCACCACTACGACCCGGCCCACCACTACGACCCGGCCCACCACCACGACCCGGCCCACCACCACGACCCAGCCGACCACGACGACCACAGCCCCCGGTACGAGCCCTGCTCACCCTTATGCTCCAGGGGACACGGGCTACGACGTGTCGTGGCCGCAGTGCCTGCCCCTGGGCTCGGCCAAGGTGCAAAAGCTGCCCGGCGACCCGGCCTTCGTCGTGGTCGGGGTCAACAACGGCAAGATCAACGGGTTCAATGCCTGCTTCGCCGCCGAGGCGGCCTGGTCGGGCACGAACCTTTCGGTGTACATCATCCTTCAGCCGGCGCCGGGTGGGGACCCCGCCCCGGAGGCAACCGGGCCCAAGGCGTCGTGCTCGGCTACGAGCAGCCTGTGCGAAGGTTACGACTGGGGTTACAACTACGCCGAGGACGACCTCGCCTTTGTGAAAGCCAAAGGCGTGCACCCGAAAATCTGGTGGGTGGACATCGAGACGGCGGAGCGATGGCCGACGCAGAAAAGGTACCGACCGGTCAATGCCGCCATAATCCAGGGCGCGCTGGACGCCATCAAGGCCGCGGGCGACATCGGGGGGATTTACTCCACCTGGTACCAGTGGGGCGAGATAACCGGCTCTTACGTCCCTCCCGGTTCCCCGCCCATCTGGGTGCCGGGCGCCTACGGCGAGACGGACGGGACCTACAGCGCCGAGTCCTACTGCCAAAGGGCGGTGGTGCCCGGCGACCCCTCGACGCTGAGCTCCACGTCGATCGGATTTGCGGACGGCGTCCCCTGGCTGGTCCAGTTCGGGTATGAAGGAAATGGGGGACCGACCAACATCGACCCCGACTATTCCTGTGGTAGAGGCCTGCCCCGTGGGTAGACAGTCCTGGGCGGAGCCGCTTTTCCCGCCCGCCCGCCGTTCCTCGTTACCTTGGCCTCTGTTGGTCTGCGGCTATACCGGCGGTTTCGTCCTGGTCGTAGTCCTGGCCCTCGCCCGTCAGAGCGGCTTGCCGGCCACAGGCACGCTCTGGGCCGAAGACGGCGTCATCTTTTACTCCCAGGCGGTGGCCCATTCCGTCCTGCACACTCTGGTTGCCTCCTACAACGGCTACGGGCAGCTGGTGCCCCGGCTCGCCGTCCAGTTGACCGGCCTGGGCCCGCTCAGAGATGTCCCCACGACCGTCGCCCTGTCTGGTGCGGTGGGACTGGCGCTTGTTTCCTGCCTCGTGTTCCACATGGCCCGGGGACTTATCACCTCGCCCGCTTTGCGGGCCCTCCTAGTGGCTTCCATGGTCCTGCTACCGCTGGCCGTGGTAGAGATGCTCGACAACCTCGTCAACCTGCCGTGGTGGATTTTCTTCGCCGCGTTCTGGGCGTTGCTGTGGCGACCGTCAGGTCCCGGAGGCCGGGCGGTGGCGGCTGTGGTGTGCCTGCTGGCCGCGGCTTCCGAACCCCTGGTCGGCCTGCTCATGCCCTTGGCGTTGGTGAGGGCGGTCGCTTTGCCCCGTTGGCGTGAGAATGCCGCGTCCGTCGGACTGGCATTTGGGCTCGTTTACCAATTGGCGGTGGTGCTGGGCGCCCATGGTGAGCGCTCGTTTTCGAGGACGGGCGTCACCTCCATACCGGCCGCCCTCGGTGCCCGGGTGGGGCTGGGCTGGTTGACCGGCCTGCGGGCCACAGACGCTATCGTCCGCTGGGACCGCCCGGTGGCCGAGGTCGTCGGAGGTGTCATATTTCTGGCCATCTTGGTGGCCGGGCTCAAGCTGGGGGACAGGCGCGTGCGGGCCCTGACCGTGACGGTGGCTGTGCTGGCCCCCCTGTGTTTCGCCGTGCCCGTCTGGCTCCGGGGTGCCGGGCCCTACATGCAAACGGCCAAGTCCGTAGGTTATGCCGGCCGGTACGCGGCCACGCCGATGCTCATGCTCATCAGCCTGGTCTTGGTCCTGGCCGGCCACCTGTCGGCCGGGCGAGGCCACACAGGGCCCGCCGGCCAACACGGGCGTGGCGCCCACGTGCGCGGCGGGGGCCGGCGCAGCAACGTGGCGACAATAAGCGCCGTCGCCTTGTGCTGCGTGCTGTTGGTCCCGGGCTGGGCGGCCGATTTCCGTGACCGCAACGGCCGTACCAAGGGGCCGGCGTGGACGAGCCGGTTGCCGGCGGCCGTGGCCGAGTGCCGTTCCTTCCCGCGGCCCCGGCTGGTGGCGGTGATGATCGACCCGCCGGTTGACCACGTGGTCATGACCTGCCAAGCACTGGTGCAAAAGGCAGCGGAAGACAATTGACCGGCGGGAATAAATCCCGTCCGCAGATTAACAATTGATTGACGGGCTCTAAACAACGGCGTTCCCCGCCCAGATGGCCCTTCATCAGACAGTTCAGGGGGCTGCGGGGCGTTACGGCGTTGTCAGTGCACGCCCTGCGCTAGGACGGGACAATCGCCGTCGGTTTGGTGGGTTTGCGCTTCTTTGTCGGCGCCATTAGCAGTCTTGTCGACACGCCGTCCTGGCTGCTCCGCCGCGGCCGCAACGCGCTGGCTTGGATCTCGGTAGCGCGTGCCATTGGCTTGGTAGCTAGTGCCGTGCTTGTCGCCGGCGGCACCTTGCTCGCGGTGACCACACCGACCGTCGTGTTCGCCGGGGCGGCAGGTTTCTTCGTTACCGCCGCCGTCTTGAACGTCCGGGTCAAAACGGCCCGGCTGGTCCCCGACGAGGAGGTCCCTCCCGCCAAGGCGGGACCGATGTTGGCCCGGTTCGCCGGAAGGGTCGCTGATGCCGCCATGGTCACTCGTCGCTCCCACGTCGGGGGCATACTCGTGCTGGCCGGGCTGCGCATCTTTGTACGGGGGATGTGGCTGGCCGTGGCTGTTATCGCGTCGGTCCGCTTGCTGCACGCGGGCAGTACGGGCGTGAGCCTATTGATGCTGGCCGCCGGGGTTGGCTCACTTGTCGCCGCACCCCTTTCCTCGCCTCTTATCAGGCGGGCCCGGTTGGGGACCCCGGCCGTCGTGGCGCTCGTCGCCTGCGGGTTACCCTTGGCCGTCGTAGCGGGAGTGCCCGTCTTCAATCTCGCTATGGCCGTTGTTGTGGCCTGGGGTGCAGGGATGGCACTGGCGGACATAACGACCACGTCGCTTGTGTACCGGTTGGTGGAGACGCCCATGGCCCCAAGGGTTACGGGCATTATCGAATCGACCAAGTTGGCCCTCGAAGGCCTTGGAGTCTTCTTGGCCCCGGTCCTGGTGCTGCTCATCGGTGTCCGCCGGGCCCTGCTGGTGGCGGCCGTGCCCCTACCGCTCGTCGCCCTCGGCCGGTGGAGGATGCTGCACCGGATGGATGCCAGTGCCGGAGAACGAGCCCAGCTGCTCGAGCTCGTTCACGGGGCCCGCTGGTTGCACTCCTTGGACGTGCCGTCACTGGAGAACCTCGTGGGCCGCTTGGCACCCATGCTCAGCCACACCGCGACGCGCCAACGAGCCCGGTGCCCGCTCTCAGTGGAGCGGGGCGCCGGGCTCGGCGGGATGCTCTGCTAGGTCGTAGCAGACCGTTGGGATTTCCTAGCTGGTGGAGGCGGTGCTGGTGAGCTGGTAGATGGTGGTCTGTGAGTACACCTGGCCTTTGTCAAGCTCGGTCGTCGGGTAAGACGGTTCGTTCGGCGAGTCCGGGAAGTGCTGGGTTTCCAGCGCGAACCCTTCGCCCTGGCGGTAGCAGGAACCGGACGGACCTGGGAGCGGCGGCGCTAGGGCGGTGTCGCAGCCCGCGCCCTGGCCGACGAGGTAGTTGCCCGAGTAGAACTGCAGGCCTGGCTGGGTCGTGTAGATGGTCAGCGTGCGCCCGCTCACCGGGTCGCTGGCCACGGCCGCCGGGGTCGTCAACGTCGAGGTCGAGTTCAGCACCCAGTTGTTGTCGTAGCCGTGCGCGGCCTCCAGCTGCGCGTTGGGGTCGGAGATGTCCTGGCCAATCGGCTTCGCGGTAGTGAAGTCGAACGGCGTGCCTGCCACGGGTGCCATCGGTCCCGACGGGCACGTCATGCCCGACGGGCAAATGGGGACCTGGATGGAGTTGACAGGCATGTAGGAGTTGGCGTTGATGTACAGGGTCTGGTTGTAGACGGGGCCCGAGGCCTCACCGGCGAGGTTCCAGTAGGTGTGGTTTGTCAGGTTGAGGACCGTCGGCATATCGGTGGTTGCCTCGAAGCTGAGCTGCAACTGGTTCATGTTGTTCAGGGTGTAAGTGGCAGTCGTGCTGAGGTCGCCCGGGTAGCCCTCCGAGGCATTCGGGCTCAGGTAGAACAGCTGCAACCCGACCGACGCGGTTGTGCCGCTACCGCTCGCCGGCACGACTGTCGGCGTCCAGACCTGCTGGTCAAAGCCGACATACCCGCCGTGCAGGCTGGCACCGCCAATGGGTGTCGAATTGGCATCCGTCAGGTCGTTGTTGAGCGGGACGTTGTAGGTGACGCCGTCGAGCGTGAACTGCCCATTGGCGATCCGGTTGGCGTACCGGCCGATGAGGGCCCCGAAGTAGGTGCCAAGGCCGTTCGGGTCGTTGTAGTTGGCGTCAGAGTTGTAGTTTTCATAGTCCTTCAGGGTTGGGTAACCGAGGATAACGTCAGCCACCTTGCCGGCAGCATCCGGGAAGTCGATCGACTGGATAATGCCGCCGTAGTTGAAGATGTTCACGACCATCCCGTTGCAGTTGGTGAGCGTGTACAGGTTCACAGCCTGGCCGTTTACGGTGCCGGCAGATGTCGAGGTGATTGTTGGCGCGGCGCATGGGACGGTCGTCGTGGTGGTGGGAGCAACGGTTGTGGTCGTGGTGGGGTGGCCCCACCACCAGCCGGGCCGCGTGGTGGTAGTGGGAGCAACGGTTGTGGTCGTGGTGGGGTGGTGGCCCCGCCCGTGCCCGTCGGCGCTGATCGGCGGGGCGAAGACGGCCATCAGCGCGATGCTGGCCACACCCGCAAATGCAATCATGCGAAGTTTCATATTTTTTCATGCTCCTCTGGTTAGACGGTTCACTCGGCTCGGGTGTCGGGTTCGCCAGTCGCTCCCCACAGGCCAGGCGGCCATACGGGGCCTGAGGTTCATCGCGTCGCCCATAGCAAAGAAACCGAAAGGGCATTGCTGCCCCCTTGGGTCAGAGGACAGGGCGGAGACACGACGGCGCAGCACACCCAGAAACATCGGTGCAGGTCCAACCATGGCTCCGACCCCCTAACGGCCCCTTTCCGGGGGCCGCTGTCCACTGCTCGGCGCCGGTTTCGCCATTGGCTCCTCCAGGGTCCAGCGACCAGATGGAAACGGCCCTGGGATCAGCCGCGCGACCCTGACCATAGGACGGGCTATGGCCAACGGCAAATCCCACCGCGGGCCGGTGCCGGCAGTGGCGACGCGGCCACTGGGCGCTCAACACAAGCTTTCACTTCCACCGTGAGCGCCCTCTTCGTCTCCTACCGTGAGCGCCCCCTTCGTCGAGCGCTGGCGGTGGCCCTCGCAGTGGCCGATGGCCTCGTGACGGTCGTGGTGGCCCTGCGGTAGGGCCAGTTCAAACCAGCGAACCCACTCAAACGGGTTCAGCCAGCACGCCTAGCTACGCTCTCGCAAGATCCGGCATACCTGGACAGATGACCACCGCTCCCCGACTTTAGGCTGGTGACCAGCCTCTTCGAGGCGAGCGGCGACCTGGCGGCTGCTGAGTCCTTCGTCGGAGAGGCGGCGGGCGAGAGCGATGACCTCCTGCTCTGGCTCATCGGGCACAAGCTCCTTGCCCTCGGCACGCCAACCGAACGGCGGGCGCCCGCCCGAGTAGCCACCCGTAGCTAGCTCAGGGATCTCGCCTTCGCCGTCGGTCTGGCACGCAGCGAAAACGTGCTCGACCTTGAACCCTCGAAGGACCCAGCTCTCGGAACCATCCTCAGCGGTCATCTTCACGCGTACTGGCGCCAGCACGGCGAGCCCGTGCTCACCTTTGCGGACGTACCGCCCGCGGCTAAGCCAGCAACGGAACCCGGCAACGTGGCCAAGGTCATCCCAGCCTCGCATCATGGCCTGTTGAAAGAGCCACATTCGGTTCTGCGCCGAGTAGGTGTGGAGCTTGCGGGCGAACTCCAGGAACGCTCGCCAATCATCGGACGTAGCGATCGCTTGTACGGCGGACGTGAGTTCAGCGTGCGCACTCTCAAGGCGCGCCTTGCGCTCCTCCGGTGAGTAGGTAGTCTTTCCCATTGTCAGGACCTCCTTGGGGTCTTGGCCGGGCCCCAGGGTGTTCCACCACCGCCGGGGCCACCTGTTTTGTTGTGCTTATCTGGTTCTGCTACGAAACCTCCCTCGCAACGAAACTTTGAGGTTCCGGGCCGAGTCCCAATATAAGTAGACGGTGCTACGCACACTCTTCCCTCAGAAAACGCACTTTCCCATCGGCCTTTTCGGCCAGTGCGGGTCAGCGCCCGGGAGGCTGGCCGCCAGACCGAGGACATAGCCATGCGCCAGCTCGACGCCAAGATGGTCGGCCCCTAAACGGCTATGTCCGCACCTGGGTCCGAAGTTCTTCGGCTTCGGCCCTAGTCGCGGCAGCATCGTCGTGCCTACCGACTTCGTCGAGCCGTCTGGACGGGTGGTTCAAGGCCCCAACCAGAATAGGTAGGTAAATCGAGGGGTTGGTCTCCGCCAGACGATGGTATATGTCCACATATTCGGTAACTGCCGCAAGGGCCTCGTCTCTGTGGCCGCTCATGCCCAACCACATCGACACGTTGTTAAGTCCCGCGGCGACTGTGGGGAGATACGCCGCCGAGTTGACGCCACTAGCTAGACCACTTCGGGATATTTCGACGGCCTCTTCGCTAGCGATTAATGCGTGATACGGCCGACAGAGCGGCCCGAGCTTTATGGACATGTTGTTCAACGCCCCGGCCAGCTTGGGTAGGTAAACAGCCGCGTTAGTCGTGGCCAGGTCTCGGTAAACATCGACTCCTTCTTGAATAACGGTCAGGGAGTCCTTCCAGCGGCTCATCTCGGTGAGCCGGTTGGACAGATTGTTCAACGCGCCGGGGAGGTCGGGCAGGTGAGCGGCCGGATTGGCCCTAGCGAGACGACGTTGGATCTTGACCGACTCTTCGATAGCCGTGAGGGCATCTTCCAATTGGCCGACCTTGCCGAGTCGAACGGATAAGTTGCTCAACGCCCTCGCGAGGTGAGGATCGAAGGTCGTCGGGTCGGCTTGGACAAGCTTACGGTAGATAGCGACGGACATTTGGCTGGCCGTCAGTCCCTGCCGCTGGTCGCCGACATCGGCGAGCCGATTGGAGATTGCCCAAGGCGTTGGCCACATCGGGAAGAGCAGAACCCCGGATGACCTTGGCTTCGTCCAGGTCACTGGCGAAACTGACGCCCCCGTCCGCACGGCCGAGGGCGCCGAGCCGAAGGGACAGGTTCGTCAAGGCCACGGCGAGCTTGGGTAGACATGTGGTTGAGCCCGCACCCGCCAAGTCGCGTAAGTATGCAACATGCCGTAACGTGAGCGCCTCAGCCAGGGGGTCGAGGACCAGGTCGGGCCGCGGGGGGAGAACGCCAAGAGCGCGGTCAACCTCCTCGCCACTCGGCGACGATACCTGGACGAGGGCCGCTAGAGCTGGCGCAAGCATGCCACCGGTCAGCAGCCGGTCTGTACCGGAGGCAGCTGCCTGGTCGACAGCAGCTTGGCACAAGGAGCAAAGACGTGTGTCTAATACCTGGCCCATTGCCGTGGCAAGTGAAGGGTTGTTGGTGGCAGCCCGTGACAGCAGCCGTACGGAGCGAGTAAGCGCGTCTGCGTCACGGTCGCCAAGGACGGCAGTGATCAAGTGAGGGTCATGGCCGAAGGTTGTGGCGACAAGGTGCTCTCCGACACGGTCCGGTTCCAGCTGGTTCCAGTACCTTTCGCCGGGATAGAACGCAGCGCCAAAACGGGCCAATTGAGCGCGTCGTTCCAATGGTGTCTTCTGCGGCCAGGTACGCGCCTATCACAACCATGAGCGGGCTGGAATACGTGCCCGATCCCAGCTCGGCCGGCACCGGTCCTACGGGGGAGGCTGTCCCGCCCGATCCAGTACGACGATCCACGAACGCTTGGTGGGCAGCGAGGAAAAGCGCGGCTCGGGTGTTCCCCTCAAGCGGGTGCTCGCTAAGGACGTCCCGTCCCGCCTCAGTCACGAGAATGTCGGAAGCGTCCCCACCACCGAGAAGACCACTTGACCGGTCTCCTCCCGGCCGCTTGGTCCGCAAAGTTAGGACAACCCGAACGGGGTTTGTGAGCGTCGCATTGCCAGCGAGCACCCGCAAGCCGAACGCTCCGGGCGCGTGGTACCAACCGCTCAGCTCTTCGAGCAGACCTGTGTAATCGACAAAGGGGACCACGCCATATCAGCTCCTTGCGAGCGGCTCGGAACTTTAGGTTCGGAAGTCCCGCCTTCAGGCACGCTGGGTGCCACACCCGGTCGAGCCAATTTGGGTACCTGAGAGGTCCACCCTCGGGTGCCGTAAACAATAGAGCCACGACTTACGGTCGATGTCAGCGACGGCATTGATAGCAGGTGGGGTCGACGTAAGGACGGCACAGACCAGGCTCGGACACTCGTCGCCCACCGTCACGTTGGGCATCTACGCCAGGGCCACGGCTGAAGGCGATCGTCGTGCCGCCGAGGTCATCGGCGAGGCTCTTCGTCCCGGTGTCGCACGTAGATCGCACGGTAAGGAGCCCGCAAGGCTCTGACCAGGAGAAATGTGCGGACGAGAGGACTCGAACCTCCACCCCTTTCGGGACCAGGACCTAAACCTGGCGCGTATACCAGTTTCGCCACATCCGCGTAGGCGAGTTACAGCCTAGTACCCGCATTGGCCCGGGTACCGGTCCTACCGCCGCCGCCACCCGGTTTGGCAGTACCCTCCTTGTATGTCCCAGCTCTATATGCCAGCCGCACCGCTGTCCCAGGCACCGGGCGGCGCCCCCGACCCGAGTGCCGACGTCTACCAGCGGTTGCTACGCGAGCGCATCGTGTTCCTCGGCACGGAAGTCGAGGACAGGGCGGCCAACCTCATCTGCGCCCAACTGCTCCTGTTGGCAGCGGAGGACCCGACCCGGGACGTCAGTCTCTACATCAACTCGCCCGGGGGCTCGGTCACCGCCGGGCTGGCGATTTACGACACCATGCAGTACGTCCCATGCGACGTCTCGACGGTCTGCATGGGACTGGCCGCTTCCATGGGCCAGTTCCTGCTCTGCTCCGGAGCCCCGGGGAAAAGGTACGCCCTCCCGCACTCGCGCATACTTATGCACCAGCCTTCGGGCCAGATGCAGGGCCAAGCCACGGATATTGCCATCCAGGCCGAGCAGATCGTCTACCTGAAGCGGATGATGGCAGAACGCATCGCTTTTCATACCGGCCAGACCATGGAACGCATCGAAAAGGACTCCGACCGTGACCGCTGGTTCACCGCCGACGAGGCCAAGGAGTACGGCTTCATCGACCAGGTGATCTCCCGGGCGCGCTCGGTGGGCGAGCCCGTCCCCGCCTAGCCCGCTCGCTCTTTTCCGACCGCCACCTGGCGCGCCAGGCGCTCCGCTTTCGAGGCGGCGCGCCTGACCACCTGGACGAGACCACCCTGACGGTAGTGATGACGAGCCAGTTCGATGAGGCTGAGCCCGCTATTGACGGCCGGGGCAGGGGGCTCAGGTTGCTCCACCGGCTCAGGTGGTCCTGTCGGCTCGAATGGCGTTGGCGGTTCGAGTGGCGTTGGCGGCGCCAGCAGGTCGGGCGCCCGCTGCGGCTGGCGGCAAAAGGCGGCCAGCGGCTCCAGGACCACGGACCAACGCAAGCTTGGGCGCACGGCCGCGGCGCGCTCTCGGCACGCCTTCATCATCGCCGGGTCGGACAGGAGGCGGTCCAGAGCGTCAGCCAGGGCGTCGGGGTCCTCGGGCGGGACCGTCAGGCCCAGTCCCTCGCTCTCCACCAGTTCCGCGAACCAGTCGCCCTCCGTAGTCACGACGGGTAGGCCGACCCATAAGTAATCCAGCGCCCGGGTGCGGAAGGCAAAGCGCGTCTCGGCACTGTCAAAATGCATGGTGACGCCCAGGGTCGCCTCCATCAGGAAGTTCTGGCGCTGTGCATATTCGACCCAGCCGTCGTTGAAAAAGACGTGCTCGCCGGTCAGGCCGAGCTCTTCGGCCAGGGCACGGGTGCTGGTAGCCATCTGCATGGGCGGCACGTCCGGGTTGGGGTGTTGCATGCCCATGAAAAAAAGCCGGACGGAGGGCCTTTTCTCCCGGAGCCGCCCGACCGCCCGGACGAGGGTCAGGGGGTCGAACCAGTCATAAACGCCTCCTGCCCAGATGAGCACGTCGTCTTCGGGGCCGATGCCCGGGACCACTCCACGCAGCGCCGGCGCGTCGTGCGTCGGCCGGTCATCGGGCAGGCCGAACGGCACCACGTCGATAAGGCTGCGCAAGGTGGGGTCGTGGTCGTAGGTGAGGGCATTGGCCCGGCCCAGCGCGCACAGCTGTCCGATGTACAGGTCGCGCTGGCGTTCGCTGGCGCACATCAGGAAGTCCGCTCGCCGGAGCTGACGGTTTAGGTTGTCGACCGAAAGGCGTACGTGGTCGTCCCGGACCGGGCCCGTCGCCCCTTTGGTCAGGGCCAGCGTCTCGAGGTGGAGGGGGTCGTAGACGTCGAAGACGATTATCTTCTGCGACGTGGCCAGGACGGGGTGGTGGTGGGTGACATAGCCCTGAAGGACCATCACGTCGCTCCAGGCCTCCGCTTCGGCCAGCTCCTCGGCCCCGGCGGCGGCGACCACGAAGCGGTCCGAGCTGATCTCGCAGTATGGCGAGGTCGTGACGAGGCGGACTTCGTGCTCGGCGGCGAGGCGGTCGGCGATATGCCAGGCGCGCATGGCGGGCCCGGCCATCTGGGGCCTTAGGACATCGGCAGTCAGTACGAGGACACGCGTCATGGGCGCCCTCGCATGCCAGCGGTGGCTCTAGGTAGCCCCATGGCCGTAGCGGGTAGCCCCATGGCCATAGCGGGTAGCCTCACGGGGGTGCCGGGTACCGTCACGGACGAGCTCACAGCCAGGCAGCGTAACGGGCGACGGGCACTGGTGCTCTCGACCGACCCCATAGGGCCTGAGATGCCGGGCCCAGCCATTCGCGCCTGGAACCTGGCCCAGGTCCTGGGCGAGCACATGGAGGTGGTCCTGGCCAGCACGATGGGGGTCTCCGGGGCCCACCCCAATGCCGAGCTCCGCCTGGCGGAAGGTCCCGCCCTGGCCGAACTGGTCGATGGCGCTGATGTTTTGTTCACCCCCAGCGCCCTGGTTTATATGGCCCGAGAGCTACGCGAAACGGAAAAGCCGGTGGTCGTCGACATCTATGATCCCGCCCACCTCGAAAACCTGGAGATGGGTGGCGACGACGTCGAAGCGAACGACCGGGCCGTGGCCCGCCAGGCCGGGATCATCAACGTGGCCCTGCTCCGCGGCGATTTTTTCACCTGTGCCAGCCAGCGCCAAAGGGACTTCTGGCTCGGGTCGTTGTCGGCCCTGGGCCGCGTCAACGCCTACAACTATGCGGCCGACAATCTCCTCGAAAGGCTCATTTCGGTCGTGCCCTACGGGTTGCCCAGCCAACCGCCACGTCGCCAGGCCCACGGCCTGCGCGGTACCGTTCCCGGGATAGGGCCCTTCGACAAGGTGGTGCTGTGGGGCGGGGGAGTGTACAACTGGCTGGACCCGGTCTCGGTCTTGCGGGCCGTCGACCGCCTGCGGCACCGGGTGGCGGACCTACGCCTGGTGTTCCTCGGGCTTCGCCACCCCAACCCGGCCGTCCCGGAGATGGCGGTGGCCACGGAGCTGCAGGCCCTGTCGGACCAGCTCGGGTTGACAGGCAAGCACGTCTTTTTCAACCCGGGCTGGGTGCCCTACGAACGGCGTGCCGATTTCCTGCTCGACGCCGATGTCGCCGTCAGCGCTCACCACGACCACCTCGAGACCCGCTATTCGTTCCGGTCCCGGGTCCTCGACTACCTGTGGGCGGGGTTGCCCATGGTCTTGACGGCCGGCGACGTACTGGCCGATGAAGTGGCGGCGGCGGGCCTGGGAGTGACGGTGGCCGCGGGCGACGTGGCCGGCCTGGAGCAGGCGTTGGCCGGGCTGTTGTCGGCCCCGCCGTCCCGGTACCGCTTCGCCGCCCTGGCCCAGCGCTACACGTGGCAACAAGCGGCGGAGCCCCTGGTCGAGTTCTGCCTTGACCCTCGGCGGGCGCCCGACGTGGGGGTGGCGCGCCTGTCCCCCCAGGAGGCGGCCACAGACTGAGCCACACCGGCCCCACCACCTCATCGCCGCTCCCGCCGCCGGCGCCCTATTCCGCCGGCCGGCCTGACAGCCCCCGCTTCGCCACCGCCAGTAGGTTGCCGGCCGCGGCACGGCCGTCCTCGCGCAGCGTGCGCAGCTCGTGGCGCAGATCCTCATTGTCGCCTTCCAGGTCTTCGACCTGCGCCTCCAGGGCGGCAATTCGCGTGGCCTGGTCTTCGACCTGGCGGCGAAGCCCGCCCACCGCCCCTTCGAGGTTGGCGATGTGCTGGTCCTTCAGCTCGGTGGCCTGTTCGAAGTGCAAGGCCTTGTGGCGTTCGCCGTCGTAGGCGGTCTCCATGCCGAAGCGATCGGCTACGGCGTCGTAGTACTCAGCGGCGGTGACGAGGGCGCTCTCCGGTTCGGCCCGCAGCTCGCCCGGAGCGCGAAGCTCGGTCCAACCCTCGGGCAGCCCGGCCAGCCAGCGGTACAGCGCGAGCTGGGCGGACGTCAGCTCCTGCTCGTTGGCCCGGTCGGTCGGCCCGGTCCGGTGGTGGCGCATGTCCCGGGACACAAAACCCTGCGCCCGGGCGGCGTCAGCTCCCTCGACGGACAGGAACTCGGCCAACCGGTCAAGAAGGAGCCTTGTGTTGCGCTCCGGGTCTTCGATGAAGCTCTCGTAGCGCACGACCAGGACGCGCCGGCCGTCCAGGCCCGCCAGCAGCTCTGTGCAATAGGCCTGCCACAACGCCAGGGCCACGTAGAGCGGGCGCCGGTCCCTCCGCCGGACGGACAGGGCGACATCGACCGGGTTGCGGTCCACCAGGATGATGGCGAAGCGGCTGTCCAGGATGGGCAGCCAGGCCGGGAGCAGGAGGCTGATGCGGGGGTCCTTCAGGACCAGTGGCCGGTCCCCGGCCCCGGCGTCGAGACCGGCCAGCACGTCCTCGGCCCTTGTCTGCCACGCCGGGGCGCGCTCAGCCACCAGTGCGCGCCGGGGCGGCTTGTCCCAGGCCCCGCCCAGCGCGTCCAAGAGGTGGTCGTTGAGCGCGTTGACGTCGGCCCGTTCGAAGAAGCCCTTGGGGTTGTCCTCGGCCGCCGGCAGCAGGTCGGCTTCCTCGCCGGCGAAAAAGCCGGCCTTAGCGAGGAACCCGGCGATGGCGCTGGTGCCGCTGCGGTGCATGCCGAGTACCACTGCCCCCCTCGGTTGCGCGTTCGTGACCACCGCCCGCGAAGCTATCGGAAGATAGCCTGGGAGCGCAGATGACCAAGGCAACCCAGCGACGCTGGCCGTGGCGGCACGGCTCGCGCCGCGACGGGGGCGGGCGCCCGGCGTCCATGCCCCGCCTGCTCGGCGTGCTCCTTTGTTACAACGACGGGGACCTCGTGGAGGAGGCCGTCCGTTACCTGCGCGAGCAGGGCCACGACGTCGTCGTCTGGGACCATGGCTCGACCGACGAGACGCCCGATGTGCTGCGCTCGCTCCAGGGGGACCTCGTCGAGCTCACTACCGTCCCCCGCAGCGTGGACTTCTACCACCTGTACCAAGCCATGTCGGAAAACCTGTTGGACAATTACGTCGACCGTTACGACTGGGTGTCCTGGCCGGACCAGGACGAGTTCCTCGAGGGCCCGGACCGGAGCCGCTCGTACCAGGACTGGCTGTACGAAGTGGCTTCGTCGCCTTATGACTGGGCCCAGTTCAACAATTTCAATTTCTGGTGGACGCCGGCCGATGACGTCAATACCGAGCTGGTGGCCCGACGAGTGCGCCACTACAGCCTTTTCCCCGACTGCGCGCCGCGGGTCAGGAGCTGGCGGGCCTCGGCCACGAACATAAGGGAGTTCAACCACAACCCGCCCAAAGGCGAGCGCTACCCACGGCTTTTCAACTTGCGTCATTACCCGATGCGCAGCGAGGCGCAGATGCGCCGGCGCCTCGAGGTGGACCGGGCGGGCCTACGACGGGGCGGGAGCAATTACCACTACGACAACATGAGCTCGTGGCCCGAGCGGCTGTCGGTGCGTCCCGATCAGCTGCATTTCGACGATGGTGCCGAGCTTGACCCGTCGCCCATATTCGACTGGCGGTCCATTTATGGCAACGAGGCGACCAAGGCGCCACCGCCGTAGCGGCACTCGCGGTTAGGCGATGCCTCGGCAGACGAGGACCGCTTGCCAGCCGGGCGGGTCGATCCTGACGGTGGCGGTGCGGGTATGGCTGTCCCGGCAACTGGCCACGGCCCGGCTCACCTGGACCGGCCACGCCGGGCCCTCCGAGCGCAAGTTGGCGTCCCGGAAATCGGCCACCCAGGTGGGGAGGAACAGCACGGCGCAGGCGACGACGACGGCCGTCCCGTTGCGGCCTGGCCGGCGCGCCAGTCGTGCCGGCCCGGCAACGGTGTGCCCAGGAGGGGAGAGCGGGGCCTCGGCCGGGCGGGGACGGGCCAAGTGGCCGGCCACCACCATCACGATGCTGATGAGCAGGAGCAGGGGGACGGCCTGGTACCGGCTGCCCTCGGCCAAAGCGCTCGTCTCCAACAAGGCGCTGACCCCCCGCAGCCAGATGGGGACCACGAAACAGACGACCGAGAACACGGTCGCGGCGACAGTGAAGGAGCGGACGCCCTGGTCCCGTGCCGTCAGACCGGCAGCGACGATGGCGCAGGCGATGACGGCCCCGAGGGCGACGGCGGCCGTGGCGCTGTGAGACATCAGCCAGTCGGCGGCCCTCATGCCGGCGAAGCTGGACAGCCCAGCCCTCTCCGCGTAGTCCTGCCCGATGCCGTGGAGGGCGGCGGGGGTGAACGACTTGCCCCCCGACACCAAACGGGCGACGCCCTGGTAGACGAGGCCCACAACGAGCCCGGCGGTGGCGGCGTGCTCGCGAAGCGGGCGTAAGACCAAGCCGCGCACCAGGGCCAGAGGCACGAACAAGGCCACCAAGGGTTCCGACGCGGTGGCCAGGAAGCACAAGGCCCCCGCGGCCACCATGCCTGCGGTGGTCCGCGGTCTCCACAAAAGGGCCCAGAAGGCGGCGAAGAACAACCACCAGGGCAGGTTGACCATGTTGTCCAGGAGCTCGGCGGTGGCGATGGGGAGCAAGGCCATCGCCGCCACCAGCAGAACACGTACCGGGGCGGGACCGATGTGACCCCTGGCCATGTGGAACACCAGGCACGCGGTTAGCGCGAAGCCGATGGCGCCGCCCACGGCGAAGACCTCGGCGGCACGGCCGGGCGGTGCCCAGCGGGCGACCTGGGCCAGCAGGCGGGGCACCAGCTGGGCATAGCCGTCGTAGGTCTTGAAAAGTGCCCGGCCGAACGATGTCGTCAACGTCTGGGCGTAGAAGACCCTGGCATCTTCGGCCCAGGCCGTGCTGGTGGCGGGGACGCCCGATTGACGCACAAGGGCCACCGCGCTCAACGATGCGGCCCCCAAGGCGTAGCCGGTCGCCACCAGGGCGCGCCGCCTCCCGCTCCCGTCGGCGGGCGGGAAGAGGCCGGTGGCCCATTCGCGCCAGCGTTGCCGGCCGTGCGCCGCTCGGGCCGCGTGACGGTACATCGGTTTCAAGACGGCCCGGACAGCCCGCACAGGGTGATCGGGGTACCCACGTTCCAGGTGATGACCAGCTCGGCCTCCGGGTCGTTGTCGCTCAGGTAGCCCTTGCCCTTGTGGGGCACGACCAGCTCCAGGGGGACCGACGTCGTCGGTCCCTGGGGCGGTACCAGGACGGCGGCCAGGTAATTGATCGTGCCGGCGGCGGCCTCGGGCGAGATGACCAGTAGCGACGCCGCGTTGTCGCCCGGCGCCAGGCGCAGCCAGATCTGGACCGGGCTCGTCTGGACCGGGCTCGTGCTGTTGGGCGTGAGGGCCAGGCAACCGCCCGGCTGCGACGAGACCGACGAAAACGTCGATTTTTGGTAAACGAACCGGCCACTGGACACAGGGTGCCGGGTCAGCGCCGTCACCGAACCGTTCCATGTCCCCACGGCCAGCGCCGTGCGGGCATTTATGAGCTCGAAGGCCGGCACCGGGATGTCGGGGAGCAGATCGGACCGCGCCAGGCGCGCCAGCGGTCCGGCCGCCAAATTGGGCAGGAGACCGATGGGCGGTGCGTCGGGCCCGGAAACGAACTGCACCCCTTCACCGAGCAGCCGGCCCGTGGCCACCACCTGGACCTTGGAGGCGGATGTCAGGGCGACGCGGGCCGAAGCCCAGCTCTGGGCCTGGCCGACGTTGCCGAGCGCCGTCAGGGCGAGCAGGCCGACGGCGCCGAACACGGCCCCGCCGGAGGCTCGGGCCGGGCTGAGGAGCTTGCCCATCAGGGGCACGAGCAACGCCACGGCGACGTACACGTAGCGCGAAACGCCGGCACTCACCGTCGAACCGTCCCGTCCTAGGGCGGCTAGGGCGTAAAAACAGACCACACCCGCGACCAGTGCGAGCAATGCCGGGTGCCGGGCCCATAGGCGGCGCGAACTGTAAGCGGTCCACGCGCCCATTCCGACAAGAAGGGCGCCGCCGGCACTGGGCAGGTTGAACGTCTGCCCCAATGCCGAGGACAGTCCCGACCAGATGTAATTGGGTATGTCGCTGGCCCCGGTAAGCGAGAAGCGGTCGGAATGGGCCGAGATGCCCAGGCGACCGACGGCGGCGAACCAGACGACGTACAGGGCCAACGGCGGGCCGATCACCCACAGAGCTTGTTTGCGGGGCAGCCGGGCCGCCGCCAGCACCGCCGCTGCCACCAGCATGGCATCGCCGATCGTCGAGCACATGAGGCCGGCCAAAAGGGCAACGCTGGCGTACACGAGACGCGGCGCCGGCGCCTGTGCCCCCATCAGTCCCCGCGGGCGGTAGCCGTCGAGCAGTTCGATGGCCAGCAGGCCGAAGAAGACCGAGCCTACGAAGCCGACCTGGAAGGCCCAGGTCAGGTCCTCCGCCCCGGCGCCGAGGAACCCGAGCAGTCCCACGGCCGCCACGGCGACCCATGGTCTCACGCCGGCCCGCAACGACAACCGCCAGCACAGGTGCATGACGCCGATCTGCAGGACCAGGACGGGGATGATATAGGGCCAGTAGCTGCTCAAGTGGAAGACGCTAAACAGGGCCCGCCACAAAAGGACGGGCAGCGTCGACCAGTGTTCGTTGTGGGGGAACCAGATGCTCGCCGGGTTGGCCGGTAAGTGCCAAAGGCCGCGCTGGGCCAGGAAGTCCCATTCGTCGCCGAAGAACCACAGGTCCCGGTCCCACCACGCCCAAAAGGCGAACGCGCCCACCAGGGTGAGCAGATGAGCGTAGGTGGCCCTCCAGGGCGGGCCCGCCGAGATGGTGCCGTCCGTGCCAGGTTCGCGGCCCACTCGTGGCAGCGTAGCTGCGGGGGGAGCGGGCCACGGTGAGCCGGGGCCGGTGCGCCGGGCAGGTCACGGGGCGGTAGTGAGCGGTAGTAATCTGCCCACAATGGGCCGAACCGATGTCCTCTGGCCTCGGCGCGTCGGCTGGTGGGCCGGAGGGGAACCAGCCGACCCGTTGGCCGCCCTCACCGGGTCGTTGCTGCGGGCCGAGATCCGTGCTCGTTGCCCCGGGCTCTCGCCCGTGCTCGTCCACGGGGCGATGGTGGGGTGGGCCGAACCGGGCTTCACGGGCGAACCCGCCGCCGTACACCTCACGTCGGACGGGCCCGGCGAGCCCTTGGTGGCGCTGAGCGTCCTGGTGCTTTCGGGGGGCCCCGAACCGGGCGGTAGCAAGATCGCCCGCGCCTTGACCGAGACGGGCGCCGCGACCGTGGCCATTGCGCCCGAGGAAGGATGGGGACTCGAGCCGAGCGCCAGCGTGGGGCCGCCGTTCGCCGTCCCCGAGCCCGTGCTCCTGGCCGCCCGGCACCTGTCGCGCCACTCGCTGGACGCCCGCGGTGCCTTCCTCCGGGTGGTCGAGGGCCTCCCCCGGCACTACGTGCTCGTCGAGGGCTGCCTGCTGGACGGCCCCGGCGAGCAGGGAGCCGAGGACCTGGAACTCGCGCTGGTCCGGCTGGCCCGGGCGGCCGGCGGGGACCGCCCGGCCGAAGTGGTCAAGCTCGTCTCCGGTCCCCTGGCGGCTGACTACCCCGGGCCCGACGCTCTTCTGGTGGCGCGGCGGGCGGAAACAGAGGAGGGCCGCCACCAGCCCGAGGACTGGGAGGGTGATCCCGACCGGCCCCGTATGGCCCTACGGGTGGCCAACCCTGTGGACCTGGCCGCGGCGGTGGCGGGGGCGGAGGCAGTCGTCGCTCGCACCGGGGCCCTGATGGCGTTGGCGTGGGCGCTTGGCACTCCCCATGTGGCCGTGGCCGGCGAAGACAGCCCGGCCAGCAATTTCGCCGCCTGGACGGGCGATGCCAGCGCCCTGGCCCAGGACGGGGCCGCCATCGTGGCCGGTATCGACAACATCTTCGCCCGCCGGGGCCGGCCCCGCGGGCTCAAACGACTGGAGGCTACGTTGGACCAGTCCCTCGACGACGCTGCTGACCACCTGGTCAAGACGCTGGCTGCGACCGGGCCAGAGGGGACCGAGGCGGTCATGTCCACGCCGGCCCTGTCTTCGGCGGCCTGGCAAGAGCGGGCCCAGGAGCTCGAGGCGGTCAATGAGGCGCTCCGCCAGCGCCTGGCCGTGGAGCGTCTGCGCTTCGGCGAGCGCTCCGCCCTGCTGGAGAGAGCGGCCAACACCAGCGTCGAATCGGCCATCAAGGCCGTGCACGGCCAGGACGTGATAGTGCGCCGGCGCCTGGAGCAGACCGAGAAGGAAATGAAGCGCTTACAGGAGGAGACCGCCGTGCAGCAGGCCGAGCTCAGAGCGATCCATGCCAGCTTGACCATGCGGGCCTTCGCCCCCGCCCGGGCCTGGTACGAGCGCGTCTGGGGGGCGGCGCGCTGAGCGTGCTCGGCCAGCTGGCCATCCTCAGGGCCGGTCCGGGCAGCACGCTCGGCGAAGAGCTCCGTAGCTGGTTGGCCGGCGCAGCAGCCATATCCGCCGCCGGCCCCGCCGTAGCCGTACTGGCGGGCGACGACGAAGGGGCCGTGCCGGAGGAGGTCCTTATCGAGCTGCTGTCGGGCCCCCTCGGGATCGGCGCTGTAGTACCGCTCCTGTACGGCCCTCAGGGCCAGGTCCTCGAGGCCGGCAGCTTCGTGGGGCCCACCGGCGCCGTCGAGCCCTTCGGCAGCCACATGGCGGTCGGGTCGCGTGAGCTGGCCTTCCGCCGCGACGTTCCCGGTAGCGCATCGACGGTGGTGGCTGTATCGGCCCGCGCCCTGGAAGGGTTCTCGACGGGCGCCGCCGACCCGGCGTCCACCGTGCGCGAGGTGATCAGGTACGTGCGGGGCCAGGGCCTGCGCGCCGTTTACGAGCCCACTTGGCGGGCGCCGGCCCCAGAAGGTTTCCTGCCGGCACCGGCCCCGGTGGGCCCGCGGCGCTGGGCCGAGCGTGACGAAGGCGCCCCCGTGCGCCTCCTCGTGGTCACCGGCACCATTCCCGGTACTCTCGCCGGGATAGAGGGCCTGGCCGAGCTGGTCGAGGTCCTGGCCCGCTGTCCCGCGACCCGGGTGACCCTGGCCTGCGCGGACGGTTTCGGGGCGGACCGTTACGGCGGTTACTACGAGCGCCAAGGCGTGGAGGTCGCCGCCGGCCCGCTCGACTGGCTGGAGTGGTGCGCGGACCGGCGGTACCACTACTCCCACGTCCTGGTGAGCGACGAAGGGCTGACGACCCGGCTCTGGCCAATGGTGCGCTCCAGCCAACCTCAGGCGCTGGCCGGGCTGTACTCGGAGCGCCTGCCCTTCCGGCGCAGCCAGGCCCTGGGCGATGCCAGCTGGCACGTGGAGGGGACCGAGACGATAAGAGAGGTCCATCAGGCCCGGTTGCTGCGCCAATTGGAGGGCATCGAGATGGCCTGGTGTGCCAGCGACGCGGACGCCAACCTGCTGGCCGGGTTGCGGCCTGGGCTGGCCGTCACGCGCCTGGGACCGCCCCTGTTAGCGCCCGGCCCGGGCAAGGGGTTCGCCGACCGAGAGGGCGTGGCCCTGGTGGCGACAGACAGTTTCGACGCCGCCGGCGACCCCGAGGCCCCGGTCATGCGGGCGCTCGAAGAGCTCGTCCCGGCCTGGCGCCGGCGGGACATGAGCCTCAAGGTAACAGTCGTGAGCGACTGGCCCACTCCTGGCCTGGCCCATATGGCCGCGGCGGCGGGGGCCGAGATCGTGCCCTCCGGCGGTGACCTGGTGGGAGCCTTGAGCACGGCCAGGCTGGTGGTGGCACCCGTCGTCCACGGCACCAGCGCCTCCTCGTGGGTGGCGGCGGCGCTCGCCGCGGGGACGCCCTGGTTGTGCACGCCCAAGGCGGTGGCGGGGACGTACCTGGAGGCAGTGGACGACCGGGCTGTCGTGGCCGATGTCGCCACCATGGGCCATAGGGGATGGGT
>Ga0182012_10002273_pt1 | contig 20867 bp, 17 predicted proteins | sample 612S2SmetaG_FD_120486 | JGI IMG/M metagenome (GOLD analysis project Ga0182012, IMG submission 120486) | Permafrost microbial communities from Stordalen Mire, Sweden - 612S2S metaG | ecosystem: Environmental > Terrestrial > Soil > Wetlands > Permafrost | place: Sweden: Stordalen | collected...
GCTCACCGCGATGGCCAGCGCGTCGCCCAGGGCCAGCATCGTGGTCGTCGATGCGGTCGGCGCCAGATTCATGCCGCAAGCTTCGCGCTCGACGCCGCAGTCCAGCGCCACGTCGCTGGCCTGGGCCAATGTCGAATTCAAATTGCAACAGAAGCTCACCAACGCGTCGCCTTTGCGCTTGAGCGTGGCAAGCAGGCGCAAAATCTCTTCCGTCTCGCCACTGGCCGAGAGCGCAATCACTACATCGCCGGGAAGCAGAACGCCCACATCTCCATGCACTGCTTCTGCCGGATGCAGAAACAGCGCAGGTGAGCCGGTGGAGCTGAGCGTGGCCGCAATCTTCTGGGCGATGATGCCGCTCTTGCCCATGCCCGTAACCACCACGCGCCCGTTCGCCTCGCCGCAGCGAAGAATCAGGTCTACAGCGCGCGCAAACGGGTCAGACATGGGACCTTCGAGCCGCGTGGCCAAAGCCGTTAGTGCGGCGGCTTCGGTGCGCACAAGCTGGGCTGGAGTCAGCTCCTCGCGGTCGGTTGGTTGCGAAGGGTTCATCGGCTTTTGATGGTAACAGTCGCGGCTCGTACAATAAAAACCGGAGGGTCATTTCCCATGCGCCATCGCAACACCCTCGTGTTGACCGCGGTACTGCTGATCCTGGCCGTCTTTGCCTGGGCCGGGTGGGCCAACTGGGAGTACCGCAAACAGGCCGCGGAGCGCCAACTCGCCCTGGCCGCGGAGCAGGGCGTACTTGTCCCGGCTGCCGAAGGCAGTGAGCCCGTTTATGTGTCGCCGCTCAAGGGCAAGCCAGCGCCGGCATTTGCGCTCGAAGACCTCAACGGCAAGAAAGTCTCCCTCGCGAGCTACAAGGGCAAGGCCGTGCTGCTCAACTTCTGGGCCACATGGTGCGGCCCCTGCAAGGTGGAGACGCCGTGGATTGTTGCGCTGCGCAACGAGTACGCGGCGCAGGGTTTCGAGGTGCTGGGCATCTCCACCGAGGGCGAAGACCTGAAGCCCGACGACAAGGCCGGCCACGCCAAAGACAAAGCGGCGATTGAAAAATTTGTGCAGGAGATGAAGGTGCCCTACCCGATGCTCGTGGACGGAGACACGATCAGCAAGCCCTACGGCGGCCTTGACGATCTGCCGACTACTTTTTATCTTGATCGAAAAGGTACGGTGATCGCCGCGCAGGTGGGCATGTCCACGCAGACAGAGATGGAAGCAAACATCAAGAAAGCGCTTGGAGAATAATTCACGTGAGAATGAATCTTGCTTTCTCAGCGCTTGTGGTTCTGACTTCTCTGGCGGGGAAGGCGCAGATCATTGGCAGCGCGAGCCACGCTAAACCCGAAGCCGTCACTTACCTCTTCCCCGAGCAGGTGTCGGTCCCTGTCGGCAAATCGACGCCGGTGATCCTCCACTTTCGCGTCAGCCAAGGGCTGCACATCCAGTCGCACACGCCCAGCGAGGAAGACTTTATTCCCACTGTCTTTTCGATTCCCGCGGACTCCGGCGTGCGACTCGACGCGGCCACCTACCCTCCGGGTTCAACGATGACGCTGCCCATCGACCCCAAGACCAAACTCAGCGTCTACACCGGCGAGTTCGCCCTTCAAACCCGCATTACGGCCACTCCGGGCGATCACCTGGTCCAGGCCAAGCTCCGCTATCAAGCCTGCGACCAGACCCAGTGCATGCCCCCCAAGACAATCACCGTTCCCATCGATATTATAGGTAAGTAGTTGATATAAAATAGCTTAAATGCGAAATTCTCGCTGATTGCCTAAAGTGCCTGCGTTGACTACAATGAGTGTATGCAGTATACGATCCGCAACATTCCCGACTATCTTGACGCCACTTTGCGAGATTTCGCGAGGCGTGAAGGCAGAAGCCTGAACGAGGTGGCTGTTGCGGCGCTGGTTCGCGGTGCGGGCCTGTCGGAACGCAGCCGCGTCAAGCGAGATCTGAGCGACATTGCGGGAACATGGCAGGAAGATACTGCGTTTGAGAGCGCAATCGCCGAGCAGCAGCAGATCGACGCGGCGATCTGGGGTTGAAGATTCGAACCCAATCGCCGGAGCAATCTCTTCCATGAGAGTAGCACTCGACACCAATCGCTATACCGACCTCTGCCGCGGGGACGAATTCGTTGTCAATGTTGTCGCCGCCTCAGACGAGGTCTGGTTACCCTTTATCGTGCTCGGCGAGCTTCGCGCGGGCTTCGCCGCCGGTTCCCAGGAAGCGCGAAACGAGGCAGTGCTTCGCCGCTTACTGCTGAAGCCGGGGGTAGGGATACTCTATGCCGGTGAACAGACCACGCATCACTATGCAAATATCTTTCGGCAACTGCGAAAGCAAGGCAAGCCCATCCCAACGAACGACATGTGGATTGCGGCGCTCGTGCTGGAACACTCGCTTGAGCTGTGCGCGCGGGATACGCACTTCGATGCTTTGCCGCAGTTGATGCGGGTTTAGCAATACTTAAGTGGGCGCATTCCGAGGCGTCAAAGACTGGAAACGGGCGCCTTGCAAATGCACTCAGTGGTAAGATCGTCTTACCATGCAGACCAAGGTCTCCACGAAAGGCCAAATCGTACTTCCCGGACCGCTTCGCCGCAGGCTGAATATCCGCGCTGGCGACGCGCTGGATATAGCCGTCGAGAAGGATCGGATTGTGCTGACGCAAGCCAGCAAACCGAAGTACGAAGCCCGGATCGTGGAAGACCCGGTGACCGGGTTCGTTGCACTCGACCTTGGGCCTGATGCCCCGACACTGACCAGCGAGATGGTGAAAGAGATACTTTCGGATTTTCCATGAGATATCTTCTGGACGTGAATGTGCTGATTTCCTTCGGGGTCATTCAACATCAGTTTCATCGGCGCGTTGAAGGTTGGGTGCGGTCGCAGCATGGATCGACTTTGCTCACCTCTTCGATCACGGAGATCGGATTTGTTCGAGTCGTTTCCAGCGTATCTATGTATGGTCTTGACCTCACTCAGGCCAAAACAGTGCTCATTGGAATGAAGGCTGGCCGGACGCAGCCGCTCACCTTCCTTGCGGATGGGAACGAAATCTCGGCTCTTCCTGCCTGGGTCAGAACTCCTACGAAGATTACGGACGGTCATCTGCTGCGACTTGCGAGTGCAAACGAAGCGCTGCTGGCGACGATGGATGAGGGAATTCCGGGAGCTTTTCTGATTCCGTAACGCGATTCCGCAGTATTTTAAAGGAAGTGAGACTACGCGGTACCCTTCTTCTCAATCTTCGCCCATCCATCCTTGAGTGCCAGCGTGCGATTGAAAACCAGCTTCTCGGCTGTTGTGTCGCGATCGAGGCAGAAGTACCCTACTCGCTCGAACTGATAGTGGTCGCCGAGCTTTGCGTTCGCAAGCGACGGCTCCAGCTTTGCGTCGCTCACAATCTCCAGCGAATTGGAGTTGAGATTGTCGAGGAAGGTCTTGCCTTCTTCCACATCCTGCGGGTCGGGCTTGGTGAACAGCTTGTCGTAGAGCCGGATTTCCGCGGAAATTGCATGGGCCGCTGAGACCCAGTGCATCGTCGACTTTACCTTGCGGCCGTCGGGCGAGTTGCCGCCGCGGCTTGCGGGGTCGTAGGTGCAGTGGACTTCTGTGACGTTGCCGGCGGCGTCTTTGACTACGTTTTGCGCAGTAACGAAATAGGCATTGCGCAACCGGACTTCCTTGCCGGGCGAAAGCCGGTAGTACTTGGGCGGAGGCACCTCGCGGAAGTCATCCTGCTCAATGTAGATCTCGCGCGAGAACGGAACCTGCCGCGTGCCGGCAGATGGATCTTCGGGATTATTGGCTACTTCGACCAACTGGCCCGGCCCTTCAGGGTAATTGTCGATGACAACCTTCAGCGGGCGCAGCACCGCCATGGCGCGGCTGGCGCGATGGTTCAGGTCGTCGCGCTGAAAGTGCTCCAGCATTTCGATGTCTGTTGTGCCGTTGGTTCGCGATGCGCCGATCTGAGCGCAGAAGGTGCGCATGGCCTCCGGCGTAAACCCGCGGCGACGAATGCCGGAGAGCGTTGGCATTCTTGGGTCGTCCCACCCGTTGACATATTTTTCCTGCACCAGTTGCAGGAGTTTGCGCTTTGACAGCAGCGTGTAAGTGAGGTTGAGCCGGTCAAATTCAAACTGCCGCGAAGGAAAGATGCCCAACTGATCGATGAACCACTTATATAGCGGCTGGTGGTCGGTGAACTCGAGCGTGCACATGGAGTGCGTGACGCATTCGATCGAATCCGACTGCCCATGCGCGTAGTCGTACATGGGATAGATGCACCACTCGTCGCCGGTGCGGTGATGCGTGGCGTGAAGAATGCGATACATCACAGGATCGCGCATGTTGACGTTCGGCGAAGACATGTCGATCTTGGCTCGCAGCACGCGGCTTCCATCCGGAAACTCTCCCTGCTTCATGCGCGTGAAGAGATCGAGATTTTCCTCGAAAGACCGATTGCGAAACGGGCTGTCCTTGCCTGGCTCCGTCAACGTGCCGCGATGCTGCCGAATTTCATCCGCCGTCAGGTCATCGACGTAAGCTTTCCCAGCCTTGATCAGCTTGATCGCCCACTCATAGAGCTGTCCAAAATAATCCGACGCATAGCACAGCCGGTCCCACTCAAATCTCAGCCAGCGAACATCCGCCATGATCGAGTCTACGTACTCCTGCTCTTCCTTCTCCGGATTGGTATCGTCGAAGCGCAGGTTGGTCTTGCCGCCGAACTCATCGGCCAGCCCGAAGTCAATGCAGATGGCCTTGGCGTGGCCAATGTGCAGGTAGCCGTTGGGCTCGGGAGGGAAGCGCGTCTGGATCTGGGCGTCGCCGAACTTTTGCGTGCGCACATCCTCGGCGATGATCTCGCTGAGGAAGTTGGACTGGGGGCGGGCTTCGGGGTGTTGAGAAACCGAGTTTTCCGGATTTTCGTTGGGCATGGCTTTAGTTCATTATTTCACCGGAGGGCTCTGCTCAGCGGAGCGGCCTCGCGCCCCACCCCTGTCGACCTCTCGTCAAATTGGTGCTACGATTTACGGCGATGGAGTACGGCTGACGATAGCCCCAAGGAAAGTTGGTCTCGGGTGGCAGAGCAGGTTTTGAAGGATCGCAACGGCAATAGAATCGGTGCAATTGAAATACGCTCCGATGGAACCCAAATTGGGAAAGACAAGAATGGAAACAGAAGAGGGGAATATAACCCTAAGACCGATACCACCAAGGACAAGAATGGAAACGTCTTTGGAAAAGGGAACCTGCTCTCTGCCCTTATTACTCGGTGATGGAAAGCAAGTCCCCCTCCGAAACGCTGTATGGCTTACTCTTCTGCCTCTTCTGGGTCAGGAACATAAACCCTCTTTAGAGGAAGAAGCCCCTTATATCGGCTGTCGAATCTCTCGTAGTGCAGAAAAATAAGCCCCACAAGCTCATCGCCACGGATTAAGCGGAGATTGGGTTTATTCCGTGCAAAGTTCTCGGCTTGATTTGTGAATTCGCCAAGAGTAATAAAAAGCGCCTTCTCGTCAGGATTACACTTGCCATATAGCGCGGTCACTTCCTGGTCGCCGCTTTTCCCTTCTGTACTTTTGACCTGAACCTTGATGATGGGCGGCTCAAAACCAAGTTCATCTTTGTGGGCGATTATATCGACTCCGCCATCAGCCCCTTTACCGCGTTTTGGCTGCTGAGTTTTGTAGCCCATCGCATTTAGAAGGTGGGCGACAAAATCCTCGAAGGAGCCACCTTTCAATTCCTGCGCGAGTTTTTTCAGAATGTAATCGCTTGTTTGATCTTCGATGTCGCTCACTACAAGGGCAACAGTTTCATCTTGCGCGATAGGAACCGAAGCATCTTTGCCCTCGATAGCTGCTAAGAATTCGTCAGAGTAGGTTTTGACCGCGAAGAAGCTCATCGCCGACCCGATCTCATGCAACGCGCCTTGAGAAAAATGGGTGCGGGGTAAATTTCTAAGCCATTTCACCTTTCGGTGGTTTGGGTAGGTGATTTCTTCCTTCGGGCTGTATTCGTAATCGCCTTCGATCCGGCCGATATGAATGTGTCTGTCGCTCTTCGAAGGGTAGACGACAGTATCGCCAATCTTAGCCTCATATACAAACCGATAGAGCTGTCCGGCGCTGACCGGGACAGCGCCTTGCTTCATGGTCGGGAATACCTCCGCCACGCGGTTTTTGAACCCCTCACGGTTGGGAGGTAGTTTGCTCAAATCACCCACGGCGTGCCAGCCGAGAGCAATGCACCCTCCTTGCAGAAAAAGTGTATCGGCGTCACCGGTGCGACCTCCGTGGATGCCCCACATCTGATGTTCGCTAGCCATCTGATCTCCTCGTGCACAACATGCTCTGCGGCTCGTTCTGAAGTGCCTCCTGATTACTTAAACCCCATGCGCCGCGCTGTCTCTTCGCTCATCTGCGCAACCGGGACAGGCGTATCCGCTTGCGCCATTCTTGCTTCGAGGGCGGTGATGTTGGGAACCGTTACAAGCTCACAAGTCTGTATCGCCTGCCACAACTGCTCTAACGTTTCGTAAGCGTGCTTCGAAATGTCGCTGGGGTCAAGTCCTAGCCCCGTTGGGTCTGAATGCGGAAAAATCGAAAGCCCATACCTGGCGTTTGTCGGGCTTGAAGAGAATTTAACTACCAGAAGGTTGGTGTTGAGCGGTCGAAGGACTTCTTCGGCCTGGCGGATTCGTTCGAGGCAGACCTCGCGGCCGAGAACAACCAGAGTTTCAAAGAGCGGCGGTGCGTTCTTGCGTCCGCACACGGCGACGCGAATGGGTTGGAACATGGGGCCGGCCTTGAGGCCGAGTGAAGCGGCAGCACCGCGAAGCGCCGCATCCAGCGAGTCGTGATCGAACGCAGTGGTCGCAAGAACCTGCTGCGCGGTTTCAAGAACGCGCAAGGCGAGTGCGACGTCGCCTGACGATTCGCCTTTCTTAAGGGGGATCAGCTCGGCGGGATCGTAGGGCGCGAGTTGGTCGAGGAAGAAGAAGTCCGCAGCGGAGACGCCCTCGCCGAGCAGCTTGATTCGTTCGCGAATCAACGGCGTCACCGCCATCATCTTTTCAGGCGACGCATCGAACCCGGCTCGCTTGAAGAAAGGTTCCAGTTCGCGGCTCAGTTCTTGAACAGGCAGCGCGCGAATGTGTTCCGCATTGAGCCACACAGCCTTGGCGTCAAATGGATCTTCTTCGGTAAAGTTCACCACCGCATTCGACCGGTTCACGCCTTCAAGCGTGAAAAGCTCCGTCAACTCGTCAAGCGTCAAAAACTCGCGATCGTTCTTCGGCGACCATCCGAGCAGGCACAGGAAATTGATGAACGCCTGCGGCAAGAAACCCGCATCGCGATACGTCGTCACGCTCACCACTGGCCCATGTTTTCTTTTTGAAAGCTTGGTTCCATCCGGCGCGACGAGCAGCGGCAAGTGTGCAAACTCGGGCGCGGCAATATTCGGCGACACGAGGGCCAGCGCCTCAAAGATCAGCAGATGCTTGAACGTGTTGGTCAGATGATCCTGTCCGCGAATGATGTGGCTGATCTTGAGGTCAGCGTCGTCGGCGCAGGAGGCAAGATGATACGTTGGCATTCCGTCGGAACGCAGCAGCGCAAAGTCTTCCACCTCATCGGCCAGCTTGGATTGCGCTCCGTACACGCCGTCCACAAAATGCAGAACGCGGTCTTCACCGCGCGGCACGCGGTAACGCAATGCAAATGGCTCGCCCGCCGCAGCGCGGCGATCGGACTCTTCGCGGCTCAGCTCGCGCATCCCAGGATTGAACAGCCAGGCCCCTTGCGCGGAAGACTGTTCTCCTTCTGCGGAGTGCGCTGGCGTAAAGTCGCGATACGCAAGTCCCTTTTGAAAGATCGCTTCGGCTTGTTGCTTGTGCAGCGCCAGCCGCTCGGACTGTTTGTATTCCTCGTCCCAGCTCAGCCCGAGCCAGCGCAGCCCTTCAAAGATCGATTGCACGCTGGCGTCTGTATTCCGCTCCACGTCCGTATCGTCGAGCCGCAGCACCATCGTGCCGTTGTTATGGCGGGCGTAAAGCCAGTTGAAGATAAAAGTTCGCGCGCTGCCCACATGAAGGAAGCCGGTCGGCGAAGGAGCAAAACGCACACGGGGAGTTTTGACGGAGGAGGTGTTTGAGTCAGGCATCGGATTGATTGCTTACACTCTCGATGCTAAAGCATGGGGCTTCTGCAATTCGAAGGTGCTGGCAGTCTGATTCCTGACCGCTGCCTAAGTAATGTCTTCGGTGTCGTACACCGGCATCACGCGCTTCTTCGGCACACCGTGCACGGAGGCGAGCAGGTCGTCGACTACATCCTCAAGCTGGCGCTGGGTCTCGATCACGTCGCTGATGCTCTTCAGATCGTCGGACTCGAGAGACCGCTCCACCAGCGCTACGGCATGGCACTGGGCCACATGATCCAGGTTCATGCCTTCGGGCGTTTTGGCTTTGATGCTCACCTGGTCGATATCCACGTTCAACAGGTCGGCCAAGCGCGAACGCATCTCCGCGGCCACGGGCACGATCTTCGGCTTGGCCAGCACCAGTGTGATGTCTACATTGGCAATCTGATAGCCGGCATGGCCGAGTTCTTCAAGCGCCGTCGCCAGAAAGATGGCCGAGTCGGCATCCTTCCAGCGCTCGTCATGGGGGGGGAAATACGTTCCAATATCGCCGGCGGCAACAGAGCCCAGCAGCGCGTCAGTCAGGGCGTGCAGCAGCACGTCTCCATCCGAGTGGCCGGCCAGCCCCTCGGGGTGGTCCAGCTTCAAGCCGCCAATCATCAGCGGCACGCCGGGCTTGAACTCGTGCGAATCGTAGCCGAACCCGATCCGTGTATCCGCCATATTTGGGTCTGTCTCCGTGATTTCAGCGGGCGCGCTGCCGCAGATAGAACTCAGCCAGCTCCAGGTCGCCGGGCTGCGTGATCTTCAGATTAACCTGCGTGCCCGGAACCACGGAAACGGCGTGGCCCGCACGCTCCACAATCGACGCCTCATCGGTGCCCACAAACCCATCCGCATCGGCCTCGGCAAATGCCTTCTTCAGCAGCCCGTAGCGGAAGCCCTGCGGCGTCTGCGCCAGCACAATGAACTCGCGCGGAATCGTAGCGGTAATCAGCGCGCCATGCGCCGTGCGCTCGACTTGTTTAATGGTGTCAATCGCCGGCAGGCCCACGATGGCCGCCCCATGGCTGACCACGGCATCGATGGTGCGGTCGATGGTGGCTGCGTCAATCAGCGGGCGCACCGCGTCATGCACCAGCACTATGTCGTCCGCCTCGGCGGGCAGCGTGGCCAGAGCATTTGCCACCGACTCCTGCCGCTTGTCGCCGCCTTCGACGACTTTCACGCGTCCGCTAAAGCCATGCTCGGCAATCTGCGCCTCGACGCGCGCCATCTCCGTCTTGCGCACGGCTACGTAGATCGCGGTCACGCGTTCGACCGCGGCAAAGGCGCGCAGCGAGTGGATCAGGATCGGGAGCCCGTCGAGCGATAGAAATTGCTTGGGTTGGGGCCCGGCCATCCGTGTGCCCAGGCCCGCCGCCGGAAGAATTACAAAGACTTGCATACGGGGTGGAGTATAGCACTAGACAGGACCGGGATCGGGAATGGGGCCAGGGCATACTGGGATACTGAAATAAATTTTGGCGAATTTCGGGACTGTAAAACTTTATTTTTATAAGTGGTTTGGAATCAATCTAAAAAGGGGGTTTTACTGGGATACTGAAATAAAGTGCGGTTTTGAAATAGGCTGTTTTTGCGTTTCGCAGGTTGAGTCCATGCGAAATTTTGGATTCGTGGCATGGTCAAATTTGCCTCCTGGTGGGTGAAGTTGGGCCTATGTATAGTGTGCGCTTTTTTGCGTAATGGTCTGCAAAGGGCGGAATCGAGGCGGGGTGGGGTGCGTGGTCTCCCACATCTCAAAATCGAGATGTGGGGCACCCATTCGTTGGGGTGAGTTTGCAAAGCCCTGGACGACCATACTCCGCACAGCGAAGGCGTCGCTGACAACAAATCCGCCAAAGTGGAGTTGCTTGCGCAGAATGTCTTGAAGAAGGTATTCGTTTCCGCTTGCAGGCACATTATTCAGGTCCATGTAGGCACTCATCACCGAACCGGCTCCTGCCTCAACCCCAGCCTTGAACGGCGGAAGATACACATTTTCCAACCGCTCTTCAGAGATGTAAGCGGCATCGTAATCCCTGCCGCCGTCAGCCGCTCCATAACCTGCGAAATGCTTCAACGTTGCCATGAATGGCCGAGGATTCGCGGGCGTGCCCTGAAATCCATTGACCTGTGCGCGCGCCATGGCCGCGCCAAGATAAGGATCCTCTCCGGCCCCCTCGGAGATGCGGCCCCAGCGCGGATCTCTGGCAATATCCACCATCGGCGCGAAAGTCCAATGCACACCCGCATGCAGAGCCTCTTCCGCCGCTATCGCTTGCGCTTGCTCAACCATCGCAGGGTCCCAGGATGCGGCCATAGCCAGCGGCACTGGAAACTCCGTATCGAATCCATGAATGATGTCGAAGCCAAATAGGATCGGAATGTGCAAGCGCTGCTCGGTCATCGCAATCTTTTGCAGGCGATTGATGATCGCTGGGTCAGTGACCATCAACAAGGAGCCAATCTCGCCATTACGCACCTGATCTTCATAAGACACTTTCGCCGTGGCTGTGTTGGAAGTAGACGATTCCCTGTAGAAGAGCGGGTTCAGTTGCCCAATCTTCTCCTGTGTGGTCATCTGCACGAGCAAGGCGTTCGCGCGATCGATATCGCTCGCGGACGTGGGCTCCTGAGCCCGCGATCCATTGCGGAGAAGCAGACCTACTGCACTGATTGAGATAAGGGTTTGCAGCTTCATTATGTATCCCTTTGGTAATTCTTCTTTCTGGCCGCCGAGTGGGCGTTACATCCGCTACGGAGCCTTCGGTGCACCGGTACCGGCTGGCGGCGGCGGAGAGACAATTGTCGCGAGAGTTTCCGGGCTGGTGTACCAGAGCGCAGATGTGGCCAAGTAGGCGACATCGAAGCGGCCATTCATCTTCGCGAGCCACGCTGAGCGCGCGGCTTTGTCCTTTTCCGGATTCGGCGGGATGGGACCAGGCCGTGCCGGTGGCGGCGGAGGTTGCTCGAAGGTATTCCCGGCAAAGAGGACGCGATCTGTGCTGTTGAGCAGGCTCAGGTTCGTCAGGCCGTTCGATTGAAAGGATGCTGCTTCAAGGCGCAGCGGCTTGCCGTTTGCATCCAGCCCGAGGTCAATCATTGCTCCATCGGCAATTACCGTGGCGGGCACTCCATTTAGAACATCGGAGTCTGCTACGTAAACGTGGCGAGGGTTGAGTTGCGCAATCCCTCCGGCCTGACGCGGATCTTTATCGAGAACGGCAACATCAAGCGGGATGTTGCCAATGAGAGACCGGACAAAGGCCGCCAGGCCGGGCTCGCCGCCGCCTGTTCCGATCAGCAATGCGGAGGTTGGCGGTTTCCGCAATGCGAGGGATGGCGCCAATCGTCAAATAGCCTGGATGCAGGGCTACTTTCGTCACGCGCGCGTTGACTTCGCCCAGGAGTCGGACAGATTTTCCACCGACCCGGTTTTTGGCATATTTGGCTAGTTCCAGAAAGCTTTGCTGTGGAACGGTTACGATGGCTGTTTTGAGATTCGGGTCAGAGTTCTCCACGCGGATTGTCTGGTCCGCCTTCCATCCAAGTGCGCTGAGGAGGCCGGCCGTGGGTCTCGACTGCGAACCAGACCAGTTTTGGGCGATCCGGTAGATATTCAGGTTGTTGGACTCGATAAAATTCTTCTTGATCTTGTAAAGATCTGTCTTTTCGACCTCAGCCCATGCGGCCGGTCCTCCCGGACCCTCGGTGGCCCTGGTGATCAGGCCGTCGGGAGATTTAGCCGGCAGCTTCTCACACCAGTAGACGGGATCCTTCGTCAGTATGAGGTTGCATTGTTTTTGAACAGCTTGTTTGAGGACAGCCAGCTTAGGGGCCCAGGCGACGGCAACTCCCTTCACTGCGGCATCCATACTTCCTGTCTGCAACCCGTCCCAAGGCTGGTTGCTCCAGGTAGAGCCGGTAGTTGTCTGCAACAGGCCTAGGATGTCTGCGACCCGTGATTCTGTAGGCATGAATTTCCTCTTCAAGTGAAACGACGATTTCGATTGCGTCTGAATTTGAATCGGCGAGGATTCAAGTGGCAAGGCTGTTCGGGTAACAGACCCAAACAGGCCCACTTTAAACGCTTATCAGTCAATCAGATACATATGCCAGTGCGGGAGAAGCGCAGGGGGGTATGATACCTGTTAAATAGGTGTTTCGGACTAAGCTTAGCGCAACCGGGCTAAACCCAATGCCCGCCATCCTCCATCCCTGGGGAGACCGCAGGCGTCCGTAGCTCTTCGCGCGGCTCGTTGCAGCAAGTTGGGAGGGGCTTCTGCGGGCTCACCCATGCTGCAAAAAACTGTGACATGGGTGAGGTACCGCTCGATATTTATGATAATTTATCTAGCTTTTTGATACTCATGGAGAAACTAGGGTTTGGAGCAGGTGAAGTTCTGCGCCTCATCTATGCTGCCTGAGCCCTTGTACTTGGCTACCTGCGGATAAGGGCAGAGCGGGCGCGTGCGATCAACCTGGCCCGCGGTCGAGTGCGAGGCAATGATCTGATCAGGCGCGTTGCCTTTTTCAACCCAGTCGGAGATCACGTCCAGTTTGTCGAAGGTGTTTGGCCCGTCTCCGCCGCCGCAATGGCCCATTCCAGGAACCATGAAGAGACGCATCTCGTCGTAGGTCTTACCCAGACCGCCGTTGGCCGCGACCGCATCGTTGTATAGCTGAATGCTGATCAGCGGCGTGATGTTGGGATCGCTCCAGCCGTGATAAAACAGGATCTTGCCGCCGCGAGCGAGCAGCGGCTTCAGCTTTGTGGGGTCTGCCGCATTCATCACGGTATTTCCCATTTTGTCTGACAGCGCGATGTCCTTGTCGAAGTCCATGGTGTGATAGTCCCAGTTCGCATTCTGGAACAGGACGCGGAAAGTATCGACGGCATCGTTCTGCGGGTCTGCGCCCTGCTTGTTGCCGAGTACGGGCCCCGGAAACTGCTTGGTGGCAATCGGCCAGCCGGGATAGAAGTTCTTGCCTGTGGTCGGACTCTTAGCGCCGCCGGCGATTTTGTCGAGCGCGTCGACCTGCACAGCCGTCAAGCAGTTAGCGGTGTTGCCATCCTTGCAGAGCAGAGACTTGGTATCGAAGTTGCACGCCATTGGATTTTCGATCAGGCCATCCTTCACGCCGTCCTTCGCGTCGCACTGATTGAGCACGGCGTCGTGAATCATTTGCCACTGGTCCGGTGAGATGAACGTCTCTGGACTTTTTTGGACGACCCTGTTGGTCCAGATGGAGCCGGCCTGTAGGCGCGTCATGGGATTGGCGGGATCGCCGATCGCAAGTCCATCAAAGTCGTTCGGGTAATATTCAGCAGCCACCCAGCCCTGGCGACCACCAGTTGAGCAGGCATCCCAATAGGAGTACTTCGGTCCGCTGCCGTAGTGTGCGGCAATGATGGCCTTGGCGGTGACAGTGGTTTCGTGAACGGCTCGAAAGCCCCAGTCGATCAGCTTCTCAGGGTGACCGATGATGGAGTTCGCGCCGCCCTCGTGCCCGGTGTTGCTCCCTGTTGCGGCATACCCCTTGGCTACGTATCCCGCCAGATTCTGAAAGCCGATGTTGGAGCCAAAGCCACCGTTGCCGGTTTCCGCAAGGCGGCCATTCCAGCCTTCAGCGGGCAACCAGAGCTCCATCTTGATTTCAGAGTCCGATGACGGGCGCATGGTTGCCTGAACGCGACAGAAGCTGGGCAGCGATTTGTAGAGAGCCATCTGCGCGCGAGCCATGGCTCCTTGTCCTCCCGGACCCCCTGGCCCACCGGGTCCTGCGGCTGCTCCCGGTCCCTGATTGGGTCCTTGGTTTGCACCCTGAACTCCGGGAGGAGGTCCCATCTGCGGATTTGGCGGTGGAGTGAATGCGCCCTTCTCCACCAGCGTGGCAGAGGTGATTTCTGTGTGAGGGAGGTTCAGATTGGCCAGGGAGTCACAAGGCGTTCCAAGAGCCCATGCGGATCCGCTTCCGGCACCAGCTGCAATCAATAGAAACAAAGCAATACGATTCAAATTTTCCTCCATATTCGAGAGTCAATCAGGCAGAGTTAGACTGATATCTTCTGCCGGTTAGCTTGCAGTTTGTATTGGAATCCCGACGGGAGATCAACCGAAGCACAGTGATCGTGGTTCGAGTACTGGTCCCAGACTCGCGGGATTTTCAAATGAGGAAGACCTGGACGGCTCAGACTGTAATACAACAGCTGTACTCCCCATCCCTCTGGATAGAGTGAGCAGGGCGCTGTGCGCGCCCTGCTCGCGGGTTGAAATGTTTAGTAGCTCACGCGCAGGCTTAGCTGGATCTGGCGTGGGTTATTGGCCTGCGAGGTAACTTTGCCGAAGCCGGGGTTGCCGGCCGCCAACGAAGCCGGAGCAGATGCCTGGAAGCGGTTGAAGGTGTTGAAGGTCTCCGCACGGAATTGAACGTTCAGCCTTTCCGCGATCTTGGTTGACTTCGCCAGGGAGAAATCCGAGTTGTCGATGCCCTGCGCAAACAGGTTCCGATCGTTCGCCGTCTCGTTGCCGAAGTCGAAGTTGCCCAAATAGACGTTGCCTCCCAGGCTTTGGCCCACACCCGCGAAGCAGGCAGTGTTGAACCACTGATTCAGCCGGGGGACAGCCGCTCCGGAGATGACTTTTTGGTTGTTGCAACCCAGGGCGCTCGGGATATAGCTGGCGCGAGTTGTGCCGCCGCCAAAGTTGGATTGGAATTTGTTTTGGCTATTGCTGGTGATGGCCAGGTAGCCGCCATGTTGGAACGAGGTGACATCATTGATAGCCCAGCCGGAGATAATCATACTGACCGCGCCATTGCCGACATTCAGGAATCTCTGCCCGCGTCCGATGGGCAAGGGATAGTTGATGTTGATGGCAAGACGAGCCGGGACACCGTCTGGCGTTTTGTCTGCTCTGTGGTTGTAGTAGTTCTGCTGGTTCTTGGTGTCGTCTATGGTCTTGGCCCATGTGAGCGCGCTGCCGATCAAGCCGCCGCCCGGGATACGCCACTGCGTTGTTGCCTGCAAGGCGTTGTAGTGCTGGTTGCCATATGCCAGGTTGGTCAGTTGGACGCTTTTGTAATTCGGATACGGCTGCAGCGACTGCCCCACCAGCCAGTTCGAATTGCAGAATGAGCCGTTGGGCGAGCAGAACACACCGTTGGCGAACGTTTGTGTGAACGGCGTCGTAGCCGGGATCGTAATGGTCCCGCCTGTGGGTACTGGACTGGTAATGCTGGTGCCGGCAAACGGGCCGGCGGCCGCGACCGCGGTTTCGGCTGACCCGCTTCCGCTGACCGTATACGTTGAAGGCGCAATCATGTCGTAGCCTTGGCCGTTGAATCCGCCGACCCTCAGTTCCACACCGTGCGATCCGACGTAGCTGACGGTAGCTTGAAAGCTGTTCCCGATCTGGCGTTGAATTGCAAAGTTGTACTGCTCGAAGTACGGCAGCCGCTGGTTAATATCGGTGCCATTCAGGGCCACGCCGCCGCCGGTCTGAGCGGCTTGGGCCAGAATCTGGAGGAAATTCTGCTTGCTGGCAAACAGCGGTGGAACGTAGATTGCGGAGGCAGGGATGGGATTGGCTAGCAGAGCCGTTGGCGTTTGACCGCCACCGGTCGGGTTGGTCCAACCCAGTTGCTGCGAGTTGATGGCGGCACCGGCTGTTCCGTTGCCGCCGGCATCCTCATCTGCCGCCTGCGTGGTTAGTCCAAAGCCGCCGCGGACGACGGTCTTGTTGTCGAGCCGGTAGGCAAAGCCGATGCGGGGATCGATCAGGTCGTACTTGAGGGGGAAGGACGAACTCGACGGAGCGAGAGGGCTAGCCAGAAGTGCTTCCGTGCCATGCGCCCCAGTGTAGGGATCGGTAGCATTCGGCAGTACCAACAGGCCATGATTCTTCTTCGCGTACAGGCCGCCGGGAAGCTCCCAGCGCGCGCCGAGGTTAATGGTCAACTTTCGCGTCGCCTGCCAGGTGTCCTGCACAAAATAGGCCTGGTAGTAGTTGTACTCCGTGCCGCCGTAGCTACCGTTGAAGGAAACGGATACGAAATCACCCATCAGGAACTCAGCCCATTCGTCGCCGGTCGTGCTTCCGTTTCCGGAGTACTTGACGCCGAAGCTGGGATTGCCGGGGTTAAACCCGTTGTGCAATACCTGCATATCCATCAGGCGGGCCTCAAAGCCGGCCTTCACGCTGTGCTTGCCGAAGACATGGGTTATGGTCCCGTTCAGGCCGTAGTTATCCCATATCTGCCCTTGCCCGCCTGTACCAAAGCCGTTGAACGGGAACTGGTACGGCGCCAGGTTATGGAAGGCGTTGCCGGAGCCGAAGCTGGGCGCGGGAAGATACTTGTTTCCCGTCGGGAAGTACTGGTTGAACGTACTCCATTGTCCGCCCAGGCCGGAAAGATCGAAGGTGTTGTTCAACGGGATCATGCTGTAGCGGAAACGCAGATAAACGGCTCTCAGATCCATAACCGTCTTCGGATTGAAGGTATAGGTATCGCCAAAAATATACAGGTTGCTGTTGAATCCGCCTACCGCTTCACCCAGGCCCCAGGGCTTGCCGCCGGGCAGCGCTGAGGTAACGTTCGGATTCGGGTAGGGAATGATCGGCTTATCCAGTGGCGCCCACCAGGCCGTGTGCGCGAACAAACGCTGCTTGGGGCTGATGATGATATCCATGCGCGCATTCATCTCGGGCGCGCGGTCGCCGGCAGGAATGTTAACAGCATAATTCGTTGCGGAGAGCGTCGTGTTTGGCTGTTCTGCCCAAAAGGTCTTCAAAATCGCGGCAGTCGGATCGCCGCAGGTGGTGTTCGGTTTCAAGCCGCCGTTCGCCACATTGAGGTTCGCAATGTAAGAGCCGCCTGCTGCGAATGTCTTGCCATTGACGGATTGGCCCGTATAAGGCTCGATGTCGCAGACTCCCAGCGGATCGGTGAATGGACGATAGCCGCCGTTGATTCCGACACCGTTGAAGACGCCGTTCATCATAGCCGTCGTTGGCTCGTTGCTGAGCGTTGGAGCCGCCGTGAGCGAATCGTTCACTTCATAGGAACCGAAGAAGAATATCTTGTCCTTCTTGACCGGGAGGCCAAGATTGAAGCCATACAGATTTTGGTTGAATTTCGGCGTTGCAAGCCCGGCCTGCTTGTTGAAAAAGTTATTGGCATTCAGATCTGCATTGCGGAAGTACTCGTACGCCGTTCCATGAAATTTGTTGGTGCCGGACTTGGTGACCTCGTTGATCACGCCGCCGGTGGCGCGCCCCTCGCTCGAGTCGCCCACGCTGGTGTCGATGTTGAACTCCTGGATTGAGTCCGCTGTCGGCATCAGGCCGATGTTCGAACCCTGGAGCACGTTGATCGGGGCTCCGTTGAGAAACTCTTCGTTGTCGCCGCCGTTGATGGCGTACACGCTTGAGCCGCCGCCCCAGCTCAGCGGGTTGGTCGAGGTACCATTATTCTGGGCCAGAGTGGCGCCCTGCTCCACTGCGCTGCTCGGGATGACGCCTGGCGTAATATTCAACAACTGCATCACGTTGCGGCCGTTGAGCGGCAGTTCATCCATCTGCTGGGCTTCCACCTTGTTGCTCACTGTGCCGGAGTCGGTTTGAATTTGGACGGTTTGCCCAAGGTTTACCTCGACGGTCTCTGTGACCGCGCCTACCTGAAGCTTGGCATCCACGCGGACAGTGGAATCCGCCGTAACGGTTACCGTATCTCGCAAATAGCGCTTGAAGTTGGCTCTCTCCACCTGCACGCTGTAAGCGGAGGGGAGCAGATCGACAAATTGATATTCGCCCGCCCCGTTCGACGAAGCGGTGTGCTTTTCGCCGGTTGCCTTGTTGGCGATGGTAACCGTCGCGCCGGGAATGATAGCGCCGGAGGTATCCGTCACGGTGCCCACGATGGATCCGAAAAACTGTTGAGCGGTGACGGCTTGCGTCATCGCTATTACAAAGGCAAACAGAACCGCGCAGCGGACAAACATCTGACGGACTGCGCCCTTCGCAGTAAGCTTGGCTGTCATATGGCCTCTCATTTTTTGGTTTAAGTGTTTTGTTTTCAACTAAGGGGAAACCCACGACTGGGATTCGCGTGTAACACTATTTGTGAAGAAGAATGACTGTCCAGTATGTAGCAGCATCATTCGGGCATTAATCGGTCAGCAATACGCATTGAAATCCGCGCACAGAAATATGCGACGAGCCCTGCCTTAGCGGTTCACCCGTTCAATCGCTGAACACCTCGAGGCCTTCCATGTTATTGATTGCAAGATAGTTAGAAGCTACTTCTTTCCGGTATGTGACCTGCAAATTTCTGTCACGATAGGGCTTGAAGAATCGGGGTATATTGGATTCATCATGATTGACACGGGAGCAGCAGCAGCTGGCCAGATACTGACACCAGAGAAACAGCAACTGGTGCTCGATACCCTGCGGTCTGTCATGAGCAGTCCCCAATTTTCCAAGAGCAAGCGATATCCGGCACTTCTGGAGTATGTGGTGCGCGCCGCGCTTGAAGGTCAATCCGACTCCCTCAAGGAACGCATCGTGGGTGTGGAAGTGTTTGGGCGTCCGGCGGACTACGACACAGACATTGACCCTGTGGTGCGCACTGCGGCGGCGGAAGTTCGCAGGCGAACGTCAATGTACTTCAGTGAACATCCTGACGCTCCAGTGCGCATCGATTTGCCCTCGGGAGGATACAAGGCGGAGTTTCACTTCCGGGTTCCACCTGAGGATGTGGACATTATCCGGGAGCAACCGCTGCAACCGTCCGTCGATCCAGCTTCTGAACCTAAACAGGCTGGCAATGGGGAAGTTCCGAGCGCCGGGAAAGGTCATCTCCCGGCTGCTCCCGAAGCAAAGTTAGTACCTGGTAAATTGAGCAAAACCCTGCGAGTTGTTCTCCCGGCCATTGTCCTGCTAATGTTCGCTGGCCTTGGGTTATGGGGCTATTGGCAGGTAAATGAGCGTCACAATTTCTGGTGGCCCGTGCTGCACAATAATCAGCCCGCACTGATTTTAGTGGGGCGATCTGATTGGGATTCCGTGACAGCAAGATCCCAACCGGGTGCATCCGCTTCCGTGGCGTTGCGCGATAGCGTTGTGTCTTCCCAGGTATGCAGCATTGTCACCAAGTATCAGAACGAATGCAAGATCGCACCCAGCGATTCAGTGAGCGTAGACGATATTCGCGGTAGGCCTGTGGTATCGATTGGCGGATTTAACAACCAGTGGACGTCTCGGCTTTTGGAGCCGCTCCGCTACCAGATCAAGCTCAGTGACATGCCGCCGGATCTGAGGAATAAGGATCGTATCGTCGTAGAGCACAAGGCTACGGGCGACAATCCGTTGGGGCAGATCGCTCCGGCAGGCGCACCCGTGCAAGCGGACTATGATTATGCGATCGTGGCTAGATTCCACAGCGATATTACGGACGGCATGACGGTAGTGGCGGCCGGCCTAGGCGTTCAGGGCACGCATATCGCGGGGCTTTATGTAACTTCCCCTGAGAACTTGCAAGAGATTCTCTCGCGTGCTCCGAAAGACTGGAAAGGCATCAACTTCGAAGCGGTTCTAAAAGTCAATTTGATTCAGGGAAGCGCCGGCCACGTGGAAGTGATGGCCACACAATTCTGGTAGTGCCAATATTTTTCTGCGCGTCAAATTCTTCGTGGAGATTCTGCTTTGAGGCAAAGTCGAGCTGCTTCCCGAGAGATTGCTCGTAACCTATTTTTTCCCAGGCGCGCACGCCACCGGTTCCAGCGCGTCTTCCACAATCGCCGGACAAGCTGAAGCGGATGCAAGGTAGCTGATCAGTGAGCGGGCTGCGTCTTTATGCTTGCTTGCGGCAACTACCCCGGCGGAAAAGACGGTGATCTGCTGCACTTCGTCCGGTATGGGACCAACGATCGTGATGCCGGCGATGGGCTTCAACTCGCTCATCTGCTGAAAGCCGACTTCCGCATCGCCTTTCGCAACCACTCCACCGACGGGATCGCCGAGAATTTTCGCGCTCTTGGGCGCAGCCTCGCTCTCGATGCCGAGTTTCTTGTACATCTCGGTCTCAATGTACACGCCGCTCGCGCTATCGGAGTAAGCAATGGACTTGGCCGCCAGCAACGCCTTTTTGAACGCCGCAACCGTGCTGATATCCGGCACAGGCGCGCCCGCCTTGACGGCCATGCCGATCTTCGAACGAACTAGATCCACCTGGCTGCCTTCAACCACCAACCCCTGTTTGGCAAGGGCGTCGAGAGCGCTTCTGGCCAAGATCACCACGTCCGCCGGCTCGTTGCGCGCCAGGCGCATGGGAATTGCGGTAGTCGTCGTGCCCATCGATGCGCCATGGACCTGAGCCACGTGCATGCCCGAGGATGCTTCAAACTTCGGAACCAGATGCTCGACCGGAGCGGCGAATCCGCCGGAGGTCATTACAGTGAGATCCTGCGCGGCGGCGATAGTAATGGGAAACAACGCCGCAGTGAGAGCTAGAGATCTGAGCGGCTTAAGTGACAGTTTCAAGAGTCTATTCTCCTTATCGATTCTTCAACTCAAGTACCGGCACTGCATCGAGCAGCGTCATGGACTTCAAATCCCTCGCGCGTCCGCGCGCCAGAAAAGCCGCAAGCAGCC
>Ga0182012_10002275_pt1 | contig 20864 bp, 21 predicted proteins | sample 612S2SmetaG_FD_120486 | JGI IMG/M metagenome (GOLD analysis project Ga0182012, IMG submission 120486) | Permafrost microbial communities from Stordalen Mire, Sweden - 612S2S metaG | ecosystem: Environmental > Terrestrial > Soil > Wetlands > Permafrost | place: Sweden: Stordalen | collected...
ACCTTGGCCGGCAGACGGAGCTGCTGTGGCTCATGGAGCCTTGCGCCGAGGGCAATGCCGATGCGCGCTCGCGTGCAAGGCTGCCGACAAAGTCGGAACGTGATCAAACGCCACGCCGGGTGGAGCCCCAGGCTGCAAGCCGGGCACAGGTGGGGCGGGTTTCGAGTTTCGGGTTTCGGGTTTCGGGGTCCAAACCCGAAGGGCCGGGGGGACGAGGCGGTGGCCGGATGTGGGGACGAGCCGTCCCCACCCCGACTTTGTCGGTAGCCTCGCTCGCATGGCTGATGAAACAGGAAAGGCTCGCCAGGGCGGGGCGCACCGTGTTAAATGGTGGCGGTACAGGATGATTGCCAGCCAGGAAACGCCGCCTGCCACCGGTCCGACCGCATTGCTCCGGGGGGCCCGGCTTTGCCTGTTGTTGGCGGTGGCCGGGGCAGGTTACCTCGCGACCATGTCGCTGCTGGGCGGGGGGGTGGCCGGCTGCGGGGGCAGTCAGGGCTGCAACCAAGTCTTGGGCAGTCGTTGGGCCTATTGGCTGGGCGTCCCGGTAAGCGTCCCGGCGCTGGGGGTCTATCTCCTTTTGTTCCGGCTGACTTTTAAAACCGGGCCGGAGGGGGGGACGGTGGCGCAACACCGCGCCTGGCTGGCCATCGTCATGCTGAGTGCGCTGGTGTTGGGGGCGGCCGGCTGGTTTGTTTCATTGCAATACCTTGTAATTGGACATTGGTGCAAGTTTTGCCTCGCCACGCACGCCAGCGCCTCGTTGGCCGCCGGCCTGCTGCTCAAAGCGGCCCCGGTTCAGAATGCCGGACCGCTCAATCGTCGTACATTCACCCGCCTGTGCGCCATCGCCCTCGTCCTCGGATTGGGGGTTCTCATGGGCGGCCAGGTGGCGGTTCGCAAGCGTCTTTATCAAATCACGGAGAGCGGTTCCATCGGTTCGGGCCGCCTGGTTCTTCCCGGGGGGAAATTCAAATTGGATCCGGCGGAACTCCCGCTGCTGGGTTCGCCGGCGGCCACCAACTTCATCGTCAGCCTCTTTGATTATACCTGCGTCCATTGCCAGGCCATGCACCCCCGCTTGAAGTCGCTCTTGGCGAAATACCCCGGCCGGCTGGCGGTCATCTCCCTGCCCATCCCGCTGGATTCCCACTGCAACCTCTTGGTGCGCCGGACCGCCCCGGAGAGCGTCCAGGCGTGCGAATACGCCCGGCTGGGACTGGCCGTCTGGCGGGCGGGACCGCAGGCCTACGCGGCCTACGACGATTGGTTTTTTGCGGCCAACCCGGTCCCAACCTTGGAGCAGGCGCGCGCCCAAGCGGAGTCCTTGGTGGGCAAAGACCCTTTAAACCGCGCCTTGGCGGATGACTGGGTCGGGCGCCAGCTTGCGTTTGACATCTCGCTTTTCCGGGCCAACGCGCTGCCGGAAAACAACCCCCGCCTGCCACAACTGGTCATCGGCGACATCATCACCCACGGCGCGATTGACAGCGTGGGAGAACTGGATGACTTGGTGGTGAAACATCTGTTGGCGGGCGAGGCTGGGCGCTGAAATTGTCCAACCTTTGGTTGGTCGGGATCTCCTGACGGAGCTTGGAATTCGTTGCCGCTTTCGGCTGAGCCCATGGTTTTGAGTGCCTGCCACGAGCCGCCGTCGTCCCGCGAAGCAGGACGCCCTCTGGGTGCTGATTTAGGAAGAAACCGGGGGGCGGAGCGATGCGCCAGGGCGGTTCGGAGGTGGGACCGCGAAAAGCGCCAGAGGACTGGCGCACTCCAGGACGCTTCGCGAGTTCCGACGGGCAAATGCATAAGTAGCTTTGGCGTAATGGCTTGCACCGCCAGCTTAAGAGCGGGACTTTGGCGGACACGCCTGACACCCCGGGGCAGCGTCAAGATGCACCTACGACCTCGATTACAAGCGTCGGAATTGTTTACATTTTATTCAACGTATGTAACTTGTTTATTTTCAGAATGATATGACATAATAACTGGAACCGGCCCCGAAAAGCGTCGGTTTTATTTACAGTTTGCTCATCCGGTTCCCCGATAATAACATTGTGAAGAACGCTTAATTATGCTATAAAGCATTTAATTACAACCATTTGTGAATAAACGCCACTTTTAAAAAGTTGATTGGCAAGGCTGATGCTTACAGAAAACAGTCAACGGGAAACCGGAAGGCGCACCCGTAAAGGCAAGTTGTCCAAGCAGTTAAACAATAAATAAAACCATCTAAAACCATGAAATCTAATTGTATGTATTATTTGGCCGCGATTGCCGCCGCCTCGTTGGCGACGGTCTGCGCGCAAGCGGGATTGGTCGAAGGCTCAATCTACGAGAACGACGCCACCGGGGCGGGTGACGCCACTCCCGCCAATGTTCCGGCCGGAGCGCCCAATGTCACCTTCACCACCGTGACCCCGATCGATTTTGCCAGCGGTGGGGCCTACACCATTGGCGAGTTTCTCAGCAGCGGCAGCGGCTCCACCGTCCTCACCGGCGCAGGCGAACTGGGTAATACCATGGAGAATACGCTGTTCAACTTTCTTGGGAATGTGAGCGTCATTTCGGGTCAAACGTTCACGGCTGGACATGATGATGGCCTGACCTTGATCATCGACGGCCTCACCGTCATCTCGGCTCCTGGGCCGACAGGCTTCATTGATACAACGGAAACTTATACCGGGCCGACCGGCACCTTTCCTTTTCAATTGGTCTATGGCGAATGCTGTGGTGCGCCGGCCGATCTGGCCATTGATCTGCCGCTGGTGAGCAGTGTTCCCGACAGCGGCAGCACGCTGACCCTGCTGGGTGGCGCCTTGACCTTGGCGGGCATGGTCACCCGTCGTTTTCGCAAGTAATTCAGGCTGGTTTTAGGAAAGGCGCAGCCGCTTGGCTGCGCCTTTTTTTTGTCAACCGCTGGAGGTTGCAATTCCCGACCCGCCTTGATGGTGGGGGGCATTTTCCAGGCGCCCCAGCCGCTGGAGCAGCCTGACACTGCCCCCGTTTTAACACCATCCGTCATTTTACTGCCAGGACGGTGGGACAGGACGATGCCAATTTGGCGGACCGGTTCAGCCCAGCCACTTCGTAGCTGGCTGCTTTCCGGGGTCGCTTCGCGACAGGGGAGTTTGAAAACGCGCCTGGACACGAGGGCGGGGATGGCTGGTTCCCGCGTTTTCAATGTCAGGAGGCGATGATAAGCTAAGGCCTCCTTATCAAACAAACGATGGGGACGAGCCGTCCCCACCCCGGTTCTTGAGTCCGCCCTCGGCCCGGCCGGCAACTGAAAAATTAGGCGTGTACAGATGGCCGGAGCGAAGGCATAATCCTTCAATAAACTATGCCCGTTGCTGAACTTAATCCGTCCGCCGCCACCGCCGGCCAGGCCGTGCCCGGGGAAGTCGTCGTCTCGGTGCGCGGGTTGACGAAGGTGTTCAAGGATTTTTGGAACCGGCCCAAGGCCCGGGCGGTGGACAACGTGGATTTTGAGGTGCGGCGGGGCGAGGTGTTCGGGCTGCTGGGGCCGAACGGCTCGGGCAAGTCCACCACCGTCAAGCTGCTGCTGGGGCTGCTGTATCCCAGCAAGGGGCACATCGAGGTGTTTGGCCATTCCCCCCGGCATGTGGCCACCAAGGCGCGCATCGGTTATCTGCCGGAAGAATCCTATTTATACCGGTATCTGAATTCGCGCGAGACGCTGGATTTTTTTGGCCACCTCTTCAAGCTCTCGAAGGAGGAGCGGGGGGCGCGGACGGAACAACTGCTGGAGATGGTGGGGCTGGGCCAGACCCACACGCGGGCGATCGGCGAATTTTCCAAGGGCATGCAGCGCCGCATCGGACTGGCCCAGGCGCTGATCAACGACCCGGACCTGATCATCCTCGATGAACCCACCGCGGGCCTGGACCCGATCGGCTGCCGCGAGGTGAAGGACTTGATCGTCGCCCTGGCGCGGCGGGGCAAGACGGTGATTTTGAGCAGCCATCTGCTGTCCGACGTGGAGGACGTGTGCGACCGGGTGGTGATTTATTACGGCGGCAAAATTCAGGCGCAGGGGACGCTCAAGGAACTGCTGGCCCGGCCGGATTCCCTGCGCATCACCACGCCGGTGCTGCCGCGCGAAACGCTGGAGCGGGTGCTGCAAATCATCCGGCAGGACCAGGTGGCCGGGGAGGTGCGGGTGGAGAATCCCAGCCAGAACCTGGAAAGCTATTTTCTGGAGGTGGTGCATAAGGCGCGGGCGGCGCAGGAAACCAGCGGCGCCCAGTCCGGCGCCCGGGTGGCCGCCTATTTGCGCGGGAACGAAACGGCCGCCGCCCCTGATCCCGTGAGCAAGGTGCTGGAACGACTGGCGCCCCCGGCGGCCGCCGCGCCGGCCCACTCCGCGGCGGCGCCGGCACCCGCCACATCGGTGTCGGACCAAAAGCTGGCGGCCCTGGCCAAGCCCGCCGAACCCAAGCCGGCGCCGGCACCCGGCCCGGAAACCAAACCGGCGGATTTGACGCAGGCGGACGAAAAACTGTCCGCGCTGGTGGGCAAGCCCAAGCCGGAGGCCGGCGGGAGGAACTGAACGGTGCAACGCCTGCTTGCCATCGCCTGGTTGACGTGGAAGGCCGCCTTCCGCTTCCGGCTGTTTCTGGTGCTGGCGGTGCTGCTGCTGGGGTCGGTGGTGGCGCTGCCGCTGTTGATCCAGGACGACGGCACGGCGCGGGGGTTCACGCAAATCCTGCTGACGTATACGTTGAGCACCATCACGGGGCTGCTGGGATTTTCCACGTTGTGGCTGGCCTGCGGGACGCTGGCGCGCGACATCGAGGAAGGCCAGATGCAGGTGCTGGTGACCAAGCCGGTGGCGCGCGGGCAGATCTGGCTGGGCAAATGGCTGGGGATCGTGACGCTGAACGCCGTGCTGCTGGCCCTGGCGGGCGCCGGCGTTTATGCCCTGCTGGAATGGCGCGCGGGCCGGCTGCCGGCCGAAGAGCAAAAGGCCCTGCGCAACGAGGTGCTGGTGGCGCGGGGCGTGGCCGGACAAAACGTCAACCTGGCGGCGCTGGAGGAGAAGACCGAAGCGGCGGTGCAGGCCCGGTTGAAAGCCAATCCGGATCAACAACCGTATCAGAACGAAGTGCGCAAGGACATCAGCGGGCGCCTGCGGGGCGCCTTGCAGGTGGTGCCCGCGGGCAGCGCCCGCCAATGGCAGATTAACCTGGGCCATCCGCGCAGTTTTTTCCGCGACCAACCCATGCAATTGCGGGTGAAATTCAACACCGCCGACCGGAATCCCAACGCCACGTTTGACGGTTTGTGGCAGGTGGGGGAGGCCGGCAGCACCAACAACTTCTGGCCGCAGGACGGCCCCCTGGCCCTGAACATGTCCCCGGACACCTTTCATGAGATCGCCATCCCGGCGAACCTCTGCGATGCGCAGGGCCGGTTGTCCATTTTGTTCATCAATCCCACCGACACCGCGCTCTCGTTTCCGTTGGAAGACGGCATCCAGGTGTTGTTTCCGGAGGGCGGCTTCGCGCTGAACTACGCGCGGGGGCTGGGGGTCATCTGGTGCTGGCTGGCGCTGTTGACGGCGCTGGGGCTGACCGCGGCCAGTTTCCTGTCCTTTCCGGTGGCGGCCTTCTTCTCGCTGGGCCTGCTGCTGGTCGGGCTTTCCAGCGGCACCCTGGCCGAGGCGGTGGGCAGCGGTTCGGTGGCGGCGGGCAACGAGGAAACCGGCGCGGCCGGTCATTCCGGGGCCGATGTGATCTTGATCCCGGCCTTCGAAGGGGCGCTGGCGGTGATCAACCTGGCGGGGGACTTTTCTCCGATTGACGCGCTGAGCACCGGGCGGTCCATCCCGTGGGGCGAACTGGGCGCGGCGTTCGCGCAAATTGTCCTGCTGCTGGGCGGGGCGATCGGGCTCACGGGCATGTTCCTCTTCAACCGCCGCGAACTGGCCACCGCCCAGGGAACCCAATGAAAGCCCGGACCAAAAAATTGCTGCTCCTGATGCTGGCGGCGGTGCTGCTGCTGGCGTCCGGCCAGGTGCAGAATTCCCTGAACACGGACCGGGACCGGCTGGGCCTCACGCGGGTGGCGCCCTTGGACGATGCGCCGCCGCTGCTGGCCTTCACCACCGTGGCCCTGGGCGGTTTCCGGGGGTTGATCTCCAACTTTCTTTGGATCCGGGCCAATGATTTGCAGCAGGACGACCAGTTTTTTGAGGCGGCGCAACTGGCCACCTGGATCACGGAACTGGAGCCGCATTTCCCGCAGGTCTGGTCCTTTCAGGGCTGGAACATGGCCTATAACATCTCCGTGAAATTCACGGACGCGAAGGACCGCTGGCGGTGGGTGGAGCACGGCATCACCCTGTTCCGGGATGAGGGCCTGCGGTACAATCCCAATGACATCCTGATTCACCAGCAGCTCTCCTGGCTGTTCGAACACAAAATGGGGGCCAACCTCGACGACGCCAACGGGTATTACAAGACCGAATGGGCGAAGGAAATGCAGCCGTTTTTCGGCCCGCAGGGGACGAATTTCGCCGACCTGCTGCATCCCGCCACGCCCGAGGCGGCGCAGCGCCTGCAGGTGCTCACCAACCGATATAAAATTGACCCGGTCTTTGCCAAGCAAGTGGATGACAGGTATGGTCCGCTGGACTGGCGCGTGCCCGAGACCCACGCCATTTACTGGGCGGCGCAGGGCCTGGCCGCCGCCCGGCGCAACCCGGACAAGGTCAAAACCGAGGATTTGACAATGCTGCGGCGGAGCATCTTTCAATCCATGCTGGCGGCCTTTCATCACGGCCGGGTGATTGCCAACCCGTTTTCCGAAGTGATTTCCCTGGGGCCGGACCTGGAATTGATCCCCACGGTCAACGCCGCCTACGAACAAATGATGGCGGAGGACGAGCCGATGCGGGACAACTTTGGCGGCGCCCACCGCAACTTCCTGCGGGATGCCGTGTATTTTCTGTATGCGGACAACCGGGTGGCCGACGCCGCCAAGTGGTTCAAGTATCTCAGCGACAAATATCCGAACAAGACCATCATTGACGGCGACACCAATTCCTATCCCCGGAATGTGACGCTGGATCAATTTGCCCTGGCCACCATCAACGTTGACATCAAGGAAACCTCGCAGGAACGCGTGACCGCCGATGTGCAAGGGCTGCTGCGGCGCGCGTATTTTGCGCTGGCTCTCGATCAGAACGACCGTTATGTCAGCTATCTGCGCATGGCCCAATTGATTTGTGAAAATTATGCGCGCAACACCCTCCCCACCAAGGCCGACAAAACCACCACTCCGCGCATCCCGCTGCCGCCCCTGAAGGCGTTAAACCAGGCGGTGCTGGACCAGTTGCTCGATCCGCGGCCGGAGGCGCCCGGGGCTCTGCCGTACGCCGCCCGCGCCATCATCCGCACCCAGCTCGGTCTGTCGCCGGAAACCAACGCCCCGGCGGTGCTGTCCACCAATTTGCCGGCCCCGGTCCCCACCAACGCCCCCGCCGTCCCCCCGGCGCATTAAGGCCCTCTCAGGCAGGGCGTCCCGCGACAGCGGACGGTGGCCAACTGACGCACCATTCACCGCCCACGCGGCGGGCAGAGGACTGCCCGCCCTCCCATTCGCATTGGCCGATCACCGCCAGCCGGGGGCCTTCACCCGGTGCTGCGAACGCGTTGGCAGCGGGGCCGTCAACAGAAACACCGTCCCCCCAAGGGAGGGACGGTGGTCAGAGCCCATGTAATGTCGGGAATCCCGGCCTCAGGCCCGGACATTCAACAGACCGCCGCCATCACCATGATCGCCGTCATGGTCGCCATCACTGTCCGTGGGGGTGGTGGCCGGGGTGGTGTTTGCGCCCTGGGCGGGTTGTTTGTTGCCAGCCGCTTGGAGATCGGCCGCCGAATAGCCGCCGGAGGAGACGTTGGATATGTTCATGTTTGCTTAGTTGGTTGTTTGGTTTCACTTACGCACGGTGCGTTGCGCCTTGGGTATCGGCTGAAATTAACCCGGCTTAAGCAACATTTATCCCTACTTATGTCCCGGCTTGACGGCCAGCACCAGGGGGGAGACGGCGGGGACCGGCAGCAGCCGCGGGTTGGTAAAGCCCGCTTCCCGCAGCCAGCCACTGATTTCTTTAAAGCGTCGGGCCGGCCCCCCGGCCGGAGCTTGCTTTGCCGGCCGCGCGCACTAAACTGCGCGCCCGATGTTGAACCTTGGTTCCCTCAACCCGCAGCAACGCCAGGCGGTGGAAACCCTGCGCGGGCCGGTCCTGATCCTGGCCGGCGCCGGCACCGGCAAGACGCGCGTGATCACCTTCCGCATCGCCCACCTGATCGCCCAAAAAACCGCCCCGGACCACATCCTGGCCGTCACCTTCACCAACAAGGCCGCCCGGGAAATGCAGGCCCGGGTCAACCAGCTCCTGCCCCGCCCGAAGTCCCGGCACCCGGACGACCAGCCCAAACGTCCCACCATCTGCACCTTCCATTCCCTGTGCGTCCGGATTTTGCGCCAGCACATTGAGAAGCTGGGGTACAAACGCAACTTCGTCATTTACGACGAATCCGAACAACTGGGGGCCGTCAAAAAAATCCTGGCCCAGATTTCCATGAAGGGGGAAAAGGCCGACCCCGGCGCCGTGCTCGGCCTGTTGAGCCGGTACAAAAATGGCGGGGAACGCGCCGCCGTGTTTGCCGATCCGAACGTGGTGGCCCTGGCCGAACATGTGAAGAAACGCTACGAGTCCGCCCTGCACGCCTGCAACGCGGTGGATTTTGACGACCTCATTTTGCTGGCCCTGCGGTTGTTCCGCGAACACCCGGAGGCGCTGGCGGCCTGCCGCGCCCACTATCAGCAGGTGATGGTGGACGAGTACCAGGACACCAACGCCGCGCAATTCGAGCTGGTCCATCTGCTGACGAAGGAACATCGCAATTTTTGCGTGGTGGGCGATGACGACCAGAGCATCTACGGCTGGCGCGGGGCGGAAATCGCCAACCTGCTGGATTTGGAAAAGCATTACCCGGAGGTGAAGATCATCAAGCTGGAGCAGAATTACCGCTCCACCACCACCATCCTGAACGCCGCCAATGCGCTCATCAAAAACAACGCCCGCCGGCGCGCCAAACAACTCTGGTCGGAAAAAGGCGCCGGCGCGCCGATCCACCTGCACGCCTTCGCCGACGACGAGGCGGAGGCCCGCACCATCGTCGAGCAGATCGAATTCGCCCGCGCCACCCGCCGGGCCGCCTGGGGCGAACACGCCATCCTGTTTCGCACCAACCAGCAGTCCCGCCCGCTGGAGACCGCGTTGCGCACGGCGGGGGTGCGCTACCACCTCATCGGCGGCCAGAGTTTTTTTGACCGGCGCGAGATCAAGGATTTTCTCGCCTACCTCAAGACCTTCATCAACCCGCATGACGACATCAGCCTGCTGCGCATCGCCAACACCCCCGCCCGCGGCCTGAGCGAGGTGACCATGGAACGCCTTCTGGGCGCCAGCCAGGAACGCCACGGCTCGGTCTTTGCCGCCATGAAAAACCCGCTGGTCACGGCCACGTTGCCGGCGAAGCCGCGGGGCAGTGTCGAGGCGTTCGTCGGGTTCATCGAGCGCACCCGGGCGCCGCTGCACCTCACCCCCTCCGCCGCCCGGCCGCTCCAAACCTGGGGCGAACAATTTCTGGAGGAAACCGGCTATTTCAACGATTTGAAGCGTTCGGAGAAGGACCCCGAAGTCGCGGAAAGCCGCATCCGCAACCTGCGCGACCTGCTGGCCGGCATGGACGCCGGACCGGACGCCCCCGCCGCCGCGGCGGCGACGACCCTGGCGGACCGGCTGGAAACATTCCTGGAGAACATCACCCTGGACTCCGACCGCGAGGACGAAGAGGAATCCGCCGGCGACGCCGTGACGCTCATCACCATGCACAGTTGCAAGGGCCTGGAATTTCCGCATGTGTATATTGTCGGACTGGAGGACGGCCTGCTGCCCCACAGCCGGTCCAAGGTCGAGGGCACGTTGGACGAGGAGCGGCGGCTGTTTTATGTGGCCGTCACCCGCGCCATGCAGACGCTGACGATCACCCACTGCGGCGGCCGGAAGAAATACGGACAATTGCTGCCGTGCCATCCCTCGCCCTTTTTGCGCGAACTGCCGCCGGAACTGGTGGAGGACGCCTCCGCCGCGGCCAAACGCCCCGTGACGGTGGAGGCGGGCAAGGACATGTTCGCCGCCATCCGCCGCGCGATTGGGTGAAATTGGGGAGGCCGCAACACTTCTAAATCTTGATTAAGCGATCAATCCGTCACAATTTTTGACTATGCGGCCGGCGCAGTCCATACTATGAATGATGGGAATGAACACAGCAGAAACAAACCTGTTGGAACGGACGGCCAAATTGGGCCAAATTCGCTCGCAGCAGCCGAAAGTTACGTTGCAGCAAGCGCAGGCACAGGCCGTCCGGTTGATGGCGGCGGCGAAGCATTCACCGCTTCGTTTCGCGCGCTCGTCGAATGGGCGGAAGCGCGGAAATTGATTCGCTGCGAGTGTGATTTTTCGTTTTTTGAGCGCCCCACGGACGGTCACGGTGACGAACATGAGGCGTGGTTTGAGGAAAAATCAAACCGCTGGTTCAAGGCAACTATGCGGACCGTTTTGGGCTTGCTTGGGGCAGAATGGGAACAGCCACCGCCCGCGAATATCTTTCCCGCCTGGTTTTGCAAAACATTTTTTTCCAGGACGATATTTGTTTTGAGGCTTTAATCAACAGCCGCAGCCATTTGCGGGTTTTGACTTCTCAACCACATATCGCCGGGGAACACGCCGCCGCCGGAGAAATCAAACAATGGTTTTTAAGTTTGGGATTTGTGAGGCTGGAGACCGGAGGTCGGATAGCGTGGTATCGGGAACGGGAAAATCTCCTGGTTGCCGATGCCCATGAAGGGAATGTGATTAAAACGGCCGGCGGCGATTTGGTTCCCATTGATCTTAACCTCATTCAGCCAACCGGTGAAATGCGCGCCGGGGTGATTGCCAATCTGAAACCGGAAACCCCGGAAACCCCGGTTTGACAATCGTGATAACCCGGCCTATAAACGCCCGTATGGGTTCCAAAATTCAAAACGCGTTTCGCGGCCGGCCGCCAGCTTCCCTGAAACGAGCCGCCGACATCGTCCGGTGGTCAGGTTTCTTATGCAGCCCGGTTTCCGGCGAGGTGGTGGGTTTCATTGACTCTCCGCGCGATGATCTCAATGTCAGCGAATGGTCAAAGTTTCAGCCGTTGGCCGCAGAATATAAGGAACTTATCGCAGTGCGGATCAAGCCGTTGAAGCTGGCGGACGTGACCGCCATTTTTGGCCCCAAACTCAGTCAGCCGCCCGAAGACCGCACCCTGCCCTGGTTGGCCCCCAGGTGGTACACCGAATCAGCAGTGGCCTGCAATGACCCCGCCAGCAAACGGCATGTGGACTTTCTGGCCAGCGGAAATATTGGGTATTTGGAGATTCACCACCAATTTGATGGCGTCACGCCCGGCCCCTGCATGTGTTATTTGCGGATGGACGATCAATTTGTCCCGCTCAAAGTTTACGACAACGTCCCCCAACGCCTGGCTTGGGATCAGGCCAAGTTTGCAAAGCTGGAGGAATGGTTGGCCGCGCAGCTGCCCCCGCTCACCAATCTGGGCGTGGTTGAGGTTTCCACCGCCAAGCCCACCCGCATTGACCTCGGGGCGGGCGCCGCCTGCATGGTCACCACCCGGGACATTCAGATGGCGAGTGTTCCGGATTGGATCTCGTTTGTGTTAGCCAAGGATACTCTGAATCCTGCGGAAAAGGAGAATTCCCTGCAACATAAGTCGGTTGACCGTCCGGGGCAGTCCTTCGGCTTTTCCATGGACGGCAAATTCTACCGCCTGACCCCCAAACTATTGACACCACCTCAGGGAACAAACCAATGAACATCCCCATGCTCCTGCTGGCTCAAACCTCCATTAACTTCCAACCCGTTGAGCAAAACGGCATCGGACTCGGGGCGGCCATTGCCGTGGTCTGCTCCTGGCAGCGCAACCGCTCGATTGTGCGGGCCATCTTGGCAGGGATTTTCTCCTGGTTTTATGTGCTGTATTTCGCCCTGACCCGGCGGGCGGATGAGCGAAAATGATTTTTTTGAAACATTCGCCCCGGTCCGCTGTCATCAGAGGGGTATGGGCAGTCTGTGTCTGTCAACCGCATGAGTGAACCGGGTCTTGATGTGGCGGCCTGCGTCGAACGCGTCCGCCAACGGGACGAGGACGCCGCGCGGCGGTTGGTCGAACACCTGTATCCGCTGGTGCTCCGGCTCGTGCGGGCGCACCTGCCCAAACGGACCGCGGAAGAAGACCTGGTGCAGACGGTGTTTATGAAGATGTTTGCGAAGCTCGAGCAGTTCACCGGCGCCGTGCCGCTGGAACATTGGGTGGCGCGCATCACCGTCAACACCTGCATCAACCAGATCGAGGCCGAGCGCGTGCGGCCGGAACTGCGCTGGACCGACCTGGATGCCGGTGAGAAATTTGTGGTGGAAACGCTGGCGGCGACCGAGAATGACCTGCCGGCGGCGGACGCCCAGGCGGCGCGGGAACTGCTGGCCCGGCTGCTGGCGGGGCTCCGGCCGGCCGAACGGCTGCTGGTGACGTTGCTGTATTTGGAAGAACGCCCCGGCCAGGAAGTGGCGCGGATGTTGGGCTGGAGCCACCTGCGCGTCCGGGTGCAGGGGTTCCGGGTGCGGCAGAAACTCCGGCGGCAGTTCCGCCGGCTGACCTATGATTGAACTATGAATCGCGATGAACACAGCGTACGGCGCCTCCTGAAGGCGGCCCGGTCCGGGCCGGCGGAAACGCCCGCGGCCCCGCCGTTTCCCGTGGTGGCGCGCATCCTGGCGGGGTGGCGTTCGGCCGCGCCGGAAGAAGATTATGCCGGCCTCGCGGTGCTGTTCCGGCGCGCGGTGATTTACGCCGTGTTCATCATGATCGCCGCCATCGGCTGGAGCCAGTTGAGCGCCGCCCATGAAGTGCCGGGGGCGCTGGCGCTCGCCCATTTGCAGCAGGCCATTCAGATTGTCCCCTGACGTTATGAGCAAATGGAAAATCAGCCTTTATCTGGTCGCCCTGTTTCTGGCGGGGGTGATCACCGGCGGGTTTCTCACCGCGCAGATCGGGCGGCGGATCATGATGCAGTTCCGGCAGCCGGAAGCCATGGCCGCACACTGGGAGCACGATCTGGAAAGCCGCCTGAGCCTGACCCCCGCCCAATCGCAAAAAATCACGCTCATCCTCACCGGCGACATGAAGAATTTCGATTCGTTTCTGCACGATCAGATGAGCCTGGCGCTGTCCAACTGCAACGCGCGCATCGCGCTGGAACTGACGCCGGAGCAGAAAATCAAGTTTGCGGAGATCGAACAGGAGCAGCAGGCGTTCATCCATTCGCCGTTCAATCACGGGCCTCCGCCCCCGCCTCCGCCAGCGGACTTTTTCCATCCGCCCTCCAATTTTATCACCGTCCCCGCAACCAACACCAACCATCAACCATGAAAATTATCACCCCCCTCGCCCTCAGCCTGCTGGCGGCCGGCCAACTTTTGGCCGCCGACACCAACACCACCGACCAGGTCAAAACCGCCGTCACCAAGCTCAAGGACCAGCCAAACTACAGTTGGACCACGACCCAGGCCATGCCCGGCATGCCCTTCACGCCCGAGCCGCTGCACGGGAAAACCGGGTCGGACGGACTGGCCCTGGTGACCCAGAACTTCAATGACAACACCACGCAGGTGGCGTTCAAGGGCGACAAGATCGCGGTGCTGGCCGACAACCAATGGCAGGCCGTCGCCACCAACCAGGATGCCGGCGACATGGGCAATTTCCCCATGATGATCGCCCGCATGCTGGCCGGCTCCGGCACCGCCGCCACGGAGGCGGAAACCCTGCTGGGCCGGGTCAAAGAACTGAAGGCCGGCGACGACGGTTTATGGAGCGGCGACCTGACGGACAAAGGCGTGGCGGGTCTGCTGTCCTTCGGTCCGCGCCCGGGCGGCGACACCGGGGTGAAGGACGGCAAAGGCACGGTCAAATTCTGGGTGAAAGACGGCGTCCTGGTGAAGTTTGAGTCGCACGCGGAAGGCCGGGTGCCCGGCCCCGATCAAAACGAGCAGGACATGAACATGACGCGCACCACTGAGATTTCAGACGCCGGCAAAACCCAGGTGGAAATCCCCGAGGCGGCCAAAAAAATCCTGGCGGGCAATTGAGCCCGGCCCCGGCAGGACAACCGCCACCGGAACATTTTTCGACAACCAAAAACCAACCAACCGATCAAACATATGAAGAAAATACAATTAATGCTGGCCACCACCGTCGCGGCGCTCGGCCTGTCACTGGGCGGCCAGGCCCAGGCGCAACCGCAGGGCTTCGGCGGCGGCGGCGGCATGGACTTCCAAAACATGGATCCGCAGCAAATGATGAAGCAGATCCAGCAGCGCATGATTGATTCCTATCGGGAACAGATGATCGTCACCAACGACGACGAATGGGCGCTCATTGAGCAGCGCATCAACGCCGTGACCCAGGCCCGCACGGCCGCCATGGCCGATGGCGGCGGCATGGGCGGCATGATGGGCATGGGCCGGCGTGGCGGTGCCGGCGGCGGTCCTGGCGGCCCCGGCGGCGGCGGCCCTGGCGGCGGCGGCCCTGGTGGCGGCGGCCCTGGCGGCGGCGGTTTCGGTGCCCTGTTCGGCCAGCCCAGCCCGGAGTCGGATGCCTTGCAGAAGGCGGTTGATGACCAGGCGCCGGCCGGCCAACTCAAAACCCTGATTGCCAAACTGCAGGCCGTGCATAAAGAAAAACAGGCGAAACTGGCCCAGGCGCAGGAAGACCTGCGTGCCGTGCTCACGCCCCGTCAGGAGGCCATCGCCATCCTGGGAGGTCTGTTGAATTAATTTTCCCGCGCGATCCTCATGGGAAGGTGGCGCCGGGAAGCCGGGCGGCAGTGGTCTGGACGTTTTTCCGGTTCGTCCAGACCCCGCCCGGCTGCGGCGCCGTTTCCAAGGGATTGTTTGGCGACCTTCGCCATCCCATTAAAATGTTCAACCTAAAATATGCCGGCGCGCTCCTGCTCCTGGCCGGCGGGCTCGCCGCCGCCGGCTGCACGAAAAAGCCGGCGGCCGCCACGCTGGAGACCGCCGTCGTCAAGCGCGGCAACCTCACGCAAAAAATCACCGCCACCGGCCTGATCAGCGCGGTGAAAAGCGTCGATGTCGGCAGCCAGATTTCCGGGACCATTTTGAAATTGTTCGTGGATTACAATTCCGTGGTCACCAACGGCCAGATCATCGCGCAGATTGATCCGGCCCTCTACCAGGCCAACGTCCACCAGTCCCAGGGGAATCTCGACAACGCCCGGGCCGCGCTGGAGCTGGCGCGCGTCAACGAGGCGCGCGAGAAAATCCTGCTCACCAACAGCCTGGTGGCGCAGGCGGATTACGACCAGACGATCGCCACGCTGCACCAGGCCGAGGCGAACGTGGAAATCTGGAAGGCGACGCTGGAGAATTCGCAGGCGAGCTTCAACTACTGCACCATCTATTCGCCGATTGACGGCATGGTGATCGCGCGCAAGCTGGATGTCGGGCAGACGGTGGCGGCGGCGTTCAACACCCCGGTGCTGTTCACCATCGCCAACGACCTCACCAAGATGAACATTGACGCCAGCGTATCCGAGTCGGACATCGGCCAGGTGCGGGCCGGCCAGACGGCGGAATTCACGGTGGACGCCTTTCCCGACGACGTGTTCCAAGGCCAGGTGGTGCAGGTGCGCAAATCGCCGTCCACGGTGGACAATGTGGTGACGTACGACACCGTCATCGCGGTGGACAATCCGGAGCAGAAGCTCTTTCCCGGCATGACGGCGGATGTGCAAATCCTCGTGGCCGTGCGGACCAATGTTTTGGAAATCCCCAACACCGCGCTGCGCTTCGTGCCGCCGGACGGGGTGGCGGTGGACCTGGCGGCGGAGGCCTCCGCCACCAACCAAACCGGGTCCGGGCTGGTCACCGCGCCGAATCAACGGGTGGTGTATGTTTCCCTGGGCAACCAGAAACCCCCGCACCTCAAGCCGCTGCATGTGAAAGTGGGGGTGGATGACGGGGCGAACACGGAGATTCTGGGCGGCCTGCGCGAAGGGGACGCGGTGGTGACCGCCGCGTGGTCCGGGGCGGCCAAACCGTTCCAACCGGGGCCGCCACCGCCATGAGCGAGCCGGAGGCCAAGCCCGCGCCGCCGGTGATTTTTTTGGACGCCATCCACAAAATTTACCACGCCGGCGAAGTGGATGTTCATGCCGTGCGCGGCGTTTCGCTGGCCGTCGCCCGGGGCGAATTCGTGGCGATCATGGGGGCGAGCGGCTCGGGCAAATCCACGCTGATGAACCTGCTGGGCTGCCTGGACCGGCCCACCCAGGGCCGGTACCTGCTGGACGGCACGGGGGTTTCGGAATTGAACCGCAAACAACTGTCCAGCCTGCGCAACCGCAAATTGGGGTTTGTGTTCCAAAGTTTCAACCTGCTGGCGCGGACCACGGCGCTGGAAAACGTGGAGCTGCCGATGTTTTACAGCCACCAATTTCTCCCGCTCCGGCGGCAGAAAGAAAAGGCGCTGGCGGCGCTGGCCAAGGTGGGGTTGACGGATCGGGCGTGGCATCACCCCAGCCAGTTGTCCGGGGGGCAGCAGCAGCGGGTGGCGCTGGCCCGGGCGCTGGTGAACGAGCCGGAGGTGATCCTGGCCGACGAGCCGACCGGCAACCTGGACACCCGCACGAGCATTGACATCATGGGCGTGTTCCAGGCGCTCAATGACGCCGGCATCACCATCCTGATGGTGACGCACGAACTGGACATCGCCTCGTATTGCAAGCGCATCATCATCATGCGCGACGGGGAAATTCTGAGCGACGAACCCAACCTCCAACGCCGCCGGGCGGCGGACGAACTGGCGTTGCTGAACCAGCGGGAACACCGCGTGAAACTGGCCTGAAACCATGACCCTGATCCGACTGCTGCAAATTTTTTTCATCCGTCCGGCGCGCACCGGGCGGCTGGCCTTGCGCGCCCTGCGCCGGAACAAACTGCGGTCCGCGCTGACCGGCCTGGGCATCATCATCGGCGTGGCGGCGGTGGTGGCGATGGTGGCCATCGGCAACGGCGCGCGGGCGCGCATTGAAGGGCAGGTGTCCTCGCTGGGCCAGAATCTCCTGATGGTGTATGCGGGCAGCAGCCGGAGCGGCGGGGTCAACGCCGGCCTGGGCAGCGCCAGCACGCTCACCCTGGCTGACGCCGCGGCCATGAGCCGGGAGGTGCCGGACGTGATCGCGGTCAGCCCGGAAGTGCGGACGGCCGGCCAGGCCATCGCCAACGGGCGCAACTGGTCCACGCAAATTACCGGCGAATCGCCCCAATACCTCGCCATCCGCAGTTGGAACCTGGCGGCCGGGACGATGTTCAGCGACCGCGACATCCACACGGCGGCGAAGGTCGCCGTCATCGGCTCGAAAACAGCGGCGCAACTGTTCGGACCGGAAAACCCCCTCGGCCGCGTGGTGCGCGTGAAATCCATTCCGCTGGTCATCATCGGCGTGCTGACGAGCAAGGGCGCCGGCATGGGCGGCAACAACCAGGACGACGTCTTGATCGTGCCCTACACCACGGCGATGAAACGGCTCACCGGCGACAAATATCTGAAATCCGTGAATCTGCAGGTTTCCAGCGCCGGCCGCATGGACACCGCGCAGGCGCAAATCACGGATCTGCTGCGGCAGCGGCACAACCTGCCCGCCGGCCGGGAGGACGATTTTACCATCCTCAACCAGAAGGAAATTGCCGACACGGTGGGCACCATCTCGACGGTCATCACGTTGTTTCTGGGTTCGGTCGCGGGCATTTCGCTGCTGGTGGGCGGCATCGGCATCATGAACATCATGCTGGTGAGCGTGACGGAACGAACGCGGGAGATCGGCATCCGCATCGCCGTCGGGGCGCAGCCGCAGGACATCATGCTCCAGTTTCTCATTGAGGCGGTCACCTTGAGCTTGTGCGGCGGCATATTGGGGGTGCTGGCCGGCCTGGGCGCGGCGCGACTGGCGGCGGCCATGACCGGTTTTGCGGCCGTCGTGTCCTTCGGCTCCGTCGCCCTGGCGTTCAGCGTGAGCGCGGGCATCGGTATTTTCTTCGGCTTTTATCCCGCCCGCCGCGCCGCCGCCATGGACCCCATCGAAGCCCTGCGGTATGAATGACCGCGGAAACTCGCGGAATTTTGAAGCGGATTCATTATGATGATCGTCATATTGCGACCTTATCCGCCACGACGCAACTTATACTCTGTAATCTGCGCCCTCTGAAGACGCCCGGTGGAACGTGGCTTTCGCACGGCCAGCCGGCCAAGTGTCAATCGTCTAAAAACCGCGGTGCAAAAAAACACGAATAATATGAGCAAAAATTGTAACCACCGTCGGTGTCGCGAAAATTTCAGCGCGTTTACTTTGATTGAACTGTTGGTGGTCATCGCCATCATCGCCATTTTGGCGGCCATGCTGCTGCCCGCGCTGGCCGCGGCCAAGCGCCGGGCCAACGATCTGGCCTGCATGAGCAATCTCAAGCAGATGACGTTGGCGGGGATCATGTATGGCGGCGACTTCGGGCCGATGAATTATGACTCCGGCGATACCTCCGTCTGGCTGCCTTCACTGTTTTCCTATCAAGGGAAGGTGGCCAGCATCCGCTTTTGCCCCTATGCCGGCACGAATAACGAGCCGAGCGGCGCCTATGCCGCCGCCGCCACCGGGACGGCGGAGGTGGGAACCGCGAACTATGCCTGGTTGTATGACGCGGACACCAATGGCGCAAGCTACATGCTGAATGGCTGGCTTTACTTGAATGACCCCTCCAACCCGAACGGCGCCGATCATTGGGCTTCCACGCAAACCAGCGTCGGCGCGGCGGGAATGTTCGGGAAACTGGAGCTCGTCAAGCACGCGACCCAAACGCCGTTTTTTGCTGATTCAGTTTGGTGTGACGGTTGGCCCGACAGCAGTGACACTGCGACATCATGGGATTTGTACCATGGAACGGGAGATGGCACGCCCATGATTGGACGGGTTTGCATCGCCCGGCACGGCATGAAAGATCCCGCCCAAGCGCCGCAGAATGTGCCGGACAGCGCCAAAGTGCTGCCCGGGGGCATCAACGTGGGGTGTGTGGACGGCCACGTGGAGTATGCCAAACTCGACAAACTCTGGCTCTATTACTGGAACGCGAGATCCAACCCGCAAGCCCGTAAGTGATCGGGCGCGCGGGACGCCCCCAAGGGCGGATTCAAAAGCCGGGGTGGGGACGGCTCGTCCCCATGATTTGTTTGATAATATAGAAAACGCGGGGACGAGCCGTCCCCGCCCCGGCTTTCGGGCGTTCTTAAATCGGCCCGGGACGCTCCCCGCCTGCGGCAACCGACCCGCTCCCGGCCCAACTGGCCGGCCTAAACCAAAACCAAATCTCAATTGCGCACCGCTCAACCGCGCGCTGGTTTCCGAGCCTTGGCGGATTTTGCTTTGCCGGCCGGACTCGGCGGGCTGGCGTGCTTCACTTTTTCCAGGCTCTTAAATATTTCGCGCCAGTTGGGGGGCATGGTCACGACGCTTTGATTTTCAGCGTGTTCCGTAAATTTTTGCGCGGCGAAAGAAACAATCCGGGAGCGGTTTGATCCCAGTTTTTTGGCCGCCGCTTCAATGCGGTTCAGCACATCTTTCGGAATCCGCACGGGTATGGGCTTTGTAATCGGTTTCGACATGCGCACAGGGTTACCATATTGGCGCTGAAATGTCATCAAAATTTAACATGCAAATTTCCAGACAGGTCGTGACTTGTGCCGGAGCCAAAGTGTGATAAAACTTGGGGGTGAACTTTAAACTTGGACTCATCGGGGGGGCGTTGTTGCTCGCGCTCACGGGCCGGACGCAGACCAGCGCCTTCACTTACCAAGGCCAGTTGGCCGCCAACGGCGGGTTGGTCACGGGCAATTACGACTTGCGGTTCAGCTTGTTGGACACCAACAGCGACGTGGCGGGGGGGCCGGTCACCAACGCCCCGGTCGGGGTCACGAACGGCTTGTTCACGACCCTGGTCAATTTTGGGCCGGCGGTGTTTGACGGCGCCCCGCTCTGGCTGCAAATCGGCGTGCGCACCAATGGCGCGACCGGCGCCTACTCGGTGCTGGCCCCCAATCAGCCGGTGACCGCCACGCCCTACGCCATCCAGGCGCTCAACGCGGCGGCGGCGGCGCAGCTCAGCGCGCCGTTGCCCGCCACGAACATCAGCGGCACCCTGCCGGTGACCGTGCTGTCCTCCAACGTGGCGCTGTTGAGCAGCAATCTGGTGTTCAGCGGCTCGGATGTCTTTGACGGCGTGGTGACGGCCGCGAATGGAGCGAACGTGTTCAACGGCGCCTTCAGCGGCAACGGCGCCGGGTTGACCGGCCTGTCCACCCTCAACCTGACGGGCATTCTGCCGGACGCGTTGTTGTCCACCAACGTGGCGCTGCTGGACGCGCCAAACGCCAATTTTTCCGGCAATGTGACGGCGGTGTTGTATACTGGAAGCGGTCATGGCCTGACGAATGTGCCGGGGGCGTTCTTCTGGCTGACGGTGTCCGGGACCAACGCGCAGGCCGGTTCCAACCTGGGATTCATCGCGACCAACAACACCGCCCCGGTCATCATCACCCTGCCCGCCAACCCCAGCCCGGGCGACACCTTCCGCGTGGCGGGCGCGGGAACGG
>Ga0182012_10002276_pt1 | contig 20860 bp, 22 predicted proteins | sample 612S2SmetaG_FD_120486 | JGI IMG/M metagenome (GOLD analysis project Ga0182012, IMG submission 120486) | Permafrost microbial communities from Stordalen Mire, Sweden - 612S2S metaG | ecosystem: Environmental > Terrestrial > Soil > Wetlands > Permafrost | place: Sweden: Stordalen | collected...
CAACAAGAACTCGGGGATCGTCTGGACGGTCGATGTGCTGGACCGTTACCTGATTTCGCCGCAAGTGGTCGTGCCGGGCACCAAGATGGGCTATCCCGGGATGAAGGACGATCAGAAGCGCGCCGACCTGATCGCGTATCTGGGGACGCTGAAGTAGTCTGGTTAGAGGCGTCCAGGTCAGGGGTGGTTGGTGCGTGGCAGCGCGGCGATCCGGTCCAGGCAGGTGGCCAGATCGACCACGTCGGCGTAGCGGCGGCCGACATCCTGGAGGTTGGCGAAGTGCGGGCCCTCGGCGACGTCGCCGACGCAGTCCTCCGGCACGATCACGCGGAAGCCGAAGCTGAATGCGTCGATAATGCTGGCGCGGATGCAGCCTGAGGTGGTGCAGCCGACGACGATCACGGTATCGACCCGGTTGCGCACGAAGATCGGCGCGGCCGGGGTCTGGAAGAAGATCGACGGGGCGGATTTGCAGAGCACGATGTCGTACGGATCGGCGATGCGGGGGTCGAGCCGGGTTGCCTCGGTGCCGTGTCCGAAGCCGGTCAGGACCGGGGGAATTTTCCAGTGCGGGGCGTCGCCGCCGTGATAGGCGGTGTAGCAACTGACGACGGGAAGTTTTGCGGAACGGGCGGCTTGCAGCAAGGTGGCGGAGTTGCTGACGGCTCGGTCGGTCAGCGCGGCGCCACCGAGGGGGAAGCGGGAGTCGGTGAAGCCGAGTTGGAAATCGACGACGGCGATGCCGATGCGGTCGCCGAAACCGACCTCAACGCCGCCGTAGCCGCGTTGGGCATAGAGGTCCTGGGTCTGATCGTTGTTCGTCAATGGGGCGGTGCCTTTCGGCCGGGGTTTCGGGGAGCGATCAATTCGTATAGCAATGCCGCGTTTGATGCACGGCGATGCGCTGCGGCCGGCGCCGCTTCGGGACCTGACTACCAGGGAGGCAACGATGACAGTCCAGGCCTATAAGGCAGCCCGCGATTTCCTGCTGGCGCATCGCACCGACTATGCGACGGCGTATCGCGACTTCCGCTGGCCGAACGTGCAAACATTCAACTGGGCGCTGGACTGGTTCGATGGCGAGCTGGCGCGCGGCGAGACGGCGCATCAGCCGGCGCTGATCATTGTCGGCGAGGGCGCCGCGCGGCTGACTTTTTCGGAGCTTTCGGAGCGGTCGAACCGTGTGGCCAATGCGCTGCGCGGCCTTGGGGTCAGGCGGGGCGACCGCATCCTGCTGATGCTGGGGAATGTCGTGCCGCTGTGGGAGGTGATGCTGGCGGCGATGAAGCTGGGCGCGGTGGTGATCCCGGCGACGACATTACTGGCCGCCAACGACCTGGCCGATCGTTTCGATCGTGGCCGGGCGCGGCACATCGTGACGACAAGCGCGGACACGGGGAAGTTCGAGGCGGTCGATCCGCGGCTGACGCGCATCGCGGTGGGCGATCCGGTGCCGGGATGGACCCGGTATGACGATCTGCTGGCGGCCTCGGCGACCTTTGTGCCGGACGGCGAGACCGATGCGGACGATCCGATGCTGCTGTATTTCACCTCGGGCACGACGGCGAAGCCGAAGCTGGTGCTGCACTCGCACCGGTCGTATCCGGTGGGCAGCCTGTCGACGATGTACGCGCTGGGGCTGCTGCCGGGCGATATTCATCTGAACGTGTCGTCGCCGGGCTGGGCGAAACACGCCTGGAGCTGTGTGTTCACGCCGTGGATTGCCGGTGCGGCGGTGTTCATCGCCAACCAGGGGCGTTTCCATGCGCGCACGATGCTGGACACGATTGCCGCCAACAAAGTAACGACATTGTGCGCGCCGCCGACGGTGTGGCGCATGCTGATCCAGGAGGATCTGCGATCCATCCGGCACAGTCTGCGGGAGGTGCTGGGGGCCGGGGAGCCGCTGAATCCAGAGGTCATCGAGCAGGTGCAGGCGGCGTGGGGTCTTACGATCCGGGATTTTTACGGGCAGACCGAGACGACGGCTCAGGTGGGCAATTCGCCGGGGCAGACGATCAAGCCTGGCTCGATGGGGCGGGCGCTGCCGGGATATCGGGTGCTGCTGCTGGACCCGGACGACCAGGAGACCGAGGAAGGAGAGTTGTCGCTGGCGCTGGACCCGCGGCCGGCCGGGCTGATGCGGGGGTATCAGCAGGAGGACGGGTCGATCGCCGGGCTGACCGAGGCGGCGTACCGGACGGGGGATGTGGCGTTTCGCGATGCGGACGGTTACCTGACCTATGTCGGGCGGGCGGACGATGTGTTCAAAGCGTCGGACTACCGGATCAGCCCGTTCGAGCTGGAAAGCGTGCTGATCGAGCATCCTTCGGTGGCGGAGGCGGCGGTGGTGCCGGCGCCCGATCCGGTGCGGCTGGCAATACCGAAGGCGTATGTGGCGCTGGTCGGCGGCGCCACCGGCGATCGGGCCACCGCGTTGTCGATCTTCCAGCACCTGCGCGAGCGGCTGGCACCGTTCAAGCGCGTGCGCCGGATCGAGTTCTACGAATTGCCGAAGACGATCTCGGGCAAGATCCGTCGGGTCGAATTGCGGCAGATGGAAAATCGCCGGTCTGCGGCGGGTGCCCGCGAACCGGCCGAATTCCGCGAAGAGGATTTTCCGGAGCTGTCTGCGCGGTAGGCTTGCCTCACAGCCCCTGTGCGGTAGCCGACGCGAGCGCGGTCTGGATCAGTTGCATGCAGGCGGAGCGGTCATTGGCGGCGAGCGCCTGGCGGGCCTGGGCGATCTGCGCGACGGTCGGGTTGTCGCTGGGGTTGCCGGTCGTGCCAATGGCGACGGAGCGGTCGAGCATGCGGGTTTCGGCCATCTCCAGCGCATCCTGCGCCTCGCCGCTGCGGCCGGCAGCCAGGGCGCCCTGGGCGGCGCGCAGCGCGTCGGAGGGCTTGGCGCCGTCCGGCAGGTTGGGGGACGGCAGGGGTGCCAGGACAGTGCTGCCCGGTGTGACGGGCTGCGCCAGCGCTGCGGTTGAAACGGCGACCACGAGGGGGGCGACCACCAGGGGGGTGACCAGCAGCGGGGCGGTAAAGAGGAAAGCGCTCATCGGGTCCGGTCTCCAAAGCTCGTGCGTTCGGGGTAGGTGGTCATCCGGTCGGCGCGGCGCAATCGTTTTGACGGGTTGGTCATCGCCAGCGGCGGTGAAACCAGAGGTACTGGCCGGGATTCTCCCGAATCCAGCCCTCGATGATGGTGGTGATCATCTGGGTGGCGGCGGGGACGTCGATTTCGCCGGCCTGGTCGCGGGGCAGTTCGTAGGGGCCGAAACCGTCGATGCGAAAGCGGTGGCCGGGCAGGCGAACGACGCGCATGCCGACGACGGGGCAGTCGAAGCGGCGGGCGAGGCGGGCGATGGTCGGGTTGGCCTTGCAGCTTCGGCCAAAGAAGGTGACATCGACGCCGCGGGAGAAATGCTGGTCGACCACCATGCCGAGGTGTTCGCCGGCGCTGAGGGCCGCGGCCATCTCGACCGCGGCCTGCGCCCGGGTGCGGATCAGGCGGCCCATCAGGGGCGCGCGGATGCGGATGATCTCCTTCGCGACGGCCTTGTTGTTGGGCATGCGGTAAACCACCGCGGTGGGCAGGCCGTGCGCGGCGATGGCGACGGCGGGGATTTCCCAGTTCGCCAGGTGGGCGCAGAAGCAAAGCGCGGGCTGGCCGTCGTCCTTCAGCGCGGTGAACATCGGCACGCCGTCGGTGCGGATGCGGCCGGCGTTCGGGTGGTCGGGGTCGAAGTCGGCGATGCGCGCCATGTGGACATACTCGCCGGCGACGCGGCCGAGATTGTCCCAGGCGTCGCGCAGGGTAGCCTCGATCCAGGCCGGGTCCTTGTCGGGGAAGGCGGCGCGCAGGTTGGCCTGGCCGATCCGGTGCTGCGGCAGCCAGGGGCCGATCCGGCGGGCGATCGCGCCGCAGAAATCGGAAACTCGGTCGGGGTCGGCAAGGCGCAGCAGGGCGAACAGATACTTGACCAGGCGGCCGAGGATGCGGTCGGCATAGAGGGTCAGCTGGCGTCGCACGTGGGGGAAGCGGGTCAGAGTTCGATGATCAGCTTGCCGAACACGTCGCGGGATTCCAGGCGGGCGACGCCGGCGCGGAAGTCCTGCAGGCGGTAAACGGTGTCGATGACCGGATGGACTCCGGACGCGATGCGGTCGAGCGCTCGGGCCAGCGCGGACATCGGCGCACCGAAGGAGCCGATGATGCGGTATTGCTGCTGGAACAACTGCATCAGGTTGAGGCTGGCGGTGGGGCCGGAGGTGGCGCCGCAGGTGACGAGGCGGCCGCCGCGTTTCATCGACAGCAGCGAGCCGTTCCAGGTGTCGGCGCCGGTGTGCTCGAACACCACATCCACGCCGCGCTTTTTGGTGAGTTTGCGGACGACCCCTTCGAAGCGGTCTTCGCGGTAGTTGATGACGTGGTCGGCGCCGAGGGCACGGGCCTTTTCGGCTTTCTCGGCGGAGCCGACGGTGGTGATGACGGTGCAGCCGATGGATTTGGCGATGCGGATGGCGATGCTGCCGATGCCGGAGCCGCCGGCGTGGACCAGGATGGTCTCGCCGGGTTCGAGTTTGGCGTTGTCGAACAGCATGTGCTCGACCGTGCCGTAGGCGACGGCGACGCAGGCGGCGTCCTGCATGCTGACGCCCTCGGGGATTCTGATCAACAGGCGGGCGGGGTGGTTGGTGATGTCCTGGGCGAAGCCGTCGATGTGGAAGCCGCGGACGCCGCCGACGTTCTTGCACAGGTTGTCGCGGCCTTTGAGGCAGGCGGGGCAGGTGCCGCAGGTGAGGGCGGAATAGGGGACGACTTTGTCGCCTGGGCTGACATTGGTGACGTTGGGGCCGATGGCGACGACATCGGCGGACGCTTCGGCGCCGACGGTCAGCGGGTAGAGGCGCTTGGCGAAGGCCATACCTCGGAATCCCCAGACGTCGATGTGGTTCAGGCCGACGGCGCGGACGCGAAGCTGCACCTCATTGGGGCCGGGGGCCGGGGGCGCGTCGCGCTGGGTCAGCTCGACCTGACGGTCGGCGAGAAGTTGCAGGGCGCGGATCATGGCCATCGGGTGAAGGTCCTGGGGGATTGCATGGGCAGCCCTGTAAGGCGCGTTGGCGGGCGGGGCAATCCTTTTTGTGGGGACGTTAACGGGTCGTTCAGTTACAGCATAGAACGAAAAAGCCGGCCAAGATGGGCCCGACCGGCTTACTTCAAGCTGGCCCCTGGCCATCCCGCCGCGCACGGCGGCGGCTCCAGGCAGCGAAGCAGGCTCGCCGGCACAACGTGGCCGCCCATCCGGTGGCGATCATGGACCAGGGGCAACTTGCCTCGCAAACTTCCGGTAATTACGAAAATTGTTATTTATACAAGAAGAAAATGGGTCGCAAAAAAAATTGGTGATCGCCTTCGGCTTCCACGCCAGCAGACCGAGCTGGCAATTGGTGCGGCGGTTTGAACCGGATGCTGACGGCCGGCCGGACGTCGTTCGGTGCTAAAATGTCCAGCTTAAAGGCATAACTCGATGCTATTTCGATACCATCTATATTATGCACCAACCTCGACTTGCGGTCCATTCCGAAATCGTCGCGTTGCCGGACACTTGTTTGTGATAATGAAAAACAGTAGACTGCTATGCGCCTACTCAACAGTTGAATGACGCATACTGTTATAGTTTTGCATGCGTCACACCCGCTTTCGTTATGTTCGTTCGCGCCGAACGGCACTGGACGCGACGAACCAGACAGGAAGCATGACCGACGACCATACACAGAAATCCGAATCGCACATTGGCCAGGCGATGGCGCGTGCTGGCGGGCGCTTCCGCCCTTGCGCTCTGCTGCGTCACGTCGGCGCACGCCACGCCGCTCACGCTGTGGGCAGCGGGAAGCCTGAACCCCGCGCTGGCAACTGTTGCGAGCAATTTCACCGCCGCGACCGGCGTGGCAGTGACAACCACGTTCCAACCGTCCGGCACAATCGCCATGGAAATCGAGGCGGGAGCCCGGCCGGATCTCTTCGCGTCGGCCGACACCGGCAATCCACTGGCGCTTCAGCAGGCGGGACTGGCGGGTCCGGTAGTGAATTTTGCCAGCAACAGCCTCGTTGCGGTCGTTGCCCCCGGTTACAAACGGTGGAAGTTGGCTGGCCCGTTCGCGGGTTGGCCGCTTCCGCGGGGATATCATTCTGACATGGCGGTTTGCACTGTGCCGAGGCCGGAAAATTCGGTTTCGATCCGGTCGCCCGGGGTGATCGGAAACTGCCGGGTGAATGATCCGGTCATGACGATTTCGCCGGCTTTCAGAGTGCGCCCGTAAGCGCCGAGTTTTGCTGCCAGCCAGACGATCGAGTTTAGCGGGTTGCCGAGAACGGCGTCGCCGGTGCCGGTGGCAACTATCTGGCCGTTGATGGAGACACGGGCCTCGATCGTCGTGAGATCGGCGGGCAACGGGGCCGGGGTGCCGAGGATGACCGTCTTCTGCTGCGCGTTGTCGGCGAGGGCGAGGGCGATCTGTTCGGTGAACGGGCCGCGGGTCTCGATGATTTCGAGCGAGGGGTAGACGACGTCGATCGCCGCGCGGGCCTGGTCCAGGGTTACGGTGCCGGACAGGCCGGTTCCTAGGCGCATGCAGAGTTCGTTCTCGAATCCGGGGGCGATCAGGCCGGCGGGGGCGAAGACGTGGCCGGATGGCTTGCTGTCGAGGACGCAGCCGAAGACGGGTTCGTGGAAGCCGAACTGCTGCTGGATCGCGGGGGCGGTGAGGCCGACTTTCCAGCCGATCTGGGATTCTCCGGCGGTGCGGCGGCGTTCGATGAGGCCGAGTTGGATCGCATAGGCCTGGTCGATGGTGAGTTTGCCGAACCAGGCCGGCGGGAAGTAGATGCCTTGCTGGCGGGCCTGCCAAAATGCCTCGATCAGGTCTGCAGTGGTCATGGTTTCCCCCTATTGCCGGCGCATGGGCGGACGCATACCGTACGGGCCGTTTCAGTGTGAGGGAGCGTCGCGATGAAAATCCTGGTTGTCCAGGGCGCCGGCATGAACATGCGCGGCAAAACGCAAACCGAGATTTTCGGCACGATGACGCTGGAGCAATACAACCAGCACATCGTCGAGTATGCGAGCGAGCTCGATGTCGAGGTGGAGATTTTCCACTCGAACGTCGAAGGCGAGGTGATCAACCGGCTGTATGCGGCGAATGACGAAGGTTTCGACGGAGCGCTGTTCAATCCGGCGGGGTTCTCGCGGGGGTATCCGGCGCTGACGGCGGCGATCAGCCAGGTGTCGTTTCCGGTGATCGAGGTGCACATCTCGAATCCGGTGCGGCGCGGGCCGGTTTCGGATACGGCGACGGTGAGCCTGGGGATCGTCGCGGGGTTCGGGGTTCTGGGGTATTATCTGGCGCTGCGGGGTCTGCGGGACCGCGGGCGTTAGCCGGCCGTTTCACCTGAATGCCCGTCCGGGCTAAGCGCCGCCAACAGGTCGATCAGGATCGCCGGGCGTCGGGTCTGACAGCTTTCAATATGAGTTGGTCTGGCGGCCGGACGTGGTTTGATCGGCGCGGTTCGCTGCGAACGGCCTGGCGGGATTCCGTCCGCGTTCAGATCCGCGACAGTATTCCGCGCCGTGGTCCGACGACGTAGATCAACTGAACCAGGATAATGAAGCCGATGCTCCAGTAGGTGCTGAACAGGCAGAGCGCGGCGCCGAACGCATACAGGGCCTGGGCGATGATGATCCGGCGCTCGACCGAGCGGTCGATCATGGCGGAGAGATCGGCCTCGACCAGGCCGGCGCGCATCGCGTAGCGCCAGCTTGCGTATAGCACAGCGCCCAGCGCCAGGATGTTCAGCCAGTAGAGCAGCAGGGCAGAGCGCAGGGTGATGAACTCGGCCATCAGGGAGGTCGAGAACGGCATCAGCGAGACGGCGAACAGAAATGCCAGGTTGATCCAGGTCAGGTGGCGGTCGCTGCGGGCGAAGTGCGAGAGCTGAGTCTGCTGGCCGACCCAGAAGATGCCCAGCGTGAGAAAGCTCATCAGGTAGATCACCAGGCGCGGCGCCAGTTCCGCCAGGGCCGCGAGCAGGGCTCGGTCGGTGGCGATCGCTTCCGAGGCGGGCACTTTCAGGTCCAGCACCAGCAGTGTCATCGCCACGGCGAACAATCCGTCGCTGAGTGCGGCCAGACGTTCGATGCTCTGACCCGCAATCGCGTTATAGCGTGCGCCCATTTCTGGGATCGCCTCCTTTCTCTTCAGCAAACCAGCCTCTTGAGCAAACCGGCGGACCGGGGGATGATCACGACAGCACGTCCGAGGAGGAACCACCAGATGCCCGAAAGCCCCACGCCGGAGAGGTCGGCCGATCAGGCTGCGCTTGCCGCCAGTCGGACGAGACTGCCGCTGAACGGGATCACCGTGCTGGACCTGACGCTGGCGCGGGCGGGGCCGACCGCGGTGCGGCATTTCGCCGACTGGGGTGCGGACGTGATCCGGATCGAGCCGCCGACCGAGGAGGCCGAGGGCGTCACCGGGCGCCGGCATGGCTTCGACTTTCAGAACCTGCACCGTAACAAACGCGCGGTGACGCTGAACCTGAAGACCAGGGAGGGGCATGAGGCGTTCATGCGCCTGGCGGCGAAGGCCGACGTCGTGTTGGAGAACATGCGCGCCGCGGTGAAGCACCGGCTGAAGGTCTCGTACGAGGACGTGAAGGCGATCAATCCGCGCATCGTCTACGGCAGCATCTCGGGGTTTGGCCAGGACGGGCCGTACGGGCCGCGCGCCGGCGTCGATCAGATCGCCCAGGGCATGGGCGGGCTGATGTCGATCACCGGCGAGCCGGGCCGCGGACCGATGCGCGTCGGCATCCCGATCGATGACCTGACGGCCGGCAACCTTCTCGCGCTGGGCTGCATGATGGCGCTGTTCGACCGCGAGCGCACCGGGGTCGGCCGCTGGGTGACGACCTCTTTGCTGGAGGCGCAGATCTTCATGCTCGACTTCCAGGCCAGCCGCTGGCTGATGGAAGGCGAGGTGGCGGGCCAGGCCGGCAACGACCATCCGACAGGGATCCCGACCGGGGTGTTTCCGACGAGTGATGGCCACATCAACATCGCCGCCAGTTCGGCGCGGGTGTTCCTGCGGTTCTGCGAGGCGATCGGGCGCAAGGACTGGCTCGAGCGGGAGGAGTGGAAGACTCAGGCCGGGCGTTCACGCGACCGTAAGGCGATCAATGCGGCGATCGGGGAGATCACGCGGACACAACCGTCTGAGCACTGGATCGAACTGTTCGAGGCCAACGGGATACCGTGCGGGCCGATCTACTCGATCGACCAGGTGTTCGCCGACCCGCAGGTCAAGCATCTCGGCATGGCAACGACGATGCACAGCCCGCATGTCGGCGAGAAGGAGGTCGTTGCATCGGCGCTCAATATTTCCGGATTCTCCAAGGCGATCCGGGCGCATACGCCGGACGCCGGCGAACATGGTGACGAGATTCTGAAAGGTGTCGGGTACACCGATGCGGAGCTTGCCGACATGCGTCAGAAGGGGGTGATTTGATATGCTGCCAGATCATGCGGAAAACCGGGCGTTTGCGGGCGGAAAGATGCTGGCGGCGAAGGATGACGGGGTGGGGCTGATTACCTTCAACCAGCCGGAAAAACGCAACGCGGTGTCGATGGAGATGTGGACCGGGCTGGGCGAGATCCTGGACGAATTCACCGAGGACAGCAGCGTCGGTGTGGTGATCATGACGGGCGCCGGCAACAAGGCGTTCGTTTCTGGCGCGGATATCAGCCAGTTCGAGAAGAACCGCAATAGTGCCGATGCGCAGGCGGAATATGATCGGGCAAACAGTATCGGACGCAACAAGCTGATCGGCTTCACCAAGCCGGTCATTGCTCGGATTCGCGGTTTCTGCATGGGCGGCGGGCTGGCGATCGCGATGGCGGCCGACCTGCGGATCGCCGCAGTGGACAGCGAATTCGGCATTCCGGCGGCTCGGTTGTCGATCGCCTATGCGCCGGATGCGGTGCGGCGGCTGATCGATCTGGTCGGGCCGGCGCATGCGCGGATGATCCTTTACACGGCGAAACGGATCGATGCGGCGGAGGCGCAACGGATCGGGTTGATCAACCGGATGACGGCGATAGAAGACCTGAACGATGTGGTGCTGGATATTGCGCGCAGCATCGCCGACAACGCGCCGCTGTCAGTGGCGGCGTCGAAGCTGACGATCAACGAGTTGCTGAAGGATGAGAGCGAGCGCGACATGGCGGCGATCCAGCGGGCGATGGATGGATGCTTCAACAGCGCTGACTACAAGGAGGGGCGGACGGCGTTCATGGAGAAGCGGACTCCGCGGTTTGTCGGGCGGTAGGGGGGTTTGGACGTCCGGGACCGGTCTCGGGGCCGGTGCGCGCAGCCGTGCGACCGCGATCGAGCGATCGCTTGCGCGCAAGCGACAGAAGACCGGACAGGAACCGGTAGAAAGGTGGCGGATCCGGTTTCGGGCTCTGGCTGACGGACCTGCCCGGCCGGCTGATTGTGCTCCGGGGGTTGGAGCCGCTGTGCGGCTCATCTCACCTGCCGTCGCACGCGAAACCAAGTATGATACGATATGGAGACTGTTCGATGAAGAGCCGCTTTGTACTCGCGTTGCTGGCCGCCGGCATAGCCCCTGCCAGCGCGTTTTCCGCGCAACCGGTCACCCTGCGTGCGAGAACTGCCGGTGAATTGGCCGAACTTTGCGGGGCGAACCCGAGGGAGCCGGCAGCAGACGCGAAAATCAATTATTGTCATGGGTTTGCCCAAGGCGTCGTGGACCTGGAACTGCAACACACCGCCGACAAGAAGTCGTTCTGCTTCCCATCTCCAGCACCCAGCCGCAGCGAGACGCTCAACGAGTTTGTCAACTGGGTGAAAGCGATGCCCGAACATCGCAGCCTGCCGGCCACGGATGGGCTGTTCAAATTCCTGGCCGAACGTTTTCCCTGCAAATAGGCTTCCGCCCTGTCACCGGGCCGTGGCGGCGCCGGGACGACGCGGAGGCACGCCTGGGGGGTGACAGGCACGGTGTTGCGGTCCGGCGTGTTGTTTCTGGTGAGCGGTGTCCCCATTCGGCGTAGACTCCGCGAAGAAATTTTCGGGGCCCGAACGGAACTCAATGGCATTGCGTAGACATGTGCGGCTCGTTGCCGCGGCGGTGGCGCTGCTGGTTGGAGCGGGCGGTCCACCCGCCCAGACGGGTCTGCAGGACGAGAACCTGCTGACACCGATGCCGCCGGGCTTCAAGCTGTCCTGGCAGACCCCTGACGGCCATATGCAGGCGTTCGTTCGCCCGCCGGACACTTTGGAGACCTGGTCGACCCTGATCACCATCCAGATAATCCGCGGATTGAGCAACATGAACCCGGACGGTTTCGCCGACCGGCTGGCGACGCACTGGACATCGGGTTGTCCCGGCGGGTCAGGCCAGAAGGTCAGGGGCGGCAACGAGAACGGCTTCCCGATCGTCCTTTGGGTTTACCTCTGCCCGCTCGATCCCGCGACACATAAACCCGAGACGATGTTCCTGAAGGCCATCAGCGGCGCGGACAGCTTATATGTGACGCAGTATGCCGTCCGTGAGGCGGCCAGCAAGGAGATGGCGGTGCCGGCAACGGCGTTCCTTGGCAAGGTGATGGCCTGCGACACGCGCCGGGCCGACCGGCCATGTCCTGCGCCCTTGAAGTAACCGGTTGCCGGAGGCTGATGGCAGATAAGTCGTTAATTTCGCAACGGCGCGTCGGCATACCGAGCCAGGCCATTGGCCAGTGCATCCAGCGTGGCCCGCACACGCCGCACGTTTCGCAGATCCGGATGCGTCACCAGCCAGGTCTCCAACGCATGGGTAAACGCAGGCAGAACGTGGCGAAGTTTTGGATCGCGGGCGGCGATGGCGTGTTGACAGATGCCGACGCCAAGGCCCGCCCGCAAGGCCGCGAGTTGGGCGAGGTCGCTGTCGGACCGGAAGCCGAAATCAGCTGGTTTTGCCGACAAACCGAAGCCTGACACGGCCCGAAGCAGCGCCGGGTCGCGGTCGTAACCGATCATTGCGCCCGAGGCGATGAGGTCGGGCAGGCTGAGCGGCGCGCCGTTCCGCGCAATATACGTTTCATGACAGTAAAAACCGAGTGGAATGAGCGCGACTTTGCGGGCGAGCAGACCATCCTGGGCTGGCCTCGTCATCCGTACGGCGATATCGGCATCGTGGCGCAGCAGGTCCTCGATCCTGTTGCTCAGGGCGAGCTCGAACGACAGGCCGGGATGGCGCGCTTTCAGCGCCGACAGGATCGGAGGCAGTACCTCCACGCCGATGATTTCGCTGGCGGTGATGCGAACGGTGCCCGCCACTGCGCCGGCCTCGGCCGACGCAGTGCGCACAAGCAACGCAGCGGCGGACTCCATGGCTTGCGCCGGCTCGCGCAGGCTGAGCGCCAGCTCGGTTGCGACCAATCCCGAGGGCGAGCGGACGAAGAGGGGGGCGCCGATGCTTGCCTCAAGCTCATCGAGATGACGGCGGATTGTCGGATGAGCGACCTCCAGGGTCCGCGCCGCGCCGGACAGGCTGCCGTCACGGAGGATGGCCAGGAACGAGCGCCAAAGGGCCCAGTCGAGGTTAGCAGGGTTCATACAATATCATACAACCGGAGAACAGGTTTGAACAATTCCGTTCATCGCGCGGATCGACGATGGTGGCGGGGTTACCACAGGACACCCCGCCATGAACGCCATGTTTCCAGACGCTGCCCGTTTCGAGCCAGTCGCGGTCAGGCCATTCCGAACTGGCGGCCCTGTTGCGGTTGTGTTACGGGTCGAGGCTTTGGTTGAACTGGTTCTGGCCGTGTCGGCCTATCGCGCCTTCGGTGGTGGCTGGCTTATGTTCGCTGCCTTGGTTCTGCTTCCCGACCTCGGCATCGCGGGCTACCTGATGAATCGCCGCGTCGGGGCGGCTGTTTACAATCTGGCCCATACGTATAGTGCGCCGGCGCTGCTTGCGCTGGCCGGCCTTATGCTTTCGACGTCAGCGCTTTATTTGCCGGCCTTGATCTGGGCTGCACATATCGGGTTCGACCGGGTCCTGGGTTACGGGCTGAAGTATCCTGTTGCCTTCGGTGCCACGCATCTGGGTTGGACTGGGGCTCCGGCGGCGTTTGCCGAACAACCGTCCGAAGCCCCCTTATTCAATTGATCGTGTCGTCGCGCGAAGGCTTGGCAGCCCATCGCGTGATGGACGCGGCACCGGCGCAACGCGGCCGTTGGCCCCTGATCAGACGCTGGCCACTGCCATCGTGACCGAAGCGGCGGTTGCGGGTTCGGTGGTCACATTGAGGCGCACCAGCGTCTGGTTCAACAGAACGTAGGCGATCTCCCCGAATGTAACGGGACCGACGAAGCCGCCGGTGGTCTTGCCCTCGAGTTCGGCGTAAAGGAAATTCAGAATGCAGTTACAGGCGAGCATGGCGCCGGCCTCGTGGGATCCCGCCGCGCCATTGGCATACGCCCGTGCATAATCTCTGACAGGGTCGGCGAAGTGGTAGGATTCGCCGGCCATGACCGGCGCATAGAATGCAACCGACCGGTTGGCCGCGTCCACGGATTGAATCGAGACGTTGACGCTGACCCCGGCGAGATTGGCCACCAGCGGCAGTTTGGTGTCGACGCCTGACTCGGTGATGTATTGCGCGAAGCAAACCGATTTGCCGTCCACAGTGCATTCGCAGGCCGAGAAGCCGGTGGCGGAGAAAACGATCTCGGGGCCGGTCCCCTGGTGGAAGAGATTGACGATATCCAGTGCAACGGATGCGCCGGCAGGAAGCCGGACATACATCGCCACCGCCGCGTCATCGTGGATCGCGCCGGTCATTCCGTCGAATACTTTTGGCGTGCGGGTCCCCAGTTCGGAGAGATGCACCCCTGTCACCCAGCCCATGACCGGCTGATCGCACAGGCCGCGGTAGTAAGGACCATCGACGGCATAGCTGCGATGGACATCGGTGAAAGCCGGCATCATCAGGTAGGTGAAACCGCTGTCAAAGCGGTGTTCGGTGACGGCGGGCAAGGTCTCCTTGGTGAGCGCCACGGTGCGGATGTCGATAGCCTCGGACAGGACTGTGCAGAACAACCCCGACGAGTCGATCACGCCGCCGGCGTCGGTCATGAAATACGGTGACGTTCCGCCGATCCACTTGCCCCTCGGCAGCCGGCGCAGCGCATCCTCGGCTCCTGCGAACACAGCGCTCGCGCCGCCCGTGATGATCGCGGCGGCCTCGGCCAGACTGAGATGGTAATTTTTCATTGAGTGGTCGATCCGCGGTTAGATGAGATGAAGGTCTGCGTGCGCAAATCCGTTGCCTGCGAAAAAGGAGTGTAGTTCCTCGACCGCACGCTGGAGCGCCGATGGCTGCTGCTTGACGTCGCGACGCAGTCTTCCGACGGTTAGTTTCGTTGCAAGAGCGGAGAATTCGGGACAGCCAGGTTCGGTCAAAATGTTCTTCCAGCGCGGGTCGGTCTTTGGAGGCAGAGTTCCCATGTCTATTGTCCCTCAACAAGGCGTGGCCGACGTGATGCCGGGTTTCCGCGAGTCCAGCATGCTGGTGACTGATCTATTCCGATTTCACACTGAATTTTGCAATCTTCGCACCATAAACGCGGTTTGTTAACGGAACCTTAACGGCATCGTTCGTTTCGAGTGTGTGGAGCACAGATGCAAAAAAGCGCGTCGCGGCCGTTGAACTGTGTTTCTATTCTCTTGCAAGAATACTGGGAGATGTTTCGTGCGCCCTCGCGTGATGATTGCGTGGCCGCTGGAACGACGATTGTGGGATGTGGTCGAGACCGTCTCGGCGCATGCTTTCGCCACGTGACCCAGGAGAGGTCGCGGTTCGGCCCGCGTGACGCGCCGGCCGGATCGTGCTTCCATCGGCCGCCGTCACTGCATCTCGCTGAACAGGATCAAGATGTTTGAAATTCCCGAAGAGCACCGGATGCTCCAGGACCTCGTCGCCAAATTCATCGACCGGGATGTGATTCCGCTCGAGATGAGTGTGCTGGCGCGCGAGGCGTCCGGGCAGACGTCCGGGCTGACGCCGGAGCAGGAGGAAATCCTGCTGGGCAAATGCAAGGAGCTCGGGCTGTGGGGGCTGGACGTACCGGAAGAGTATGGCGGGGCCAATCTGCCGTATGCCGCGCTGGTCGGGGTCTATGAGGAGCAGGGGCGGACCTGCGTGCCGTTCACCTTCCCGCCCGACAGCCCCAACCTGCACATGCTGATTGCCGTCGCCAACGACGAGCAGCGGCGCAAATACCTCGAACCATACGCTCGGGGCGAGGCGCATTCGTGCATCGCGATCTCCGAACCCGGCGCCGGCGGCGACCCCGCCGGCATGACGACCAGAGCCGTGAAACAAGGCGACGACTGGGTGATCAACGGGCGAAAGATCTGGGTTAGCCGGGTGCCGCAGGCGGATTTCATGATCCTGATGGCGCGTACCGGGGAGGGCAAGCGGGCCGAAGGGGTGACGGCCTTCATCATCGAGCGCGGCACCAAGGGCTTCATCATCGAGCGCGAGATTCCGATGATCGGCGGGCAGCGGACCTATGAACTGGTGTTCGAGGACTGCCGGATTCCGGCCGGCCAGGTGCTGGGCGTCGAGGGCAGGGGCTATGCGCCGATGCAGTTGCGGCTGACGGTGCGGCGGCTGCAGATGGGGGCGTGGTGCGTCGGGATCTGCCGCCGCGCGCTCGATATGATGGTGGAACATACCAGGCAGCGGGTGACGTTCGGGCAGCGGCTGGCGGACCGGCAGGCGATCCAGTGGTGGATCGCGGATGCGGCGATCAAGATCCATGCCTGCCGGCTGATGGTGTATGACGCGGCGACCAAGGCCGATGCGGGCAAGGACGTGCGCACCGAGGCGTCGATGGTGAAGCTGTACGGCACCGAAATGGCGACCGAGGTCGTCGATCATGCGATGCAGTCATTCGGCGCGATGGGCGTGGCGAAGGAACTGCCCCTGCAGTTGATGGCGCAGAAGGTGCGGACGATGCGGGTCTATGAAGGTCCGTCGGAGGTGCACCGCATGGCAATCGCGCGCCGCATCATCGGCCGGTGACCGATCCTCGGATCAAGGCGGGGATCTGGGTCAGCATGGCGTTGCGGATGGGCAACGCCGACGGGCGCTACGGCGCGGTGATCCGCAAGGGCGATCCGGACGCCGGCGGCGTGTTGGTTGTGTTGCGCAACGACAAGGCGGTCTCGGTGCTGTCGCAGATGCGTTCGGGCGCCGGCGAGCTTGCCTGGATGCGGGCGACGGGCCCCGGCCCGGTGGATGACGCGGCTGCGGACGCCTATATCGCGCGGCAGGTGAAGTTCGATCCCGATTTGTGGGTGATCGAGTTCGAGGCGCCCGACCTGCTGCCGCCATTCGAGGCGAAACTGTTATAAGATTGCTGGAAATCCAGCCCGTGGCGTGACAGTGTCGCCGCAGAGCAAAAAAGGGAGTGCGCGATGTCTGCAATCAAGGGAAGCTGCCGCTGCGGCAAGGTGACGTATTCGTCCGATGCCGATCCGGTGTTTGTCGGCGTGTGTCATTGCAAGAGCTGTCAGAAATCCACCGGGTCGGCGTATGCGACGGTGATCGCGGTGCCGACCGCAACGCTGACGGTAAGCGGCCCGTTGACTCAGTTCGATGACCGCGGGGATTCCGGGCAGGGGACGCATCGCTCGTTTTGTTCTGCGTGCGGATCGACGGTGGTTCAGTCGGCGGACGTCATGGCGGGGATCACGATGATTCCGCTGGGCACGCTGGACGACCCGACGGCGGTCAGTCCGGTGATGCAGATCTATTGCGACAGCGCGCTGTCATGGGCGCCGATCGCCGGGATGCAGAGTTTCGCGAAGATGCCGATGCCGGGGTAGTTTGCCCGGCGGGGGCTGGTGTGGCGTTACGTGAACCGCTCCCAAGCGGTCTGGCGCGAGACACCCAGCCGTCCCGCGATGGCGGCCCAACTGACGTCCTGAGAGCGCAAAGTCTCGACGATCGTCTGCAGGTGCCGGCGATGCGCTTCGGCGGTGGCGTTGACCGGGGCAAGAAGCGCGAGCAGGCGATCCTTCGGCCACATCGTGGGATCGAACGCCCGCGGGGCGGCGGGACCCTCGCCGTGCATGATCACCTGGCAGACGGCGACGCATTCGTTGCAGATGTGGATGCCGCCCGGGCCGGCGGCAAGTTTTTCAATGTCGTCCTCCGACTTGCCGCAGAACGAGCAGTGCAGTTTTACGGGCATGGCGCACCTGTCAGGTTAATCCTGACTGTCAGGTGTGCCCTGACGACGGTGTTGTCAAGCCCTGGCCACAGGCCGCTCGGCTTCTATGACAGGCGGACCTTGACGTATCGGCCGGGTGCGTCCTCGATCGGTGTGAGCTTGCCGTCGCCGGGCTGGCGGGCGGGCACCATGGTCTTGTCGGACGACAGGATCCAGCGTTGCCAGTCGGGCCACCAGGACCCGGCGATCTCGGTGGCGCCGGCGAACCAGGCTTCCGGGTCGGGCGGGACCTCTTTGTTGATCCAATGACCGTATTTGCCGCCCTCGGGCGGGTTGACCACGCCGGCGATGTGGCCGGAGGCCGCCAGCACGAAGCGGTTGGCGCCACCCAGCAACTGGGTGCCGCGGTAGGTCGATTTCCAGGGCGCGATGTGGTCTTCACGGGTCGAGAGGAAATAGGCCGGGGTCTTGATCTTGCCGAGGTCGATCGGCACGCCGTCGAGGGAGATGCCGTTCGGTGTGGAGAGCAGATTTTCCTGGTACATTTTCCGCAAATAGAAGCTGTGCATCTTCGCTGGCATGCGCGTGGAATCGGAATTCCAGTACAGCAGGTCGAACGGGAACGGGTCCTGGCCCATCAGGTAGTTGTTGACCACATAGGACCAGATCAGGTCGTTGGCGCGCAGCATGTTGAACGTGGTGGCCATCTCGCTGCCTTCCAGGAAGCCGCGCTTGGCCATTTTTTCTTCGACGAGTTGCAGTTGTTCCTCGTCGATGAAGACACCGAGTTCGCCGGCTTCCTGGAAGTCCAGCATGGTGACGAAGAAGGTCGCGGTCTTGATGCGGTCGTCGCCTTTTTCGGCCATGTAGGCGAGGGTCGACGCGAGCAGGGTGCCGCCGAGGCAGTAGCCGATGGCGTTGACGTCGCGCTCGCCGGTGGCCTGTTCGATCGCGTCGAGGGCCGCGAGGTAGCCTTGCCTCATATAGTCTTCGAAGTTCTTCTCGGCGAGTTTTTCGTCCGGGTTGACCCAGGAGATGACGAAGACGGTGTGCCCCTGCGACACCGCCCATCGGACAAAGCTGTTCCGTGGCCGCAGATCGAGAATGTAAAATTTATTGATCCAGGGCGGACCGATCAGCAACGGGCGTTTCAGCACTGTCTCGGTCAGCGGGGTGTACTGGATAAGCTGCATCAGTTCGTTTTCGTAGACGACCTTGCCGGGGGACACGCCGATGTTCTCACCGACATGGAACGCCTCGGTGTCGGTCATCTTGATGTGCAGCTTGCCCTTGCCGCGCTCGAGGTCGCTGAGCAGGTTGTTGAGGCCTTTGAGCAGGTTCTCGCCGCCGGTTTCGGCGGTTTTGCGCAGCACTTCGGGGTTGGTGAGCAGGAAGTTGGACGGGCTCATCGCGTCGATGAACTGGCGTGAATAGAAGTCCACCTTCTGCGCGGTCTTGGGGTCGAGCCCGTCGACGTGGGTTACCACGTCCTGCATGTAGCGGGCGGACAGCAGGTAGGACTGCTTGATGAAGTCGAAGACTTCATTTTCTTTCCAGGCTTCGTCCTTGAAGCGCTTGTCGCTGGATTTCGGGCCGATTACCGGTTCGGTGTCGATCCCCATGATGCGGCGCGTGGTGTTCTGCCACAGCGTCACGTAATCCTGCCAGAAACCAAGCTGGGCCTGCATCAGCCGGGTTGGGTTGGCCATCATGCGGGTGGTCATTTCCAGGAAGGCGCGGCCGATGTTCAGCGGGTCGGCGGCGTGATCCGCCTGCGGCTGGCGCTTCAGCCATTCGCCGACCAGGCGTTGCGACCGTTCGGCGATATCGGCCATGGACCGGCCGACGACCGCCGGGTCGGGCATCTTGAAGCCGGCCGCATCGACGGTGCCGACGGACGCAGCTTGCGGCGTGGCGGCACCGGTCGTCGTCGGTCTGGTCGAGGCGTTGGCAGGCGCGTTTCCTACGTTCTTATCGTTCGGAGCCATGGAGACATCCTTTGCGTCGGCGACACCAGCGGCTACACAGGCCGCCGTTAGCGGAGAGCGGAACCAGCATATGGTGGTGAGCGAATTAGACGCGCAAGCTAGTTGTGCGAGAAAACCGGGGCAAGCCACAATAAAGGCGGCTGCCATGCTGGCTGCGATTGGCTGGCTGCTGGCTGGCTGCTCGACGATCTCGTCGATGAACCCGGTGAATTGGTGGCATCGGCAGGAGGGCGGCAAGATTGCGCAGGACCGGCCGGCGCCGCCGGGCGCGGATCAGGCGTACCCGAATATCTCCACCGTGCCGGCGCGGCCGGAGCCGCCAAATGCGGACGAATTGAAGAAGCTGACCGATTCGCTGGTGGCGGATCGCACCAATGCGCAGCATGCGGCGGAGGCGGCGCCGCTGGCTGATCCGTCCTCGCCGACCGCTTCGCCGGCGCTGTTCGGAGTGGGGACGGCGCCTCCGCCTCCGCCGCCGGGGGTTGCGGGTTCGCCGGCGGGCGGTGGTCCCGCTGCTGGTGGTTCCGCTCCGGCGGGCGCGGCGCCGGTCGCCAGCGCATCGATGCCGGCGGTCACCGCGCCGCCTGCCCCGGCCACGCCACCGTCTCCGGCGCCACGCAAGCCGGTGCAGAGCACGCCGCTGGAGGCGCCGGCACCGGTTGCTGCCGCGGCTGCGCCCCCTGGCGCGCCTGCGGGTGGCGATACGACTGCGGCTGTTCCGGCTGTTCCGGCCGCGCCGGTCGCGCCGGCTGTTTCGGCGCCGCCGGCCGTGCCGGCCGCGGTTGCGGCGCAGCCTGCGCCGGCCGCGCCGGCGGCCGGGGAAACGATTGCCGGGCCGACCCCGACGCTGCCGGCTGCCCCGCCGCCGCGTCCGGCCGTCGCCGGTGCGCCGCCGCCGCCCGTGGTGGTTCCGACGCCGATGCCGGCGCCGCCGGCCGGCCAGTCGGCGACGATCGTGTTCGAGAACCAGGCGGCGAACCTGGGGTCGCAAGCCGCCGATGAGGTGAAAGCCTTCGCGGCGAAGCGTGGCACCGGGACGATCTCGGTGATCGGCTACGGCGATTCGGCGTCCAGCGCGCCGGAGGCGCAGTCGGCGGCGCTGAACCTGGGTCTGTCGCGGGCGCAGTCGATCGTCGATGTGCTGAAAGCGGCCGGCGTGCCGGGAACCGCGATCCGCGTGAGTGCGGAAGCTTCCGGTCGCGGCGCGTCCCTGCAATTGCTACAATAGTATTTTCCAGAACCCCGAAAGGCCTGCCATGAGTACCGATAAGTCCGGCGAGTTCCATCGCATCCGCCGCCTGCCGCCCTACGTCTTCGCCGAAGTCAACACGGCCAAGGCGAAGGCTCGCGGCGCCGGAGAGGACATCATCGACCTCGGCATGGGCAACCCGGACAGCCCGACACCGGCGCATATCGTGGCCAAACTGATTGAGACGGTGCAGGACCCGCGGTCGCACCGCTATTCCGTCAGCAAGGGGATTCCCGGGCTGCGGCGGGCGCTGGCGACGTATTACCAGCGCCGCTTCGATGTCGGGCTGGACCCGGAAACC